>Ga0207691_10000291_pt1 | contig 49560 bp, 47 predicted proteins | sample KBSM13metaG_FD_184327 | JGI IMG/M metagenome (GOLD analysis project Ga0207691, IMG submission 184327) | Miscanthus rhizosphere microbial communities from Kellogg Biological Station, Michigan, USA - KBS M1-3 metaG (SPAdes) (version 2) | ecosystem: Host-associated > Plants > Roots > Rhizosphere >...
TGCCCAGGCCGAGTTTGATCGGGTTGGAATCGTGGTCTTCGGCCACGCCCCACAGCATCAGGTATCGCGTGTGCTCCCAGTCCGGTTCGCCGAATTCCCAGAAGCTGCCGCCGATGGAATACAGGCCGCCCGCGGCCATGTTCACCGAGCAGAAGCCGCCGTGCGCGGCGTAGTTGATCGTGCCGAACTGCTGCGCCCACCAGCTGGTCAGGGCCTGCGACTGGTCGCGGCCGGTGAAGAACGCGAGTTCGTCGGGATTGCGTTGGCGGATCGATGCCAGCCAGCCGGTGGCGAGCTGCAATGCCTCGTCCCACTCGATCTCGCGGAATTCACCGCTGCCGCGCTCGCCCACGCGCAGCAGCGGCTTGCGCAACCGCGCCGGCGAGTAGTGCTGCATGATCCCGGCCGAGCCCTTCGCGCACAGCACGCCGCGATTGACGGGATGTTCCGGATTGCCCTGGATGTAGCGGATCCTGCCGTCGGCGATCCACACCTTGATGCCGCACCGGCACGCGCACATGTAGCAGGTGGTGGTCTTGACGGTGTCGCCCGGCGACGGCGACAGGTCGAGCACGGGCTGCTTCATCGTGCAATCCCGCTCAAGTTCCCGACGCTGCACGAGCACTCGCGATGCCAACCATGGCATTGCGAGGGCGTACGGCCTGCGATATCGCGGGTCGATGCCTGGTGGCGGTGCGGTTCGCGCATGTCGCGCATTGTGACCCGCCGCGCCGCCGCGCGCACCGCCGCGTGCCGGCCGATGCCTGCATAATCCCGGCATGGACCGCTACGAACGCATTCTCGCCCTGCACCGCATCCTCAAGTCCGCCCGCTATCCGGTGACGGTGCCGCGGCTGCAGGAGGAACTGAGCTGTTCGCGCGCCACCGTCTATCGCGATCTTGCATTCCTGCGCGATGCGCTGATGGCGCCGGTGGTGGGCGATGGCGAAGCCGGATTCCGCTACGACGCCAGCGAAGGCGATCGCTTCGAGCTGCCCGGGCTGTGGCTGAATTCGGAAGAACTGCACGCCTTGCTGGCGACCCAGCAACTGCTCTCGCGCAGCGCCGGCGGGATGCTGTCCAGCGCCCTGGCGCCGTTGCAGCAGCGCATCGAGAAACTGCTCGACGAACATGCGAACGCGAAGCAGGCCAGCTCCAAGACCGGCGCCGGCAACCGCTGGCCGGTCGAGCGCGTGCGCGTCATTCCGCATCGCCTGCGTCGCATGGACGAACATGCGTTCCGCAGCGTGTGTTCGGCGGTGCTCGAGCGCAGGCAATTGAGCTTCGAGTACCGCGCGCGTTCCACCGACGAGAAGACGCGCCGCACGGTCTCGCCGCAACGCGTCACCCACTATCGCGACAACTGGTACCTCGATGCCTGGGACCACGACCGCGAGGCGCTGCGCAGTTTTTCGGTCGACCGCATCAGCGCGGCGCGCATGCTCGATGCCCCGGCGCGCGATATCGCCGAGACCGAACTCAACGAGCACCTGTCGGGCAGTTACGGGATTTTTTCCGGCCCGCCAAAAGGCTGGGCGACGATCGTGTTCAGTGCGAAGTCCGCACGCTGGGTCGCCGACGAACACTGGCATTCGCAGCAGCAGGGCAGGTTCCTGCCCGACGGTCGCTACGAGCTGAAAGTGCCGTACAGCGCCGCGCGCGAACTGCTGATGGACGTGCTGCATTACGGAAGCGATGCCGAAATCGTCGACCCGCCTGCATTGCGCGAACAGGCTCGCTCGCTGCTGTCGCTGGCGCTGAGCCACTACGACCGCTGAGAAAGGTATGCGTCGCCGCCGGCCGGCATCGGCTCAGTCGTCGTTGGGACGTTCGAACCCCAATCCGCCCACCTGTTCCGGCGACTGCGCGATCCGCCACACCTTGTCGGTGTTGATGCCGTAATCGCGCAGCTTGCCGAGCAACTCCTGGTAGGTCTTGGCGTGCATGTTTGGCGTGCGCGCGAACACCCAGGCCAGGTCGCCATCGGGCGTGGCCAGCAGCATCCAGCGGCCGTCGGGTGCGACTTCGAGGATCCGCTGCGTCGCGGGCACGACGCGGAAGAAACGCAGCCGCCAGTCGCGGTTGCCGGTTCCCGGGAGCACCGTCGCCGTCGCGTCCAGCGACTTCACCTCCGAGTGGAAGCCGGTCCGGTAGACGTAATGCACCGCGATGCGGCCGTCGTCCTGCAGCGTGTATTCGTCGCGCGCGGCCACGTGCCCGCGCTCGGTGAAATACGGCACGTGCGCGATCACGTACCACGTGCCCATGAGCGGCTGCAGCGCCAGCGGCGGATGGTCCGGCGGCGGCGGCGTGGACGCGCAGGACGCCAGCAACAGCGTGAAGACGCACAGCAGCGGGCGAAAGCGTCGGATCTGGATCACGCGCGGCTCCGTTCCAAGGAGGCAGCTTCGCCCGGCCGTAGGCGAAGGAGGCGTCAAGGATACGGGCGCGGGTCCGGCAGACACGGGATCGCAGCCGGTGAGATGGGCGTTGCGCAGGATCGCGTCGTCGCCATGCAGGAGTCGCGCCATGCCCAAGCTCAGGTCCCATCCCGCAACCTGCCCGCCCGATCTGCGCCTGGATCGCGCACTGCGCCGCTTGGTGTTGGCGGGCATGGCAGTGGTCGTCGCGGTACCCGCCGCACGCGAGACGAGCCTTTGGTTTGGCGCCTTGCCGTTGTGGCTGCTGGTAATGCCTTTGCTCAGCTGGTGGGCCCTGCATCGTTTCCGCCTGCCACACCTCCGCCAGGCGGCACCGCCAGCGCGACGACGCCGCACCGCGGCGCAGGCCCGGCGGCGCCCGCTGGCGCGGCCACCGGGGCAGTGGCGGCACGCGGCATAGGGCGGGCGCCTGCGGGTGCGTGCTAGCGTTTGTGCTCCCTCCGCACACGCGATGCATCGCATGCCCATCGTTCCGCACGCCTACGACCGACGCGTCCTCGTTGTCCTCCTGGGCCTGATGGCCGGTCCCGGCACCGCGGCGCAGGCCGCGGATCTCGCCAAGGACGCCATGCCGACACCGACCCAAGACACCTACGCCTGGCTGGAAGACGTCAACGGCACCAAACCGCTCGAGTGGGTACACGCGCAGAACGCGCGCACCGATGCCGAGCTCGCCGGCACGCCGGAATTCGCGCGGCGCGAAGCCGGCATCCGCGCGATCCTGGATTCGGAAGCGAAGATTCCCGAGGTCGAGAAGATCGGCCCGTACTACTACAACTTCTGGAAGGACGCGCGGCACGAACGCGGCCTGTGGCGGCGAACCACGCTCGACGAGTACCGCAAGCCCTCTCCGAAGTGGGAAACCGTGATCGACCTGGATGCCCTCGGCGCGGCCGAAGGCGAGAAGTGGGTCTGGCACGGCGCCAACTGCCTCAAGCCGGCATACGAGCGCTGCCTGGTCGCGCTGTCGCGTGGCGGCAGCGATGCCGACGTCACACGCGAATTCGACCTGTCCACCAAGCAATGGGTGAAGGACGGCTTCTTCCGCCCGGAAGCGAAAGGCTCGCTCGACTGGATCGATCGCGACACGGTGTTCGTGCAGACCGACTTCGGCGATGGCTCCATGACCACGTCCGGCTATCCGCGCATCGCCAGGCTCTGGCATCGCGGCACGCCGCTCGCATCGGCATCGCTGGTCTACGAGGGCATGCCGTCGGATCTCGCGGTCACCGCGTTCCACGACAACACAGCGGGTTTCGAGCGCGACTTCGTCAGCCGCGCGTTGGACTTCTACAGCGACGAGCTCTACCTGCGCGGCCACGACGGCGCACTGGCGAAGATCGACGTGCCCGATTCGGTGATCAAGTCCGTGCACCGCGAATGGCTGCTGCTGCAGCTGCGCGACCCGTGGACCGTGGGCGAGGTCACGTACGCCGCAGGGGCGCTGCTGGCCGCGCACTTCGATGACTTCATGGCCGGCAGGCGTTCGTTCGAGGTGCTCTTCGTGCCGACTGCGTCGACGTCGCTCGACAGCTTCACATGGACGCGGCATCACCTCGTGCTCAACGTGCTCGACGACGTCAAGAACCGCCTGTCGGTCCTGACGCCCGGTGCTCAGGGGTGGACGCGCAGCGAATTCGTCGGCGCGCCGACGTTCGGCACGCTCGGCGTTCGCGCGGTCGCCGACGACGAGAGCGACGCGGTGTGGCTGGTGGCGACCGACTTCCTGACGCCGAGCACGCTCGCGCTGGCCGATCTGGGCGAAAAGCCCGAAGTCCTGAAGACGATGCCGACGTTCTTCGACGCCTCGAAGGACGTCATCGAACAGCACTTCGCAATCTCGAAGGACGGCACGAAGGTGCCGTATTTTCTCGTGCGGCCGAAGGATCTCGCGTTCGACGGCAGCGCGCCGACACTGTTGTACGGCTATGGCGGATTCGAGGTGTCGCTGACGCCGTCGTACTCGGGCATCGTCGGCAAGGGCTGGCTGGAGCGTGCCGAAAACCAAGGTGGCGGCGCCTACGCCGTGGCGAACATCCGCGGCGGCGGCGAATACGGCCCGGGCTGGCACCAGGCCGCGCTCAAGCAGAACCGCCACAGGGCATACGAGGACTTCGCTGCGGTCGCGCAGGATCTAATCGCGCGCCGGGTCACCTCCCGCGAACACCTGGGCACGATGGGCGGCAGCAACGGCGGCCTGCTCGTCGGCAACATGCTCACCCAGTATCCGGACCTGTTCGGGGCGGTGGTGGTGCAGGTGCCGCTGCTGGACATGAAGCGATACAGCCATCTGCTCGCCGGGGCCTCGTGGATGGCCGAGTACGGCGATCCGGATACTGCGGACTGGGACTACATCCGCACGTTCTCGCCCTACCAGTTGTTCGAGCCGCAACGCGAGTATCCGCCGACGTTCTTCTGGACCACGACCCGCGATGACCGCGTCCATCCGGCACATGCGCGCAAGATGGCGGCCGAAATGCTGGCCGCCGGCAAGGACGTGCGCTACTACGAAAACACCGAAGGCGGCCACGGCGCCGGCGCGACCAACGAGCAGGCCGCGCATTTGTGGGCGCTGACGTATGCGTTCCTGTGGAAACAGTTGCGTTAAGCGCCAGGCTGCGGCATCGGCACTACCGCGATCCTTTCCCGCCGCACAATCCCGCCGCCACAAAAAAGCCCGGCATGCGCCGGGCTTTTTGTTGGCCGCGAGCCGGGGCGATCAGCCGCCCGGATTGAACCCGATCGTGCGACGGGTCGTGACCGGCGAGGCGACCGGCTGGAACCGCCAGCGCTTGACCGCCGCGAGCGCTTCGCGATCGAACACGCGCGGCGGGTTGGCGCGCACCACGCGCGCCCCACTGACCGAACCGTCGGTGGCGACCGTGAACTCGACCTGCACTTCGCCCTGCGTGCCCGAACGGAACGCGTCCGGCGGGTAGCGCGGCGCCGGCGTACTGATCGCGCGCAGTTCCGTGGAGGCGGACGCGGTCTGCGGCGCCGACGTTGCCGGTGAAGGCGTCGCCGCGGCAGACGGCGTGGCCGGCCGTGCGGCGGCAGCCGCGGCGGCACGCTGCGCGGCGGCGCGTTCGTCGGCGGCACGCTGGGTGGCCGCCTGCTGGTCGGCGGCCTGCTGCGTCGCCAGCTGCTGGGCCGCGGCCTGCTGCGCTTTCTGCTGGTCGGCCAGGCGCTGCTTCTCCAGGTCGGCCTGGCGCTTGGCGTCTTCCTCGGACTTGGTCGCCGCGTCGGCGTCGCGCTTGGCCACTGCGACCTGCCCGTCGGCGATCGACTGCTTCAGGCGCGGCAGCGCCGGCGCCTTGGGATCGGCCTTCTCCATCAGCGCATACAGGCGCTGGGCCTCGGTGAAATCGTCGCGACCGATGCTCTGCTCGGTCGCGATCAACGCGTAGGGCATCAGGTCGGTGAGCGCACTCGCGATCGCGGCGTCGTTGGGCGCCTTGTCGCGCAAGGCGAGGTAATACTCCATCGCGTTGTTGCCCGATGGCGCGTAGAGGCGCTGTTCGCGCAGGGCGCTGCTCGCCGCGGCGCGCAGCTGGTCTTCGCCCATCGCGGCGACCTGCGCGGACACCGCCGACACTGGCGGCGCGGCAGTCTGGCTGGCCCCCGGTCCGGTCGCCGCCGGTTCCGTGGTCGCCGTTTCGTCCTTCTTGCCGCAGCCGGCAAAGACGCACATCACAACCAGGCCGATCGCCAACCGGAGCATCACGCTCCCGGCTACAGACGACCGCGCCTGAAAAGGCTTGGCAACAAACATCGCAAACACTCCCCTGACTGTGCGGGTGACGCACGTGTGCGTAGCACGCGGCAGCGCGCGGCGTTTGTCAACTCCCGGGGGCTGGCGTCGGGCCTGGAAATCTACTTGCCGATGCAGAAGGTCGAAAAAATGTGACCCAGTAGCGCATCCGGGACGATCCGTCCGGTGATCTCGCCCAATGCATCGTGGGCACAGCGCAGCCCTTCGGCGGCGAGGTCCAGCGACTCGCGGTCGAGGGCGCCAGCGGCGGCATCGAGATCGTCCTGCGCGCGCCGCAATGCCTCGACGTGGCGCGCGCGCGCGGTGAAGGTTCCGGATCCGGACTCCGTGCCGCCCTGGGCGAGCTCGCGCAATCTCGCGTGCAACGCCGCCAGTCCTTGGCCGGTATGCGCCGACACCACGAGCCCGTCGGCTCCGGGTTCGCGCGATTCGCCCAGCAGGTCGCTCTTGTTGTGCAGCCACAGCCGCATCGGCACGTCGGCGATGGCATCGGCGACGGCGGTGCGGCCCGCGTCCGGATCGCGCGCATCGAGCACCACCAGCGCGAGGTCGGCGGCGGCCAGTTCGTCGCGCGCGCGGCGCATGCCTTCGCGTTCGATCACATCGCCTCCGTCGCGCAGCCCCGCGGTATCCACCAGCGTGAGTTCGACGCCGTCGATGCGTACCACTTCGCGCAAGAGGTCGCGGGTGGTACCTGCGATCTCGGTGACGATCGCGCGCTCGCTGCCGGCCAGCGCGTTCAACAGCGAGCTCTTGCCGGCGTTCGGCGGGCCGACGATCACCGCGTGCAGGCCGTCGCGCAGCTTCTGTCCGCGCTGTGCTGCGACACCCAGTTGCGCCATCGTTGCGCGCACCGCGGCCAGATGTGCACGCAGCTGCGGCATGCCCAGTGCATCCAGCGGCTCGTCGGCGAAATCGATCAGCGCTTCCACCTGGACGCGCATTGCCAGCAGCTGCGCGGCGAGCGCATCGACGCGTCGCGAGAACTCGCCGTCCAGCGCGCGACGTGCGGCGCGCGCTGCCTGTTCGCTGCCGGCGGTGATCAGGTCGGCGATGGCTTCGGCCTGGGCCAGGTCGAGCTTGCCGTTGCGGAATGCGCGTTCGCTGTATTCGCCCGCACGCGCCATCCGCGCGCCGAGTTCGCAGCAACGCATGACCAGGCGCTGCAACAGGGAGGGACTGCCATGCGCCTGCAGTTCGACCACGTCTTCACCGGTGAAACTTGCCGGCGCGGCGAAATACAGCACGACGCCGTCGTCGATGGCGGCACCCGCCGCATCGAGGAACCGGGCGTGGCGTGCACGTCGCGGCTGCAGCCGCTGCTGGCAGACGGCTTCGGCGATCGCGCGCGCGCCGGGACCCGACAGTCGCACGATGCCGATGCCGCCGGGACCGGCGGCCGTGGCGACGGCGGCGATGGTGTCGCTGCTCATGGCGTCATGGTCGCAGATGCGCGCGCATGTCCACGCGCGCGGGGATGAACCGAATCAGTCTTTCGCGGGCACCGCGTGGTGGCCATAGACGCGCGTGTTCCACCATTGCTGCAGCAGGCCCAGGCCGCCGTTGGTGATCCAGTACAAGACCAGGCCGGCGGGCATGAAGCTGAACATCACGCCGAACACCACCGGCATGTACTGCATCATCTTCTGCTGGGTCGGATCCATGCCGGGCGTCTTGGGCGTGAGTCGCTGCGTCGCCCACATCACGACGATATTGATCGCCGGCAGGATGAAATACGGATCGCGCGCGGTGAGGTCGTGGATCCAGCCGATCCACGACGCATGGCGCAGCTCGACCGACTCGGACAGCATCCAGTAAAGCGCTAGGAACACCGGCATCTGGACCAGCACCGGCAGGCAACCGCCGACCGGATTGATCTTCTCCTTCTTGTACAGCTCCATCAGCGCCATCTGGAACTTTTGCTTGTCCTCGCCGTAGCGCTCCTTGAGTTGTTCGATGCGCGGCTGGAAGCGACGCATCTTCGCCATCGACTTGTACTGCGCGGCCGAGAGCGGATACATCGCCAGCTTGATCAGCACCACCAGGCCGACGATCGACCAGCCCCAGTTGCCCAGCAGTCCGTGCAGGAAGGACAGCACCGCGAACAGCCAGCCGGCGAGCACCGCCATCAGCGTGAATCGACTGAAGTCGACCGCGCGGACGAGGCCGGGGACGTGTTGGGCTTCGATCTGCTTGACGAGTTTTGGTCCGACCCAGAGTCGCGCGTCGGTCGTTGCGCTGGCGCCGGGGGCCACGCTCACGCTGGGTCCGAGTTCGCGGATGAGCGTCTGGCCGTGCGGCAGCATCGCCGTCGACAAGGTACTGCGGTCCTTGTCGCCCGGGATCCACGCGGCGAAGAAATGGTGCTGCAGCATTCCGATCCAGCCGCCGACCACCGCCTTCGACAGCGGGGGATCCTCGCCAAAGTCGGCGAACTTGCGCTTCTCCAACGCGTCCTTGTCGCTGTACCACGCCGCGCCGTGGAAGCTGTACGACTCCGGATGCATCATCCCGCTGGTGACCTGCGGCGGCACGCGTACCAGCTGCCGATAGACGAAGCCCTGCCAGGGCGTTGCGGACCGGTTGTCGACTTCATCGCGCACGCCGACCACGTAATCGCCGCGGCGGAAGGTGTAGGTGCGACGGATGGTCACGCCGTCGGGGCCACGCCAGACGAACGGCACTTGCAGCGATGGCGTGCCCGGCGCCAGTACGAATGCGCGCTGGTCGGTGGCCGGGACAAAGCCGCCCTCATGGCTCGGCGCCGCCCCGGTGTTGCTGACCCAGCCGCTTTGCGCCTCGAAGAAATTGGCTGGATCGTCGGCGAACAGGCGGATCGGCGCGCTGCCCGGCGCGTCGCTGACCGGGTATCGCAGGACATCGGCGCTATGCAGCGCCCCGCCGTCGAGGGTGACGCGCAGGACATCGGTGGTGACGCTGAGCAGCGGCCCGGCGGCTTTCGATGGCGTGGCCTCCACCACCGGCGACGGCGCCGCGGGCAGGGATGCGTCCGGCACGGTCGGCACGCTACCGGATGACGGCGTCACCGGCGCTGCGGACGCCACGGACGATGCGTCCGGCGACGGCGGTGTCGCATGTTCCTTGTCCCAGGCCATCCACAACAAGGCCGCGACGGTGAGCCACGCGACAAACAGCAGGGAGCGGGTCTGGTTCATCGGAAAAGGTCGGGTTCCAGGAGCGATGCCAATGGGCAGGCGGATTCGACCGCGCAACGGCGCAGGCGAGAAGCGGAGTGAGGGGGCGCGGTCATTGGCCGGCCGGCGGCATTGTGCCGGGCGTGCCGGATCCCGGCAACGCGCCACTGCGCAGCAGAAGCCCACGAAAGGCTTCTCGCAGCATCGCACCGTTGACACCGGCGGCGGACGGGCGGGCGACGATCACGTAGGCGCCGGGCGCCAGAGTGCTGCGCAGACGGCGGAAGTCGTCGCGCAGAATGCGCTTGATGCGATTGCGGCCGACCGCATGCGGGTCGACCTTGCGCGAAACCGCCAGCCCCAGGCGCGCGGCACGTGCATCGGACAACCAATGCAGGCTGAGCAGCGGATGCGCCGCACGGCGTCCGCGATCGAAGACTTCAGTGAATTCGCTGCGCGCGCGAACGCGGGCGCTGCGCGGAAAAGCGGCGGTCGCGGCATCGATCACAGCGCAGCGTTCACGAAAGACTCGATCACGTCGCTGCGCGGCGCGCCGAGGCCGGCGCGCTATGCCGCCCCGCGATCAGGCGCAGAGGCGCTTGCGGCCCTTGGCGCGACGGCGGGCCAGCACCTTGCGGCCGTCGGCCGTGGCCATGCGTGCACGGAAGCCGTGGTCGCGCTTGCGCTTGAGGTTGCTGGGCTGGTAGGTGCGCTTGGTGGCCATGACGGGCTCGTGCGATCGGCGGGCGGAAAGAACCGCGCATTCTAGCAGCGGCGGGGCCGTGGTCAACCATCGGCGATCGCCAGGCGCGCGGGCACGGGTGCGCCGCAGTTCCACGATGTCGCCGATGCGCGCGCCAAACGTCGGTGGTAGGCTGCTCCGATCCCTATGTTTTCGCAGCGCGACGCGCGCCGTCGCGCGGCCAGTCTTTCGGTACGACCACCCAATGGATGCCTGGCCCCGCTGCCTGCAACGCCTCGAAGCCGAACTGCCGGCCGAGGACGTGCACACCTGGCTCAAACCCCTGCAGGCGCATTCGCGCGAAGGCAGTTTCGTCCTCTACGCGCCCAATGCGTTCGTGATGGAGGAAGTGCGTGCGCGCTATCTGGCGCGGATCCGCGAACTGGTCGCGCACTTCGCCGGCGATGGCGAGGTCAGCCTCGAGATCGGTTCGCTGCGCAAGCCCGGCGGTGCCGGCATGCCGGCCACACAAGCCTTCGGTGGCGGTGGGGCGATGGCGAGGCCGACCAGCGCGGAGGCCTTCCACGGCAATCTCGACAGCCATTACACCTTCGACAATTTCGTCGAGGGCCGCAGCAACCAGCTCGGACGCGCGGCGGCCTGGCAGGCGGCACAGAAACCCGGCGATCGCGCCCACAATCCGCTGCTGCTCTACGGCGGCACGGGCCTGGGCAAGACCCATCTGATGTTCGCCGCGGGCAACGCGATGCGTGCGCAGAACCCGGGGATGCGGATCATGTACATGCGCTCGGAGCAGTTCATGAACGCCTTCACCAAGGCGCTCTATGACAAGACCTCTGGTGGCATGGACGCGTTCAAGCGCCAGTTCCAGGGCATCGACGCATTGCTGATCGACGACATCCAGTTCTTCGCCGGCAAGGACCGCACGCAGGAGGAGTTCTTCCACACCTTCAACGCGCTGTTCGACGGCAAGCAGCAGATCATCCTGACCTGCGACCGCTATCCGCGCGAAGTCGAAGGGCTGGAGCCGCGGCTGAAATCACGTCTGGGCTGGGGCTTGTCGGTGGCGATCGATCCACCGGATTTCGAGACGCGCGCGCAGATCGTGCTGTCCAAGGCGCGCGAGCGCGGAACGCTGATCCCGGAAGACGTCGCATTCCTGATTGCCAAGAAAATGCGCAGCAACGTGCGCGACCTCGAGGGCGCCCTCAACACGCTTGCCGCACGCGCCAACTTCACCGGCCGCCCGATCACACCGGAGTTCGCCCAGGAGACCCTGCGCGACCTGCTGCGCGCACAGCAGCAGGCCATCGGCATCCCCAACATCCAGAAGACCGTGGCAGACTACTACGGGTTGCAGATCAAGGACTTGTTGTCGAAGCGGCGGACGCGTTCGCTGGCCCGCCCACGCCAGGTGGCGATGGCGCTGGCCAAGGAACTGACCGAACACAGCCTGCCGGAAATCGGCGATGCGTTCGCCGGCCGCGACCACACGACCGTGCTGCATGCCTGCCGCCAGATCAAGGGGTTGATGGAAGCCGACGGCAAGCTGCGCGAGGACTGGGAAAAGCTCATCCGCAAACTCAGTGAATGAGGCGCGGACAACTTGTGGATAACGTGAAACACCGGTCCGCCGGCTCAAGTTGTCCACAGCTTGCTCCCCCCGCCCCGTGCCGCTTATGCACGCTGGTCTCACGCAAGTAAGTTGTTTTAGATCAGCAAGTTACCGTGGTTATCACCGCAAAACAGACGCTACTAGCACCACCTGCTTTTGATTTATCCATCCTTTCAAAGCCTGGGCCACGGGGAATCCACCGCATGCGTTTCAGCCTGCAACGAGAAGCTTTCCTGAAACCACTTGCGCAGGTGGTCAATGTCGTCGAGCGACGCCAGACCTTGCCGGTTTTGGCCAACCTGCTGGTGCAGGTCAAGGACGGTCAGTTGTCGCTGACCGGTACCGACCTGGAAGTGGAGATGGTGGCGCGGCACGCCGTGGACGACGCGCAGGACGGCGAGACCACGATCCCGGCGCGCAAATTGTTCGAGATCGTGCGTGCCCTGCCGGACGGCAGCAAGGTCACCGTCAGCCAGACGGGGGACAAGGTGACCGTGCAGGCAGGGCGGAGTCGCTTCACCCTGGCCAGCCTTCCAGCCAACGATTTTCCATCGGTCGACGAAGTGGAAGCGACCGAACGCGTGCAGGTCCCCGAGGCGGCGCTCAAGGAGCTGATCGAGCGAACCGCATTCGCGATGGCGCAGCAGGACGTGCGGTATTACCTCAACGGTCTGTTGTTCGACCTGCGCGACAAGTCGCTGCGCTGCGTGGCCACCGATGGCCATCGCCTGGCGTTGTGCGAGGCGGCGCTGGAGGAGGGCGCGCAGACCAAGCGCCAGATCATCGTGCCGCGCAAGGGCGTGCAGGAATTGCAGCGCCTGCTCGAGGGTGGGGATCGCACGCTGGAGCTGGAGGTTGGCCGCAGTCACATCCGGGTCAAGCGGGACGACGTGACCTTCACTTCCAAGCTCATCGATGGTCGCTTCCCCGACTACGAGGCGGTGATCCCGATCGGCGCCGACCGCGAGGTGAAGATCGAGCGCGAGGTCCTGCGCGCGGCGTTGCAACGCGCGGCGATCCTGTCGAACGAGAAATACCGGGGCGTGCGGGTGGAAGTCTCGCCCGGCCAACTGAAGATCAACGCCCACAACCCGGAGCAGGAGGAAGCCCAGGAGGAAGTCGAAGCCGACACCCGGGTCGACAACCTCGCCATTGGCTTCAACGTTAATTACCTGCTCGATGCACTCAGCGCCTTGCGTGACGAGCACGTCGTGCTGCAGTTGCGCGACGCCAATTCATCCGCGCTCGTCCGCGAAGCCAGCAGCGAGAAGTGCCGCCACGTCGTGATGCCGCTGCGGCTATGAGTCGCTGCGTTCCACGTGGAACCAGAACGCCCGGCCAGTTCCGGGCGTTCTGCTTTCAAGGGCCCCCGCGATGCGGGTGACACGGCTGGACATTGGCGACCTGCGCCGGTTCGCCCAGGTCAACCTCGCGCCCGGACCGGGCCTCAACGTCCTGACCGGCCCAAACGGCGCGGGCAAGACCAGCGTGCTTGAGGCCCTGCACCTCATGGCCTACGGCCGAAGCTTTCGGGGGCGGGTGGGCGACGGCCTGATCCGGCGGGGCGCGCCGGCGGTCGAGGTGTTCGTCGAGTGGCAGGACGACCACGGCGGCCATCGCGCCGGCCTGCGCCACACCGGCAGCAGTTGGACCGGTCGATTCGACGGCTGCGACGTCGCCCACCTTGGTGAGTTGTGTGCCGCCTTTGCCGTGGTCACGATCGAGCCGGGCAGCCACCAGCTGATCATGGGTGGCGCCGAGGGCCGGCGCCGCCTCAGTGACTGGGGGTTGTTCCACGTGGAACCGGAGTTCCTGCCGTTGTGGCGGCGTTACGGTCGGGCACTCAGGCAGCGCAACGCGCTGCTGAAGACTCGGACCAGCGCCGACCAGCTGGAACCCTGGGAACGGGAGATGGCGGTCAGCGGCGAACCGCTCACCCAGCGCCGGACCCGTTACCTGGAAGAACTGCAGCCCCACCTGCAATCGGCGCTGGACGCGCTGTTGCCCGCTGCGGGGGCCAGTCAGATCGACTTCCAGCCCGGTTGGCGGCGCGAGGAGCTGACGCTTGCCGACGCTCTGTTGCTGGCCCGGGAGCGTGACCTGGCGACGGGATTTACGTCGGTCGGCCCGCATCGGGCGGACTGGCGCATCGATCAGGCGGGGATTCCGGGCCGTACGGCGCTGTCGCGGGGACAGGCCAAGCTGACGGCGTTGTCGGTGCTGATGGCGCAAGCCGAACACCACGCCCGGCTGCGCGGCGAATGGCCGGTGATGGCGCTGGACGATCTTGCCTCCGAGCTTGACCGCGCGCACCAGCGACGGGTCTTGGATCGGATCCGGGCCAGCGGCGCCCAGGTCTTCATTACCGGCACCGAACCTCCCGCCGACCTGCTCGGGGAGGCGGCCGGGCTTGTTAGGTTCCACGTGGAACATGGGACCGTCCAGCGGCTGGACGCGGCCTAGGCCCGGCCGCGCGTTCATGGCACCGTTGGTATACTTCACGCATCCATAGCTAATGTGTCTCGGCGTGAAGCGGCAATTGCCGGCGACGCGCCGCGGGAGCCTGCAAGCGCATGTCGCAACACGAGTCCGATCTGACCTCCGCCGAAACCGCCCCGGCGGCCTCGAACCCCAATTACGACTCCAGCAAAATCACCGTCCTGCGCGGGCTGGACGCGGTGCGCAAGCGCCCGGGCATGTACATCGGCGACGTCCATGACGGCACCGGCCTGCACCACATGGTGTTCGAGGTCGTCGACAACGCGATCGACGAGGCCCTCGCCGGGCACGCCGACGACATCAACGTGATCCTGCATGGCGACGGTTCGGTGTCGGTGTCCGACAACGGCCGCGGCATTCCGGTCGACGTCCACAAGGAAGAGGGCGTGTCGGCGGCCGAGGTCATCATGACCGTGCTGCATGCCGGCGGTAAGTTCGACGACAACTCCTACAAGGTTTCCGGGGGCCTGCATGGCGTCGGCGTGTCGGTGGTCAACGCCCTGTCCGAGCACCTGTGGCTCGACATCTGGCGCGACGGCTTCCACTACCGGCAGGAATACGCACTCGGCGAGCCGAACTATCCGCTGCAGACGCTGGAGCCGTCCACGCGGCGCGGCACGCTGCTGCGCTTCAAGCCCGCCGCCGCGATCTTCACCGACGTCGAATTCCATTACGACATCCTGGCCAAGCGCCTGCGCGAGTTGTCGTTCCTCAATTCCGGCGTCCGCATCACCCTCACCGACGAGCGCGCGCACAACGAGCGTGCGCTGGGCGAAGGCGGCGAGGGCCGTCGCGACGTGTTCGAGTACGAAGGCGGCATCCGCTCGTTCGTCGAGCACCTGGCGCAGCTGAAAACGCCGTTGCATCCGAACGTGATTTCGGTGTCCGGAGAAATGAACGGCATCACCGTCGACGTCGCCCTGCAGTGGACCGACGCCTACCAGGAAACGATGTTCTGCTTCACCAACAACATCCCGCAGAAGGACGGCGGCACCCACCTGATCGGGTTCCGCGCGGCGCTCACGCGCACGCTGTCCAACTACATCGAGCAGAACGGCATCGCCAAGCAAGCCAAGGTCGCGCTGTCGGGCGACGACATGCGCGAAGGCATGATCGCGGTCCTGTCGGTGAAGGTGCCCGACCCGAGCTTCTCCAGCCAGACGAAAGAGAAGCTCGTGTCCTCCGACGTGCGGCCGGTGGTCGAAAGCACCTTCGGCGCGCGGCTGGAGGAGTTCCTGCAGGAGCATCCCAACGAGGCCCGCGCCATCGCCGGCAAGATCGTAGATGCGGCGCGCGCGCGCGAAGCCGCGCGCAAGGCCCGCGACCTGACCCGTCGCAAAGGCGCGCTCGATATCGCCGGGTTGCCCGGCAAGCTCGCCGACTGCCAGGAAAAGGATCCGGCGTTGTCGGAGCTTTTCATCGTCGAGGGTGATTCGGCCGGCGGTTCGGCCAAGCAGGGCCGCAATCGCAAGACCCAGGCGATCCTGCCGCTCAAGGGCAAGATCCTCAATGTCGAGCGCGCGCGCTTCGACCGCATGCTCGCGTCGGCGGAAGTCGGCACGCTGATCACCGCGCTCGGCACCGGCATCGGCAAGGACGAATACAACCCCGACAAGCTGCGCTACCACCGCATCATCCTGATGACCGACGCCGACGTCGACGGCTCGCACATCCGCACGCTGCTGCTGACGTTCTTCTACCGGCAGATGCCGGAGCTGATCGAGCGCGGCCACGTCTACATCGGCCTGCCGCCGCTGTACAAGATCAAGCAGGGCAAGACCGAGCTGTATCTCAAGGACGACGCGGCGCTGGATGCGTATCTCGCCGGAAACGCGGTCGAAGGCGCTGCATTGATTCCCGCCGATGGCGAGCCACCGATCACCGGCGAGGCGCTGGAAAAGCTGCTGCTGGCGTTCGCCGGTGCGCGCGACACGATCGCGCGCAATGCGCATCGCTACGAGCCGGCAGTGCTCGAGGCGCTGATCGACTTCACTCCGCTGGACGCCTCGTCGTTCGCCAGCGCCACCGACGAGCGAGTCGAACTCGATGCCCTGCAGGCGCGCCTGAATCGCAGCGGCATGGGCAAGCCCCGCTACCGCTTGATGCTACAGGCGGCGACGGACGCGCGTCCGGCGGCGCTGCTGGTCACCCGCGTGCACATGGGCGAGGAGCTCACACAGGTGCTGCCGCTGTCGGTGTTCGAGCACGGCGAATTGCGTGCATTGCGCGATGCCGCTACCGCGCTGCACGGGCTGGTGCGCGAAGGCGCGCAGATCGTGCGCGGCAACCGCACGCAAGCGGTGGCGAGTTTCGCCGAAGCGCAGGCCTGGTTGCTGGAAGAAGCCAAGAAGGGTCGCCAGATCCAGCGCTTCAAGGGGTTGGGCGAAATGAACCCCGAGCAGTTGTGGGAAACCACGGTGAATCCGGATACGCGCCGCCTGCTGCAGGTACGCATCGAGGATGCCGTCGCCGCCGACCAGATCTTCTCGACGCTGATGGGCGACGTGGTCGAGCCGCGTCGCGCGTTCATCGAGGACAACGCGTTGAAGGTGGCGAACCTGGATATCTGATCGCGCCGCGAATGCGGTGATCAGCTGGCAGTCGCGCGCGCCGCGCGGGGAGCCTTCGTTCGCGGGCGTTCCTTAATATTTCCGCGGTTCAGCGCGTCGTTTGACGCCCTCTTCAGGTGGCCACGCATACAACAGCACGATTCCTGAATTGGAGCGTGCGAATGAAGCGTCCCCTGCTGATCCTTGCCCTGAGCCTCGCCATCGGCGGCTGCGCCACCACCACCTCGCCGACCGGGCGCACGCAACATGTCGGCGCGGTCTCGCAGGAGCAGCTGAACCAGCTGGGCGCGCAGGCCTTCGCCGAAGCCAAGGCCAAGACGCCGCAAAGCACCGACGCGCGACAGGTCGCCTACGTACGTTGCGTGGTCGGCGCGCTGGTACGCGAGCTGCCGCCCGAGGCGCGATCGACCGGCTGGGAAACCGCGGTGTTCGTCGACAAGGAACCCAATGCCTTCGCGCTTCCGGGCGGCAAGGTCGGCGTCAACACCGGCATCTTCACCGTCGCACGCAACCAGAACCAGTTGGCGGCGGTGATCGGGCACGAAATCGGACACGTCATTGCGCACCACCACGACGAGCGCATCACCCGGCAGATGGAGACACAGACCGGCCTCAGCCTCATCAGTGCGCTGCTGGGCGCGCGTTATGGCCAGGGCGCGGCGCAGACCGCCAGTCAACTGGGTGGTGTCGCCGCACAGGGGCTGTTCCTGCTGCCCAATTCCCGGACCCAGGAAAGCGAAGCGGACGTCGTCGGCCAGCAGTTGATGTCACGCGCGGGCTTCGATCCCCGCGAGGCGGTCAACCTTTGGCAAAACATGATCGCCGCCGGCGGCAGCCGCCCACCGGAATGGCTGTCCACGCATCCGGACCCGCAGAGCCGTCTGGGCGAACTGCATAGTCGGGCCACCGGCCTGATGCCGAGTTACGAACAGGCGCGCGCATCCGGACGCACGCCCCATTGCGGATGAACCGGTACCGGCTTAACCCGCATCCATGGCCGCATGCGGCACGTTTCTGCTAGCGTGGCGGCCCCTCCAGACCCCAGCAGCCGCCGTGGCGGCAGGATCCGAAGCGTGAAGACAGCCCCCCACTCCCGCTCGTCGCTGCACGCGGCGCTGGTTACGGCCATGTTGATCGCCGCCACCGGAAGCGCCTTCGCCCAGGTCGGCCGTTACGATCCCGCGGAACGCGAAGCGCACAAGCAGCAAAAGCAGGATGCAGAAACCGCCGCCAAGTTTCCCAATGCCAAGCGCGAGTCGCCGCATCTGGAGGCGACCAAGAAGGGCGGCAAGGGGTTGAATGAAATCGTCGAGGCGTACCAGTCGAAGAACTACGCCGATGCCATCGCCAAGGGTGAAGCGTTCGCCGCTGCTACCGACAATGCGTACGAAAAAAGCTTTGCCTACCAGTTGGCGGCGACCGCCGCGGCCGACAACAAGGACAACACGCGCGCCGCTGCCGACTTCCAGAAGGCCGTCGAGGCCAACGGCCTGGATAACGACCAGCATTACCAGGTGATGTACAACCTGGCCGTTGTGCAGTACCAACTCGGACAGACCGCCGAAGCCTTGAAGACGCTGGACCGCTATATCGCCGAAACCGGCACGGATCCCGCGGAAACTGCGCCCCTGCGCGCGTCCATGCTGGCCAAGCTCGATCACCCGGACCAGGCCGCGGGCGTGTTCGAACAGGCCTGGCGCAAGAACCCGGCCGACAGCAAGGCGTTGTTGAACGCCGTGGCGCTGTATCGCGAGGGCAAGCAGGACGACAAGGCCAACGCCCTGTTGCTTGAAGCCAAGGCCAAAGGCGGCCTCGATGCGGAGGGCTATCGCGATCTCTACGTCGGTTACATCAACGACAACAAAACCAAGGACGCGATCGCGGTGATCGACGAAGGCATCGCCAAAGGCATGGTGAAGCCTTCGCCGGATCTGGCCAAAGCCTATTCCGTGATTGCCCAGAACGCATATGCCACGGGCGATGCCGCCACCGCGATCGCGATGTACCAGCGCGCCGCACCCATCGCCGAGGACGGCGAGGCGTCACTGAACCTCGCGCGCGTGCTGTTCAACGAACGACGGCTGCCCGAATCCAGGCAAGCCGCGCAGCAGGCATTGCAGAAAGGCGTCAAGAACACCGACGAAGCCAAGAAGCTGGCCGCCGCCAAGGACAAATAGCGTAAGCGCGACAGTTAGTACCCATCCGCGCGATTGGTATAAGCTTAGTGGTTCCCGCGGCCGGAAACGGCCGCGGTTCGACATCACCCGTGGCGCGAGGGCGCCCGGCCACACTCGAGCTCCCCCCGCATGACGCAAGACTTGCCGACGCCCGACAAGAACGACGATGGCTTGAATTGGCCACGCATTGCCGGCATGACGTTCGTCATCGCCGTGCATGCGGCGGCACTGATGTTGTTGCTGGCGCCGGTCACGCCGCCGGGCATGGAAAAGACCGATGAGGAAGCCACCCGGGTGGTGATCATCGAGCCGCCGCCGCCGCCGCCGCCGCCGCCGCCGCCGCCGAAGGAGCCTCCCAAGGAGATCAAGCTCTCGCCGACGCCGACGCCGCCCAAGGAATCGCCGCTGCCACCGCCGCCCGAACCGCCGGTGGTGCTCGACAATCCGTCGCCGATGTCGTTGCCGCCCGCGCCGCCTGCGCCGCCCGCGCCACCCGCGCCGCAGGTGCCGCAGCGGAACACCAGCGATCTGCGCGCGAGCCTTTGCTACAAGCCTTCCGACACGCCATTGGCGATCGCCGTCAGCAAGGCGCAGACGGAGGGCACCACGGTCGTCACATTGCAGTTCACGGCCGATGGCACCGTGACGTCGGCGTCCGTCGGTCAAAGCAGCCACAATCGCGACCTTGACCGGGCCGCCTTGAGTTGGGCCAAGCAGGTCAAGCTATGCCCCGGTGCGGCTGGTACTGGCAACCTGCCGATTGTTTTCAAGCTCTAGCACCACGAGTCCCGATTCCCTAGATTTTCGTAGGGTTTTTTCCACTAATAGAGAAAGGTAAGCGTCATGCTGCAGGAAACCACCAACGCCGCCGCTGCGACCGGGGGCAACGCTGCCACCGCGCTGACCCAGATGGGCGTCGACCATCTGCTCAGTGAAATGATGGGCAACCCGGGCAACTACGCGGTCCAGTGGGCCGTGCTGCTGACCTTGCTGATCATGTCGGCCATGTCGATCTACTGGATCGTCATCAACCTCTTCAAGAACATCGCACTGCGCCGTAGCGCGGACCGCGTGGTCGGCACGTTCTGGGAGACCACCAACGCGCAGGATGCGATCCGCTACATGGAAGAGCAGCCGCGCCGGGAGCCGTTCTCCAAGATCGCGCTCGATGCCGCTCAGGCCGCCGCGCACCACCAGCGCCACGAAGGCTCGCGCCTGGTCGAGTCGCTGAACCGCTCGGAGTTCGTGGATCGCGCCCTGCGTCAGGCCGTCACCCGCGAATCGATGCGGCTCGAGTCCGGCCTCACGGTACTGGCGACGGTCGGTTCGACCGCCCCGTTCGTGGGTCTGCTCGGTACGGTCTGGGGCATCTACGGTGCGCTGATCCGCATCGGTGCCACCGGCCAGGCGTCGATCGACGCGGTTGCCGGTCCGGTGGGTGAGGCGCTGATCATGACCGCCATCGGTCTGTTCACCGCGATCCCGGCGGTGCTGGGCTACAACTTCTTCGTGCGCCTGAACCGCGTCACCTACAACAAGTTCGACACGTTCGCGCACGACCTGCACGACTTCTTCGCCACCGGCGCCCGCGTCGGCGAAGTTCCGGCCAAGCACTAAGTCGTCACACGACCGGACGCCACGGCGTCCGGTCCGCGGATCGTTGACCACGCGCACGCAGCAACGTCGATCGCACTACGGAGTCTGGCCCCATGGCCTTCAGTACTGGCAACCAGAGCGGTGCCCCGATGTCGGAGATCAACGTCACGCCCCTCGTGGACGTGATGCTGGTCCTGCTCATCATTTTCATGATCACGGCGCCGCTGATGTCGCACAAGATCAAGGTTGAGCTGCCCAAGGCCAACCTCGACCAGCGCCCGGACAAGGTCCCGCCGGCACCGCCGGTCACGGTGACGGTCAAGGAAGACGGCACGCTGTACTGGAACGACGCGCCGGTCACCCACGATCAGCTCGAAAGTCAGCTGTCCGTCGCCGCGCAGGCGACGCCGCAGCCGGAGGTCAACATTCGCGGCGATGCCACCACCAAGTACCGGATCGTGGCCGAAGTGGTGAACACCGCGCAGTTGCAGGGCATCGCCAAGGTCGGATTCGTCGCGACCAAAGAGCGGCACTAAGGAGCATCGACGATGGCTTTCAGTTCCAATTCCGCTGCCGGCGCGCCGATGGCCGACATCAACGTCACGCCGCTGGTCGACGTGATGCTGGTGCTGCTGATCATCTTCATGGTGACCGCGCCGATCCTGTCCTACCCGATCGACATCGATCTGCCGCAGCGCGTGCTCAATCCGCCGCCGGAAACCAAGGTGCCGCCGGAGCCGATCCGGCTGCGCATCGACCAGGCCGGCCAGGTGTTCTGGAACGACAGCCCGGCGCCGCTGTCCGCCTTGCGCAACATGATGGAGGCCGAGGTCCAACGCGACCCGAGCAACCAGCCGACGCTGGAGATCGACACCAACGACGAGGCTGATTACGGCATTCTGGCCAAGGTGCTGGCGACGGCGCGCAACGCCCAGATGCAGAAGATCGGCTTTGTGAAGAAGTAACCCCGCGTTCGGCGCACCTGCAGCGCGCCGCCGCGACCGCCTACCACCAGTTGATCCGATTTACAGCGCCGCCCATCGGGCGGCGCTTTTTTATGCGCGACGCCGGCGCCGGCCGTCACGCGACGCCCACCCGGGCGAAGCGATAAGCGGGGCGCGGGATCGCCCGCATCCGGGGAGGCGTCCATGGCGCACGCAGCGCAGGACCGGCAGCTGGCCACCATCAACATCACGCCACTGGTGGACGTCCTGCTGGTGATGCTGGTGATCTTCATGGTGGCCGCGCCGTTGCTGAGCCGCCCGCTGCCGATGCAGCTTCCGCACGGCGGCCCCAGTACGGCGACCCCGCTCGAACTGCGACTGCAGATCGACAGCGCTGGCGGCTACACGCTCGATGGCCGACCGGTCAGCGCGAGCGCGCTCGGCGACGCGCTGCAGGCTACCCTGCAGCAGGCGCCGGATCTGCGGCTGCGGATCGCCATCGCCGACGACAGCGATTACCAGGCGTTCGTCGGGGCGTTGTCGGTGGCCGAACGCGTCGGCATCCGCAACATCGGCAGCGAGACGCGATGACGGCGCCTGCCGCGCGGTCGGTCTAGCGCGCGCTTGCCAGGATCCCGACGTAGGCGCGTACGGTCGGATCCAGTCCGGCGTACAGCGCCTCGTCGATCAATGCGTGGCCGATCGACACCTCGAGCACCCCGGGTACGGCCGCCAGGAATGCCGCGAGGTTGCCCTGGCTGAGATCATGCCCGGCGTTCACGCCCAGCCCGGCAGCTTGGGCGTGCCGCGCGGTCTCAGCGCACGCAGCCAGTCCTTGCGCGGCATCACCGGCCGCGAATGCTTCGGCAAAGGGCCCGGTGTAAAGCTCCACCCGGTCGGCGCCGACCTCCGCCGCGTCGGCGACGGCGGGATCGCCCGCATCGACGAACAGGCTCACCCGACAACCGAGCGACTTGAGCGCGGCGACATGCGGCCGCAACGCCGCGCCATCGCGGCCGAAGTCGAAGCCGTGGTCGGACGTGAGCTGGGCGTCGCCGTCCGGCACCAGCGTCGCCTGCGCCGGCCGGGCCTGTGCGCACAGGGCGTGGAAACCGGGATAGTGCTCGCGCGGCGGTGCGAAGGGGTTGCCTTCGAGGTTGAATTCGACCCCGTGCTCGCGGCACAGCGCTGCCAGCGCCAGCACGTCGCGTGCCTGGATATGGCGCGCGTCCGGACGCGGGTGCACGGTGATGCCGTGCGCTCCGGCCTCCAGGCAAACCCGCGCGGCGCGCACGACATCGGGCGCATGGCCGCCGCGCGAATTGCGCAGCACCGCGATCTTGTTGACGTTGACACTCAGGACCGTCATGCGCGGTCGAACGCGGGTTACGGTGCCGGCGGTCGGGTGGGCGGAACGTCCCCGGCGCGGCGCGCCTCGGCCTGTTCGCGCAGCCGGCGCAGTTCGGCCGGGTCGAGCATCGTCGCCTCGTCGCGGCTGCGGCTGCCCACCCGCTGCGCGAGCAGGCCCAGCACCCACGCCAGCAGCAATCCGAGCGCGGCAAGCAGGCACAGCGCCGCAAGCGCGACCGAGCTGGTCTTGAACGCGACGACGAACGCGGCGATGGCCAGCAGCAGGTACACCCAGGGCATGCGTGGATCCTCCGACGGCCGCCTCGCGCGGCACCGCTTGGCGCAGTCTACGGGTGATCGCAAACCGGTGGAACTCGCATCGCCATCGACCTGCCGGGGCGGGGCGGGGATTGCGGGTCAGCCGCTGCTGCGTCCCGGCTCGCTGCGCGTTCTCACAGCACCGGCGACAACAGCCGCGCCAGCGCCTCGGGCAATCGCACTGACCACAGCGACTGGGAACGTTGCTCGCGAACGCGTGGTGCACGCGCGAATTCCCCTTCGATCAGTTGCGCCAGTGCGGCCGCCACGTCCGCATCGCGGAACAGCACCGACACTTCGAAGTTGAGCTGGAAGCTGCGCGGGTCGAAGTTGGCACTGCCGACCACCGCGACCTCGTCGTCGACCAGCAGCGCCTTGGTGTGCAGCATGCGCGGCCCGTACTCGTAGACCTTGGCGCCCGCGGCCATCAGTTCGTCGAAATACGAACGCGCGGCATACGTCACCAGCCGGCTGTCGCTCATCCGCGGCACCAGCAGCCGCACGTCCAGTCCCGACAGCGCTGCCGAGGTCAGTGCCATCAGCGCCGGGCCGGTGGGCACGAAATACGGCGTCACCAGCCACACCCGCTGGCGCGCTGCGTGAATCGCGCTGACGTGCAGCCGATGGATCGCTTCCCATGGCGAGTCCGGACCCGACGCCAGCACCTGCGCCTGCACCGCCCCGGCCTCCGGCGCCGGCATCGCCTTGGCCACCGACGAAATGAAGTCCCGGGTTCCCGTTGCGTACGCCCAGTCCTCGACGAAGACCAGCTGCAGCGGGCGCACCACGCCGCCCTCCAGCCGCAAGTGAAGGTCCCGGTAGGCGTTGTCGCGCAACCGGTCGTTTTCTTCGTCGGTGATGTTGATGCCGCCGGTGAACGCGACCCGGCCATCGATCACGACGATCTTGCGATGCGAACGCAGGTTCAACCATGGTCGCTTCCAGATGCGGCGCAGGCGCATCGGGTGGAACCACGCCACCTCGCCGCCGGCGGCGACGAGCGGAGCGAAGAAGCGATTGGCGCTGGTCGACGAACCGACCGCATCCAGCAGCAGCCGCACCGCGACCCCGGCGCGTGCGCGCTCGACCAGTGCGTCGCGCAGTGCCGTCCCGGTCACGTCGGACGCGAAGATGTAGTACTCCAGATGGACGTGGCGGCGCGCCTGGCGGACCGCGTCGAGCAGCGCGTCGTAGGTGGCGCCGCCATCGACCAGCAGCGCGACGGCGGTGGCCGTCGTCGGCGGCAGTCCGGTGGTCGCCTGCGCCAGGCGCGCCAGCTCGGCGGTGGCGTCGGCCGTGTCGGCATCGCCCAGGTCGGACAGTCCCGCGCGGCTGCGTGCGCGTCGCAGCCGCTGACGCTTGATCCGCTGGGGGCCGAACACGTAATAGACGAGGAAGCCCACATACGGCAGCAACGCCAGCCCGAACAGCCAGCTCAACGTCGCCGCGGGCGCACGCTTCTGCAGAACGATCCAGCCCCCCAGCCAGACTAGGTAACCCACCCAGCCGAGGGTCAGGACGAGGGTGAAATGGTCGAAGCGGTGCAGCCAAAGCCAGGCGACGTGCAGGGCATCGAACATGGGGGAGTCAGCGGCCGGTCGCGGACGATGCGACGGCGCCAGCGTAGGCTGTCGGCGTGAACGATGCACGCGAAGACGCCCGCAAAGCCCGGGCGCCGATCAAGGGGCGCGGTGCCGCCTCGTACGTCACCGGCCGGTTCGAGAAGACCGTCGCGCACGGCGAGGACGACGGTTGGGGTTCGGTCTATGCCACCGCGACCGACGACAACAGCGAGCCCGTTGCGCCACACCTGGACACGCAGGTGACCGAAGAGCGCGCGCGCTCGGTGCTCAGCCACAACGATTCGCCGGACGTAGGCTTCAGCCAGTCGCTCAATCCCTATCGTGGGTGCGAACACGGTTGCGTGTACTGCTTCGCGCGGCCGTCGCATGCGTACCTCGACCTGTCGCCGGGCCTGGATTTCGAGACCAAGCTCTATGCGAAGACCAATGCCGCCGAACGCCTGCGCCATGAACTCTCCAAGCCGGGCTACGTGCCGGTGCCGACGGCGCTGGGCATCAATACCGACGCGTACCAGCCAATCGAGCGCCGCTATCGGGTTACGCGCGCGGTGCTGGAAGTATTCGCCGAATGCCGGCATCCGGTCAGCTTCGTCACCAAAGGCGGGCTGATCACGCGCGACATCGACCTGCTATCGGCCATGGCGCGCGACCATCTCGTCAGCGTGTTCTTCTCGATCACCACGCTCGACAACACGCTTGCGTCGAAGATGGAGCCGCGTGCGACCGCGCCGCACGGCAAGCTGCGCGCGATGCGCGCGCTCGCCGATGCCGGTGTGCCGGTGGGGGTGATGGTCGCGCCCGTCGTACCGATGCTCACCGACCGCGAACTCGAACACATCCTGGAGGCGGCGCATGCGCATGGCGCGCGTGCGGCGGGTTACACGCTGCTACGCCTTCCGCACGAACTGAAGCAGGTGTGGCGCGAATGGCTGCAGCTGCACTATCCCGAACGCGCCGCACACGTGATGAGCCTGATCCGGCAGATGCGTGGTGGCAAGGATTACGACAGCCGCTTCGGCATCCGCGCGCGTGGCGAAGGTCCGTTCGCCGACCTGCTGGCGCAGCGGTTCGCCAAGGCCCATGCGCGGCTGGGATTCGGACGCCTGCCACCGCTGGATTGTTCGAAGTTCGTCGCGCCGAGGACGCCGTCGCCGCAGGGCGACCTGTTCTGATGTTGGACTGGCGACGCCACGCGTCGCCGGATGCGCCGGGTTCGCATTCGGCACACGCCGGGCTTCTGCCTTCCGTTGGCGTCCGCCGCGACACTAGGAATTCCTGATCCCACAACAGCGGCAGCCCCTGAGTTTCGCCACGCCGGGAGGGCCGGCGCGACCACGGGCCGGATACGGGCACATGCGAGTCCGCGCGCGTTTCATGACTGCGCCATCCGCCGACGCGCCTGCCCGTCGAGCCACTATCAGCCGTGGGCGTCTTGCCGCACCATCGGGGGCACCATCGGCGACTTACGGCAGCGCCATGAGCCCGAACGACGATCCCGAACGCACCGCACCCGGCGCCGACTGCGCGCGGTTGGCGGTGGTCGTCGAATGGTCGCGGGACGCGATCATCGGTTACGCGCTCGACGGCACCATCACTGCCTGGAATCGTGGCGCCGAGCGTGTGCTCGGTTACCCCGCCGAGGCGATGATCGGCAAGTCGCTGGCGGCCCTGCTGCCGGCCGGCACTGAGGACCAGTGGCCGGCGCTGCTCACCGCCTGCACCCATCCGGACGCCGACCTGCGGCACGAGACCACGTGGCAGCGGCAGGACGGCCAGGCGATCGCGATCGACCTGTCGTGCACGGTCTTCGATGACGCGGCGCGCAAGACGAAGTTCGGCACGCTCATCGCCCGCGACATCAGCGATCGCCGGGCGATGGAACGCGCGCTGCGCCAGAGCGAAATGCGGCTGACGGCGATCCTCGAACAGACGTCGATGGGGCTGGCGCAGACCGATTTCATGGGCCGCTTCGAGCTGGTCAATCCGCGCTTCTGCGCCATCGTCGGCCGTCCCGCACGCGAGCTTTACCGGATGCGCGTGCAGGACATCATCCACCCGGACGACCTGCACCATATCCTCGTCACCGTGCGCAGGCTGCTGGTCGAACATGCGCACTTCGACATCGAGGTGCGATTCGTCCGCCCCGACGGCTCGGCGGTCTGGACCACCCACAGCGTCACCGCGATGCTCGACAGCGACCGCCGTCCACAGCACCTGATTTCAGCGGTGCTGGACATCACGCAGCAGAAGCTCGCGATGCAGCACGTCGAACTGATGCTCGACGAGCTCAACCACCGGGTGAAAAACACGCTGGCCACGGTGCAGGCGATCGCGACGCAGACGCTGGCCAAGGCGCCGGACCTGGAGTCGTTCCGCGTCGCCTTCCACGCACGCCTGATGGCCCTGTCCAAGACCCACAACCTGCTGGCGGCCGATGCCTGGACCGGCGCACGCCTGCGCGACATCGTCGCCGGAGAACTGGAGCCCTATCAGCGCGACGAGCCGGATGCGGACCGGCGCGTGCGAATCAGCGGCGAGGAAGTGCTGCTGTCGCCGAAACTTGCGCTGGCGCTGAGCATGGCGGTCCACGAGCTGGCCACCAACGCCAGCAAGTACGGTGCGCTGCGCGGGCCCACCGGCTGCGTCGAGGTCCACTGGCAGGTGCGCGACGAAAACGGCGACGCCCGCCTGAAACTGCAGTGGACCGAACGTGGCGGGCCGCCGGTGGACACGCCCGTCCGGCGCGGCTTCGGCACCCGCCTGATCACCGAAGGACTGGCGTTCGAACTGAATGGGGAAGCGACCATCGATTACGCAAAAAGCGGCGTAGTCTGCGTGATAGACGTCCCACTTTCCGAGGGGGCCACCGGGTGAACGGAAAGACCCATCCCTGCGTCCTGCTGGTCGAGGACGAGGCGTGCCTGGCGATGATGCTGCAGGACCTGCTGGAGGATGCCGGTTATCGCGTCATCAAGGCCGCGCGCATCCCGGCAGCGCTGACGCTTGCCGAAGGCGAGGACATCAACGCCGCGATCCTGGACGTCAACGTCGCCGGCCGCGAGGTGTTCCCGGTCGCCGACCAGCTGCGCCGTCGCGGCGTGCCCTTCATGTTCGCATCCGGCTATGGCGAACGCGGCGTGCCCGGGGAATTCCGCGATTATCCGATCCTGCAGAAGCCCTACGACCCCGTCGCCCTGGGTGCGATGCTCGAGAACGTGCTGGCCAGGCCCGTGCATCCACTGTCCTGACGCGGATACCGTCCGCGGTATCTACTCAAGCTGTCCCCGGCGATCTGCGGATGTGGGCGCCGAAGATTCTCCCGCACAAAAAGCCCGGCATCGCCGGGCTTTTCTTGACGCATGGAGCTTGCTGCTCCTAGAGCTGACCAGCGATCAGGTCGCCTGCTCCCAGGACGATGAAAATCGGGTCCGCGGTGGCAATACCGAATGCGAGTTCCGCAATACCGAAGATCGTTCCAGCGGACATCATGCCACCGGACACCATCTCGACCTGATCTGTCGTGAGCTGACGCATCTATCTCTCCTTGATTGATTGATCGCACCGGTCATCGAACGGCGCCGGGCTGTGCAACACGGTGCCTGGCGGCGCGCAACGCGGTCCTCCACGATGTCGGTCACGTGGAGACCGCAAGCCGTTCCTTGTTGTATCGCACGATCGAAGCCAGCCAGGTAACGACCACGATGCCCAGCCCTGCGGCGAAATAGACCAGCCATTCGTTCGCAGCGATGAGCTCTCCCCGGATCACCTTCAGCAGCATCTGGTTCTGCGCCAGGAAGGGCACCGCGAACATCCAGAGCTGGTTTTTCACCGGACTGACCGCCAGGGCCAGTGTCGGCAGCACCGGGACGAGCACCAGCACCTGCACGTAACCCTGCGCTTCCTTGACCGACTTCGCACCGGCAGCGATGTAGGTGAGCAGCGCGGTGCCGAAGAACACGATCGGCAGCAGGATCAGCATCATCTTCGCGATGGCCATGAAGCCGATATCCATCATCCGCCCGATCCCCGGGGCGAACTGCGCGCCGAGCTTGAGCGCCAGCAGCGTCAGCACCAGCACCACCAGTCCGAGGATCGCGGCTGCGGCCATCTTGCCGCTGACGATCGAGCCGCGAGCGGCCGGAGTCGCGAGCAGTGGTTCCAACGATTGGCGTTCGCGCTCGCCCGCGGTGGTATCGATCACCACGTGGGCGCCGCCGATAAAGGCGCTGAGCAGCAACAGGTAGGGCAACATGATCAACGCGATGCTCTTGCGCGCTTCCGGTGTCGCCAGGTCCTTGTGCGAGACCGCCAGTGGCGTGGCGATGCCGGGATTGATTCCACGCGCGAGCAGGCGCAGCGCGCCGGCCTGGTTGCGGTAATTCTCCAGCGCATTCTCCACGCGCTTGACCGGGATGTCGGCATCCTGGCGGGTCGAATCGTGAACGATCTCCACCAGCGCCGGTTTGCCGTCGTGCCAGTGCGCGCCGAAATCCGACTCGATCCGCAGGTACACGTTCTCGTCCTGGTTGCGGATCGCGGCATCGGGATCGCCGACCAGCGGCTTGCGCGCGATGCCTTGCCCGGCGAGCCAGGCGACCAGGTTGGGCGCGCGCTCTGCGCCGACCATCATGATCGTCAGGTTCTTCTCGATCTGGCTCTTGGCGCGGTTCTCGGCCAGCGTGGCCATGCCGATGATGAGCACCGGGAACAACAGCGGCATCAGCAGCGCGAGCATCAGCGTGCGCCGATCGCGCGAGAGTTCGCGCAGTTCCTTCAGCAAGACCGTCCACAGGGCGGCCATGCGGGGCGATTTCATCCGGTTCGACGTCATGCGTGCAGGCCCTCCTCCGAGCCGATCAGCTGGACGAAGGCGTCCTCGAGGTTGGAGTGACCTGTGCGTTCGCGCAGTTCGTCGGCCGAGCCCTGCGCGACCACGCGGCCGTGCGCGATCACGAGGATGCGGTCACACAGCGCCGCGACCTCCTGCATGATGTGGCTGGAGAAGATCACGCAGCGGCCTTCGCCGCGCAGGTGGCGCAGGAAATCGCGCAGCCCGCGCGTGGTCATCACGTCCAGGCCGTTGGTCGGCTCGTCGAGGATGACGTTCCTGGGGTCGTGAACCAGCGCGCGCGCGATCGCGGTCTTGGTGCGTTGTCCCTGCGAGAAGCCCTCGGTCTGGCGATCGAGGAAATCCTCCATCTGCAGGGCCGCGGCGAGCTGGCGCGTACGCTCGGCGATCAGCGGCGGCGCCATGCCGTGCAGCTCACCGAAATAGCGGATGTTCTCGCGCGCGGTCAGGCGCTTGTAGACGCCGCGCGCATCGGGCAGCACGCCCAGCGCGCGCCGCGCATGTTCGGGATCGGCGGCGACGTCATGGCCGTCGACCAGCACGCGTCCGCTTTCCGGATGCATCAGCGTGTAGAGCATGCGCAGCGTGGTGGTCTTGCCGGCGCCGTTGGGGCCGAGCAGGCCGGTGATTTCGCCGTCGCGCGCCTCGAAGCCGACATCGTCCACGGCGACCACGGGTGCGCCCCTGTTCTTGCCGGGAAACGTCTTGCGCAGGTGTTCTGCAACGATCATGTGCGTTGTCCTGTTGCGAGCGCGTGGCGCTCAGGGTTCCCAGCCGTTGAAGGAGGTGAAAGGCGGCGCGTACGGCACCGTCTCCAGGCATTTCGCGTCGAGCGACTTCGCGTCGGCCTTGTCGATGAACTGCGCGAACAGCTTCGACATGCATCCGGCGCCGATGACGTTGTGGCCCTGCCCGCGCACGACCAGATGGCGTGCGTTGGGTAGCGACCGGGCGACCTCTTCGCCGTAACGCGGCGGAGTCACCGGATCGAATTCGCCGCTCATCAGGAGGGCCGGCACGTTCGAGTGCAACGCCTGGTGGAAGTCGGCGGGCATCGAGCCCTTGGGCCAGACCTTGCACTGCGCGCCGAGGTAATCGGCGAACTGGTTGCCGAGCAGCGTCGCGGCGTCGTCGGGATTGTCCTTGAGGCCGTAGGCGTCCTCGCTGCAGATCACCGAGAGCTGCATACCGAACATCATCTGCCCGGCAAGCGCGCTGTCGAGCATCTTCGCCATCGCCATCAGTCCGTCGTAGCGGCCTTCGGAGGCTTCCTTGAGCTGCAACGGCAGCAGCGACGAGGCCAGCGGCGCATAGGCATACATCCGCATCAGGCCGGCGACATGCTGCGGCAGCAGGCGTTCCTCGCGCATCTGGTTGGTTGCCGCATCGCGATAGCGCACCAGCGGCGGATCGCTCCTGAGGCGCGTCATCAAGGCATCCAGCCGCGACCGCGGATCGCCCAGCGCCTCCGCGCACGCCGGCACCTTGCCGCATTGCCCGAACTGAAGATCCAGTGCCTGTTCGAGGTTGCGCGCGAAATCGTTGCCGAGGATCAGTGTGTTCGGCGCGACCGAGTCGAGCACGATCGTGCGGGTGGTCGCCGGATGGCGCATCGCGTACTGCTGGGCGACGCGCGTGCCGTAAGAGATCCCGACCAGGTTGATCTTGGCCGCGCCGATCGCCTGGCGTACCGCGTCGAGGTCACGGACCGCATCGGTGGTGGTGTAGAAGCGCAGATCGGCCTTCGTGGACAGCTGCTCGCGGCAGCGCGTCGCGAACGCCTGCGCCTTGGCGGCCTTGTCGGCCGGAGCCGCGTTGGCGAGCTCTTCGCCGGCATCGGAGGCTTCGTCCTGTTCCTCTTCGCACATCAGCGGGTTGGAGTCGCCGGTGCCGCGCTGGTCGACGAGGATGACGTTGCGCTTCTTCAGCACGTCGCGGAACGCGGGCGCGACCTGCGGGTAGCTTTCCGTCGCCGCCTGGCCCGGACCGCCGGCGAGCATGAACACCGGATCGGGCTCGTTCGCACCCTCCTCGTCGGCGGGGATCCAGGCGATGTGCAGGTCGATCCTGCGACGCTGCGGCAACGCCGGATTCTCGGCCACCGCAAGCGTGCCGCACTGCGCCTCGATGCTGGCGGCCCCGAACTGCGGCGCCAGCGTGCACGGCGCGAACGCGATCCGCCCGAGCATGCGCCTGGGGGCGGGCTCGGGCGCGGGTTCGGTGGCGTGCGGCGCGGTGGCGGATGCATGCGCAGCCGCGCGGTGGTCGCGCACGTAACGGAAGGCGAAGGCGCCGACGATCAGCACGATCGCGAACAGCAGGCGGAGATTGCGGGACATCGTCACTGGGCTCCCGGGGCGACTGACCCCTTGGTCTTGAATCGATGGTGGCCGGATGGAACCGGCACGCGGATGTGCGGAAAGTCCGTGCCCATCAGGGCGCCTCCGGCAGGAAGATCGCCTCCAGCGGCGCGCCGAACAGGCGCGCGATGCGGAACGCCAGCGGCAGGCTCGGGTCGTACTTGCCGGTCTCGATCGCGTTGACGGTCTGGCGCGAGACCGCCAGCCGTTCGGCCAGCTCGCCCTGCGACCAGCCCTGCGCCTCACGCAATTCGCGCACGCGGCTTTGCATCGATCAGCTGTAGCGCCGGCTGAGCACGGCCTTGGCCAGCCCGAACGTCAGGCAGACCAGCGGAAACACCCAGATCATCGCCGCGCTGGACGACACGTCGATCACCTTCGCCCGCTGCAGGAACCCCGCCGCCAAGTAACCGAGCGAGACAAAGGCCGCGGCGATGCTGACGGCTTCCAGCTCGATCCGGCGCTGCAGTTCGTCGGCGTCGCGGATGCGGCGCACGATCGCGCGCATCGCCAGCGCGATCGCCGGCACCGGCAGCAGCGCGATGAGCGCCCGGAGAAGCGGGACGTCGACGCGCTTGAGCAGCCACACCGAGATGAAGACCGCCAGCACGTAACCGAACATGGCCGGGAGGAATTCGCGCAGGTAGCGCCGGCGCACCGCCGGGGTGACGTCGTCGCAGCCTTCGGCCCGGAAGGCCCGGACCAGCGCGGCGAACAGCAGGCCGATCCCCAGGCCGTACAGCACGCCCAGCAGGAACTCGGGCAGGGTCGGCCACCACTGCTGGCAGGCGAGGGCCGCGCCCAGGAGCAGCGCGCCGGCGAGGGCGTAATAGCGTGCGGTGCGGTTCATCGAGCCAGCCTGTCAATGTTGCTTGACAGGCAAGGTACGGACGGCCACGAAGGCTGTCAAGCGTTCTTTACAGGCGGCGGTGCGGCAAGCCCCTATTTGCTGCTGACGTACTTCTCGCGCCGGATCTGCGGCACCGCCAGGCCGTGGCCCTTCAACGCATCGAAGCAGGCGTCGACCATGTTGGGATTGCCGCACAGATAGGCGATGTCGGCCGACGCGTCCGGCGCGAATTCGGCGAGGAACTGCTGCACGTAACCATGGCGCACGTCCGGGTGCGGATCGTCAGGCAGTTCGCGCGACAGGCACGGCACGAAGCGGAAGTGGTCCGGGTGCCGGTCGGCGAACGCGCGGAACTCGTCGCCGTACAGCAACTCGCCCGGCGTGCGCGCGCCGAACAGCAGCGCGACCTGCAGGTTGCGCTGCGCGATCTGTTGTTCGAGCAGCGGCAACATCGCGCGGTAAGGCGTCACGCCGGTGCCGGTGCCGATCAGCAGGTATCGCTGGTTGGCGTCGGCGGGCATCAGGCAGAAACGCCCGTACGGGCCGCTGGCGTCGACGTGGCCGCCTTCCTCGAGGCCTTCGAATAACGCCGTCGCCGCGCCACCGGCGACGTAGCTCACCGCGATTTCGACCGCTTCGCCCGGTCCCATCGCGTGGTCGTGGATGGTCGCCAGCGAATAGCTGCGCTTGGTCGCGGTGCCGTCGGCGTACTGGAAGTGCACCTGCAGGAACTGGCCGGGAATGAAATCCAGCGGCTGTCCGTCGTCGCGCACGAACGACAGGTGGGCGACGCTGGGCGCGAGCATGCGGCGGCCAACGAGCTTGAGCGGGAATTGCTGGATGGCCACGAAAGGTGCGCAAGCCTGCTGCGGCAGCGGCAGGGTCGGCGCCGCGGGCCGCCTATACTACCGGCATCGCCGCGACGGCTGCGGCCCGGGTGTGCAATGAACGACCTTTCCGCTTCGCGCGCGCCGTCGGCGCGTTCCGACTCCGCGTCCTCCATCCCCGCGCTTTCGATCCGCGACCTGCGCAAGACCTACGACACGGGCGTGCAGGCCCTCAAAGGCGTGTCGCTGGACGTGCTTCCGGGCGATTTCTTCGCGCTGCTGGGTCCCAACGGCGCCGGCAAGTCGACCCTGATCGGCATCGTCAGTTCGCTGGTCAACAAGAGCAGCGGCGACGTGCGCATCTTCGACGTCGACCTGTCCGCCGACCGCGACGCGGCGATGCGCCTGATCGGCCTGGTGCCGCAGGAAATCAACTTCAACATGTTCGAGAAGCCGCTCGACATCCTGGTCAACTACGCCGGGTTCTACGGCCTGCCGCGCGCCGATGCGCTGCAGCGCGCGGAAGAGGAACTGAAACGCGCGCAGCTGTGGGACAAGGCCCACAGCATGTCGCGCACGCTTTCCGGCGGCATGAAGCGGCGGCTGATGATCGCCCGCGCGATGATGACGCGTCCGCGCCTGCTGATCCTCGACGAACCAACCGCGGGCGTGGACATCGAGATCCGCCGCGGCATGTGGAAGACGCTGAAGGACATCAACGCCAGCGGCACCACCATCATCCTCACCACGCATTACCTGGAAGAGGCCGAGAGCCTGTGCCGGCACCTGGCGATCATCGATCGCGGCACGATCGTCGAGCAGGGGCCGATGCGCGCGCTGCTGGCCAAGCTCGACGTCGAAGGCTTCCTGCTCGACATCGACGGCGGCATCCCGGCCACGCTGCCCGACATCGAGGGCACCGCGCTGGTGGCCACCGACGACCACACGCTCGACCTGGAGATGCCGCGCGCGATGGACCTCAACCGCGTGTTCGCCGCGCTCAACGGCGCCGGCATCCGCGTGCGCTCGATGCGCACCAAGTCCAACCGACTCGAGGAACTGTTCGTGCGGCTGACCGGCGACGATGCGGCGGCGCGGCGGGAGCAGGCGGCATGAACGCCCAGGTGCTGGTCGAATCGACGCCCGCCCGTCGCAACTGGATCGCGCTGGGCACGATCGTGCGCCGCGAGGTCAACCGCATCCTGCGCATCTGGGGCCAGACGCTGGTCCCCCCGGCGATCACGATGACGCTGTACTTCCTGATCTTCGGCGGCCTGATCGGCTCGCGCGTGGGCACGATGGACGGCATCCGCTACATGGATTTCATCGTGCCCGGCCTGGTGATGATGGCGGTGATCCAGAACAGCTACGCCAACATCTCCTCGAGCTTCTTCGGCGCCAAGTTCGGCCGCCATGTCGAGGAACTGCTGGTCAGCCCGATGCCGAACTGGGTGATCCTCGGCGGCTACGTCGCCGGCGCGGTGCTGCGCGGCCTGCTGGTCGGCATCATCGTGCTGCTGATCGCGATGCTGTTCACCTCGGTGCGCATTCCGCATCCGCTGGTCACGCTCAGCACGGTGCTGCTCGGCGCCACGATCTTTTCGCTCGCCGGCTTCGTCAACGCGGTGTACGCCAAGAAGTTCGATGACGTCGCCATCGTCCCGACCTTCATCCTCACCCCGCTCACGTACCTGGGCGGCGTGTTCTATTCGGTCAAGCTGCTGCCCGGCTGGGCGCAGACGATGACCCACGCCAATCCGATCTTCTACATGGTCAACGCGTTCCGCTACGGGTTGCTGGGCGTGAGCGACGTGCCGCTGTGGGTGGCCTACGGGCTGATGCTCGGATTCGCGGCGGTGCTCGCCGCTCTCGGGTTGTGGCTGCTCAAGCGCGGCGTGGGATTGCGGTCCTGAGCCTTGCCGCTACTTGGGCGGCAGCCAGCGCCGGTGCTCGATGTACGCCGGGACCGGCGGCATCGCCGACTCGCGTTCCAGCATCCGCTCGCCGAGCCACTGGAACCATTCCCAGATCGTCTCGCGACCCAGTTCCTCGCGCTGCTCGTAGACGTAACGGCGCAACTTTCCCCACGACAGCACGATCGGGCCGCTGAAGAAGTCGTCGACCATCGCGAGGTCGACCTGGTCGCGGCGCACGAGGATGCCGAGGCTTTCCCAGATCGTCATCATCGCGTAGAGCGTCGCCATCTCGCTGGCGACGCGAGCCTCGACCTCGGCCTTGCCCAGGCCGTCGGGCAACTCGAAGACGATCAACAATGCGCGCGCCAGGGTCCGGGTCTGGTAGGAGCGCAGCAGGGCCAGCCCCGCCTCGCGTTCCTGCACGCGGCGAAACTGCCGGAGTTGCACCAAGGCAAACAGCAGGCCGACCACCACCGCGGCGGCCGAGGTCAGGTCGGCGATGGTGCCCAGATCTGCCATTGGCCTCCTCGCAGCCGCCCGTCGACAGGGCCAACGCACCACGCCGGCGCGCGCGGCCGCATCAGGTCGACGCGGGCAGGCCGAAGAAGGCGCGTGCGTTCGCGGTCGTCTGCCCGGCGGTAACCGCGACGTCCTCGCCGCGGTCGCGCGCGAGTTCCTCGATGATGTGCGCCAGGTACATCGGTTCGTTGCGCCGGTGCGAGGGTTGCGGCTTGACGGTACGCGGCAGCAGGTAGGGCGCGTCGGTTTCGATCAGCAACCGGTTGGCCGGGATGTGCCTGACCAGTTCCCGCAGGTGCTGGCCGCGACGCTCGTCGCACAGCCAGCCGGTGATGCCGACGTGCCAGTCGCGATCCAGGTAATCGAACAGTTCGGCGCGGGTCCCGGTGAAGCAGTGCACCACGGCAGGCCCCAGCTTGCCCTCGAACTCCGCCATCATCGCCAGGAAGTCCGCATGCGCGTCGCGCTGGTGCAGGAACAGCGGTTTCCCGCACGCGGCGCCCAGTTGCAGCTGCCGCTCGAACGCGCGGCGCTGCGCCGGTCGCGGCGAGAAATCGCGGAAGTAATCCAGACCGCACTCGCCGACCGCGACGACTTCCGGATGCGCGTGCAGCGCGCGCAATTCGGCGTCGCACTCGTCGGTGTATTCGGTTGCGTGGTGCGGGTGCACGCCGGCCGTGGCGTAAAGAAACCCGGGATGCCGCCGCGCCAGTTGCAGCGCCTTCGGTGAGCCTTCGCGCGACGCACCGGTGACCACGAGCTGCGCGATGCCGGCATCGCGTGCGCGCTGCAGCACGGCGTCCAGGTCATGGTCGAAACTGTCGTGGCCCAGGTTGGCGCCGATGTCGATGAGCTGCATGCAATGAGTTTACCAATCGCGATTTCCCGTTGTGGGAGTGGCAGCTGCATCGCAGCTGCCTGTCAGTCGCGATCGTCACCTCGCGAGAGACTTCGCGACTCACGTCGCTCCCACAAGGGCAATGACTTCGCTCGTATCCTAGCTTCGTGACCGGCCCCGACTTCCCCATCAACGAACTCCTGCCGCAGCTCCGCGAGTCGCTCGCGCGGCATCCACGGCTCGTGCTCGAGGCCCCGCCCGGCGCCGGCAAGACGACGCAGGTGCCGCTCGCGCTGCTCGATGCGCCGTGGCTGCAGGGACGCCGGATCGTGATGCTGGAACCGCGGCGCGTGGCCGCGCGCGCGGCGGCCGAATTCATGGCGCGACAACTTGGCGAAAACGTCGGCGAGACGGTCGGCTACCGCATCCGGTTCGACAACAAAGTATCCGCGCGCACGCGCATCGAGGTCGTCACCGAAGGCATCCTCACACGCATGCTGCAGGACGATCCCGAACTTGGTGGAAGCGGGGCTGGCGGTGTCGGCGCCCTGTTGTTCGACGAATTCCACGAACGCCATCTGTCCGGCGACCTTGGTCTGGCGCTCGCGCTCGACGTGCAGGCCTCGCTGCGCGAGGACCTGCGCATCGTGCTGATGTCGGCGACGCTCGACGGCGAGCGCCTTGCACGCTGGCTGGAAGCGCCACGGCTGGCCAGCGCCGGCCGCAGCCATCCGATCGAGGTGTCGCATTTCCCGAGCCGCCGCGATGAAGCACTGGAGCCGCAGGTGCGGCGCGCGGTCGGGCACGCGCTCGCGGCGCATCCGGGCGACGTGCTGGTGTTCCTGCCTGGCCATCGCGAGATCAGTCGCGCGATGCAATTGCTGGCGCCGACCGATGCAGCCGATGGCGTCGAGGTGCTGGCGCTGCATGGCGATCTTCCGGTCGACCAGCAGTCGCGCGTGCTGCAGCCGGCGCCCGATGGCAGGCGCCGGGTGGTGCTGGCGACCAACGTCGCCGAATCCAGCGTCACCTTGCCCGGTGTGCGCGTGGTCATCGACAGCGGGCTGGCGCGCGAACCGCGCTACGACCCGAACTCCGGTTTTTCGCGACTGGACGCCGTCGCCGTTTCGCAGGCGTCGGCGGACCAGCGTGCCGGCCGCGCCGGTCGCCTCGCCGCCGGCTGGGCGTATCGGCTCTGGCCGCAATCGCAACGATTGGAGCCGCAGCGGCGGGCGGAAATCGCGCAGGTGGAACTGGCCGGCCTGGCACTGGAGATGGCCGCGTGGGGTAGCGACGCGCTGCGATTCCTCGATCCGCCGCCGTCGGGTGCGCTGGCCGCTGCACGCGACCTGCTGCAACGGCTCGGTGCGCTGGAGGCGCGCGGGCGCATCACCGATCGGGGCCGGCGCATGCTCACGCTCGGCACGCATCCGCGACTGGCGGCGATGCTCCTGGCGGCCGGCGGCGAGGAGCGCACGCTCGCGTGCGATCTCGCCGCGTTGCTCGAAGCGCGCGATCCACTGCGGCTTTCCTCCGGCATGCAGCGCAGCGACGCGATCGTCGACCGCTGGCGCGCACTCGCAGCGTTTCGTACGGGCGCGACGCCGGGCGACGCGAACCGCGGGGCGCTGGCCGCGATCGAACGCACGGCAACGGCATGGCGCCGCCGTCTGCGCATCGACGCCTCGCCGCCGCGCGACGTGGCGGCGCACCGGCTGGGCGACCTGCTGGCGCACGCCTATCCCGATCGCATTGCGCGCCAGTCGCGGGCCGAGCCGCGCCGTTACCAGCTCGCCAACGGACGCACGGTGACGTTGTTCGACGACAGCGCGTTGTACGGCGAACCGTGGCTGGTCGTCGCGGAATTGCGCGACGGCCCGCGCGATGGCCTGGTACTGCGCGCCGCGCCGCTGGACGAAGCGCGGCTGGCGCGTGATTTCGCGCCGCGTTTCACCGAACGCGATGTCGTCCGCTGGGACGCGGACCGTCGCGCGCTGGTGTCGCAACGCGAACGACGCTTCGACGCGATCCTGCTCGATGCCAGGCCAGGCGGCAGCATCGATCCGGCGCAGGCTGCGCGCGCCTTGGCCGATGCGGTGCGCGAACTCGGGCTGCAGTCGCTGCCATGGAGCGAAACCCTTTCGCAGTGGCGTGCGCGCGTGCAGTCGTTGCGGCAATGGCAGCCCGACCTGGCCGATGCATTGCCGGACCTGAGCGACGCCGCGTTGCTGGCGAGTGTCGACGCATGGTTACTGCCGGCGTTGTCCGGGCTGACGCGCCTGGACGCATTGGACGGGACGCGTTTTGCGCAGGCGTTGCGCACGTCGCTGGACTGGTCCGGGCAGCAACGGCTGGACGCGCTCGCGCCCGTGCGCATCGCGGTGCCGTCGGGCATGGAACGCAGCATCGAATACGCCGTCGATGCGCACGGCTGCGCGCTGCCGCCGGTACTGGCGGTGAAGGTGCAGGAACTGTTCGGACTGGCCGATACGCCGCGCATCGCCGGCGGTCGCGTGGCGGTCGTCCTGCACCTTCTGTCGCCCGCCGGGCGACCGTTGCAGGTAACGCAGGACCTGCGCGGTTTCTGGGAACGCACGTGGCCCGAGGTGCGCAAGGAGATGAAGGGGCGGTATCCGAGGCATCCGTGGCCGGAGGATCCGTGGAACGCCATCGCAACCCATCGTGCAAAGCCGCGCGGTACCTGAACGGCACGCTCGCAAGCGACCGCCATCGTCCGCGGCGGCGGCGCCAATCGGGCCGCAACGGGTGATCTTCGCAGCGCGCCTCACGTCTCTTGAACGCCGCACTGCCGACACTGGCAACCGATTCCACGAGGACGAGGTTGCGCATGAATACGTTCGAACGAATCCCCGAGCGCGCCCTGGAACTGGCCTCGCGCGTTGGCGGCGGCCTGCGCGACGCGGTGCCGGATCAAGCGATCAAGTGGGTGGAAACCGGTGCGGCGCTCGGTGCCGCGAAGAGCGGCGCGCGCGTGGCGACGCAGTTGGTGCGACGCAATCCGGTCATCGCCGTCGCCGCCGTGGCCGGCGCCGGGCTGCTGTGGTACGCCGCGCGCCGTCGCGCCAAGCAGAACGGCAACTCCGATGCGATCGAGGGTCGCGCCAAGCGCGTCGAGGCCAGGCGCGAATCGCGCGGAAACGGCCAGGGCCGGCGCGCGAGTCGCCGCGCGACGACGACGAGCGCAAGCGACGCCGTCTGAAAACTCAGGCGGGGGTCGGCGTAGCGGCGTGCGCAACCGGCAGTTCGACGACGAACCGGGCGCCGCCGCCTTCGCGATCCTCGTACCAGAGCTGGGCGCCGCTGCCGGCGAGGATCTGCTTGGCCAGCGACAGGCCCAGGCCGCTCGACAAGCCGTCGGGATCGGTGTCGCTCAGGCGGATGAAGGGCTTGAACAATTCGCGTTGCCGCGCCGGCGCAATGCCGGGCCCGCGATCCTCGACGCGCAACTGCCGGTATCCGGGCGAGCCGCTGCGGATCGAAAGATCGACCACGCTGCCGGGCGCGTATTTCATGGCGTTGCTGATCAGGTTTTCCGCAACCTGGCGTAATACCAGGCCGTCAATCGCGACGTCCGTGTCCCCGCCATCGCCGATCACTTCTAGGCGCATGCCGCGGCTTTCCAGCTGCAGTTCGTAGCGTTCGACCAGCCAGGCGACCACTTCGCGCAGCGACACCGACGCCGACACCGGTTGCTTGCCGTTGTGCGCGGCCTGCAGCTCGAGGTAGCGGCGGATGTATCCGATCGCGTCGGCCGCGCTCTCGTGGATCATCTGCAGGTAGCGCGGCACGCGCTCGGGCTTGCAGCCGTTGTTGCGCAGCACGTCGCTGGCGAACAGCACGCTGCTCAGTGGATTCTTGAGGTCGTGCGCGACGAGGTTCACCAGCTCCTGGCGTTCACGCGCCACGCGCTCGAGTCGGTCGCGCGTCAGTTTCAGGCCGACATGCGCGTTGACGCGCGCCAGCAGTTCTTCGGGCATGAACGGCTTGGTGACGTAGTCGACGGCGCCGGCGTCGAACGCGCGCAGCAGCAACTCGCGATCCTGCGCCGCGGTCAGGAACACCGCCGGCAGTCGTTGCAGTTCCGGACGTTCCTTGAGTCGGGCCAGCAGTTCGAAGCCGTCCATGCCCGGCATCATCATGTCCAGCAGCAGCAGGTCGGGCGTCGTCTCGCCGGCGAGCTGCAATGCCTCCTCGCCACTGCCGGCGATGGCCACCGAATAGCCATGCCGCGTCAGCAACGCGCTCACCGCGCGCAGGTTGGCGGGCTGGTCGTCGACGACGAGGATGCAACCGGAACTGGAACCGGAATGGGCCATTGGACCAACAAATTGCGGTGCCGAAAGCGCAACGCATTCAGGCCGGCACGGTATCAGAATCGTTCCGGGCCGACCTACCGGCTGGGAATCACAGTGAACCGTTCAGCCGCCGCCCTCGCGTCGCCATGTCCCGGGCTGCAGCGTTCCCAGCCGGTGCGGGCCGATGGCGGTCCGCACCAGGCGCAGGGTCGGCAACCCGACGGCCGCCGTCATCCGCCGCACTTGTCGGTTGCGACCTTCGCTGATCGTGAGTTCGAGCCAGGCATCGGGCACGGTCTTGCGCATGCGGACCGGCGGATCGCGCGGCCAGAGCGCGGGATCGGCAATCATGCGCACGCTTGCCGGGCGGGTCGGTCCGTCCCGGAGCACGACACCATGCTCCAGTGCCAACAGCTGCCCCTGCGTGGGGATCCCTTCGACCTGCACCTGGTAGGTCTTGGGCTGTTTGTGCGCCGGATCGGTCATGCGATGGGCAACCGCACCATCGTCGGTCAACAGCAGCAGGCCTTCGGAATCCAGGTCCAGCCGCCCGGCCGCGTAGACATCCGGTGGCAACCCGAACTGCGCGAGCGTGCGCCGTGGCGGCTGGCTGCCGTCGGTGAACTGGCACAGCACGCCGTAGGGCTTGTTGAAGGCGATGAGCATGGGTGTGATGTCGAAAACCGCGCCGCGCGACGCTTCCCGCCCGCGACGGCGGCCCGTTTGCCAACGCGGCCTTGCGTCACTCGCGGCGCGGCTTGCGGAACCGCAGCGTCATGCGGTCGCTCTCGCCGATCGCCAGGTATTTCGCCTTGTCGGTGTCGCCCAGCTCCAGCGTCGGCGGCAGCGTCCACACGCCCTTCGGGTAATCCTTGCGGTCGGCGGGATTGGCATTGATGTCGCTGCGGCCATCGAGCACGAAGCCGGCGGCGGTCGCGTAGTCGATCACCTGCTGCTCGGTGACATAGCCCTGCTGGCCGTCGGTGGCGGCACCGGCCTTGGCGCGATGGTCGGTCACGCCGAGCACGCCGCCAGGCTTGAGCACGTCGAAGAAGCCACGGAACATCACCGCCTGCGTTCCGGCCATCACCCAGTTATGCACGTTGCGGAACGTCAGCACGGCATCGGCGCTCGCCGGCGCCCCGAACACCGGCGCCTTCGGATCGAATTCGACGATGGTCGCGCGGCCGAAGTGCGCCGGGTCCGCGGCGAACTTCGCGACCAGCGCCTGCTGGTCGCTTGCCGCCTCGCCCTGCGGGTTGGACGGTATCGCCAGCGCGGCGACGTAGTGGCCGTGTTCGGCCAGATACGGCGCCAGGATCTCCGCATACCAGCCGCCGCCAGGCGTGATCTCGATGACGGTCTGGTCGGGCCGCAGGCCGAAGAACGCCAGCGTTTCGCGCGGATGGCGGTACTGGTCGCGGGCGACGTTCTTCGTTGCGCGCCAGCTGCCGGCAATCGCCGCATCCAGTGCGGCGGCGTCCGCGGCAGTGCTGGCCGGCGCCGGAGCCCCCTGTCCGGTGGGCGACGACGACGCACAGGCGACCAGCAGCAATGCAGGCAATGCGGCGGGGAGCAGACATTTCATGACGTGGCCTCCGGCAGGGTGGACAGCCTAGCGCCAACCCGCGACCGGCCGCATCAACGGCGCCGCGCCTTCCGTTTGGTGCCGGCGGCGGTCGCCGCGGTCGCATCGACGGCGGCCTCGGCCGACAACCAGTCGCGGAAGGCATGCAGGCCGGCGTGCGAGGCGGATCGCGCGGGATAGACCAGGTAGTGCGCGAATTCCGCCTTGAGCCGCTGCGCGAACGGCAGCACCAGCCGGCCCGCATCGACCAGGGGCCGCGCGAGCGTCAGCCTGCCCAGCGCCACGCCCAGGCCTTCGCTCGCCGCGCGATGCAAGGTATCCGAATCGTCGAACGTCGCCACGAACCGCGTGGGCAGCGTGCCGCCGAACTGCGCGAACCATTCGCTCCAGCGGCCGCCCGGTGCGCCCAGCAGCGGGAACTGGTCGAGCGTCTCCAGCGTCGGCATCCCGAGGCGCTCGATCAACGCGGGACTGGCGGTCGGCGTCACCCAGTCGTCGAGCAGGTGCATCGTTTCCAGGCCCGGATACTGGCCGCGGCCGAAGCGCAGTCCCGCGTCGATCGACCGTTCGCGGTCGAAGTCCACCAGCGCGGTCGTCGACTGCAGGTTGATTTCCAGTTGCGGATGCGCGGCGAGGAACCGCGGCAGGCGCGGCACCAGCCAGCTTGCCGCGAACGAAGGCATCAGGGAGATCGTCAGCACGTCGTCGCGCCGCGTACGGAATGGTTGCAGCGCCTGCTCCAGCGCATCGAAATGGCTCGCGACGCGATCGAACAGTTCGCGGCCATCGTCGGTGAGTTCGACGCCGCGCGCGTTGCGCTGGAACAGGCGCTGGCCCAGCCGCTCTTCCAGACCGCGGATCTGGTGGCTCAACGCGCTGACGGTGAGGTGCAGCGATTCGGCGGCGCGCGACAGGTTGCCGCTGCGCGCCGCAGCGACGAAACCCTGCAGTGCATGGAGCGGCGGTCGGCTCATCGCACGGCTAGCCTTGAATGTGATTCAAGCATGGCTTGCAAAACAGTCGCTTTTCCGCAGGAAAGGATGCGCCTATCTTGCATTTCGTTCAATGAGGCACGCAATCGGGCGCTGCCGGGAACGTCCAGGAGGCGACATGAACATCTTCAAAGGCCTGCTGTTCCTGCATGGCCACATCGATAACGTCGAGTTCGGCGACTTCACCGACGTGACCGTGCGCCGCGATTACGGCGCACATACCGCCGCGCGCGAACTGGCGCCCCCGCTGGGCAACCAGGCGCTTTCACGGCGCTGGTTCGGCGCTAACGCCCAACCCCGGCCGCAGTTGCCGCACGCCGGCTGCATCGCGGGCGGCTGCGGCTGATGGGCGCAATGCATGCGCGGTGATCGAGCCGTCCAAAAAAAACGGGTCGCATGCAGCAACCCGTGGAGAAAACCGTTTTGTAACTTGGTACGCGCCCGCCCTCGTGTGGCGGGCGCTGTACCGCTGAGCGCCTATCGCCCGTCGTTATCCGCGTCGCCGGGCAGCGCGCGTTCGATGTGGTGCCAGCCGTCGCGCACCGCGCCCTTGGCTTCGGCCCAGCCGAGTCGCGAGTCGGCCTTGGCCGCATTCCAGTCGCGCTCGAGCTGCGGCTCGACGTCGTCGAAGCGCTGGCCGCGATACTGGCCGTAGGTGTCGTAACCGTACTTGTAGGCCGGCTGGTAATCGGTCCAGGTACGTTCGGACGAGTAATACGGCGCGCTGCGATACGTCGACTCGAAATGCCGGTCGTAATCGGTGGGGTTGATCGCTTCGGCAACGCTGTCGCCCGCCTTGGCGCCGACCGCGCCGCCGACGATCGCGCCGACCACCGTACCGGCCGGGCCAGCGGCAGAACCGACCGCCGCGCCAGTGATCGCGCCGGCAACCGCGCCGGTGCCTTCGCCGATGCTGTGGTCCTTCTTGATGTCGCTCATCGTCTTGTCTCCTTCGGGGGAACCGCGCCAGCGGAATGCGGCGCAGCTTCCGCATCGTGGACAACGCTGCGTGGGAGGGCCGTGAACTCGCGCGGTGCGTGCGCTCACGCAGCCGCAACGATTGCGGATGCGTTCATTGCGGATGCGTTCATCGTCGCGCGCGCGTCAGCGTAGTCGGCGCGCGAGTCCGGAAACCCGGATCGCGTGGCGCGCAAGCGCCGCGCGCAACACCGCTTCGTCGGCACAGACATGCAATGCGCTGCGCGCGCGCGTCACCGCCGTATAAAGCAACTCGCGCGACAACGGGCGCGCATCCTGGCGCGGCAACAGCAGCCAGACGACGCCGGCCTCGGAGCCCTGCGCCTTGTGCACGGTCATCGCAAACGCTCCGCCGTGCGCCGGCAGCGTCGACGGATGCAGGCTGCGCACGCCGCCCTTGCCGTCGGGGAACCAGGCCGCGATGTCGCCGCGCCCGTCGCGCAGGCACACGCCCAAGTCGCCGTTGAACAGGTGCTGGCGATAGTCGTTTTCGTGCACCAGCAGCAGGCGCCCGTGGAAGTAACGCGCGTGGGCGGCACCGGCCAGTGCTTCCTCGATGCGCGCATTCAAGGCCTCCGCGCCCTGCGGGCCGTCGCGCAACGCGGTCAGCAACCGCACGCGCGCAGCGCATTGCAGTGCCTCCAGCGGATCGGTCGACGCCGCGATCGCGCGCCAGTCGGCGAGCAATGGCTCGCGGGTGGCGCCTGTCAGCGGATCGCGCAGGCCCTCGTGGAACTGCACGCCAGACAGCTCCCCGCCACGCAGCAGTTCGAGCGCACGATCGGCATCGCCGTCGCGCAACGCGGCGGCGAGCGGCGCCAGTTGCAGCGCTGCGTCCTGGCGATACCCGCGACGCAAGTGCACGCGATATCCGGCCAGGGGCCCGGATGCCTCGCGCGCGAAAGGTACGTCGCCGATCAGGGGCGCCAGCCACCGCGCGACCGCCGGCGGCTGCGCGTCACTGTCGCCGGCGGCGTCGGTGATCGCCGCCAGCACGTCACCGGCCTCGATCGATGGCAACTGGTCGCGATCGCCCAGCAGCACCAGCCGCGCACCGTCGGCGACGGCCTCGACCAGTTTGCACATCAGCGGCAAATCGATCATCGACGCCTCGTCGACGACGATCACGTCCAGCGGCAGAGGATTGTCCGCATGGTGGCGGAACTGGGGATTGCCTGGAATCGTGCCGAGCAGCCGGTGCAGCGTCCTGGCTTCCAGCGGCAACGCATCGCACAGCGCATCGTCGACGCCGTCGAGCGTGCGCATGGCGGCAACGGCGTGGCGCAGGCTTTCGGCCATGCGGTCGGCGGCGCGACCGGTCGGCGCTGCGAGCGCGATGCGCGGCGAATCGATGCCATGCAGGCGCGACTGCGCCACCAGCAACAGCAACATCCGCGCGATCGTGGTGGTCTTGCCCGTGCCCGGCCCGCCGGTCACCAGCAGCAGCGAACGCGCCAGCGCCAGTGCCGCCGCGCGCGCCTGCGCATCGCCGTCCAGCGCGTCGGGAAACAATGCGCGGAACACCGCGCCGAGCGCGTCCGGCAGGTCCGTCGCCGGCGCGTGAGAGGCGATCCGGCGCAGGCCCGCGGCGAGCCGGCGCTCGTATTCGCGGTAACGGCGCAGGTACAGCAGGCCGGCTTCGAGCACCAGCGGCGCGCCGCGGTCGCTTTCCTGGTCGCTCGCCGGTACCGCCACCCAGCGCGAATCGCGCAGCGCCGACTCCCATTGGGCGGGGGCCGGCAGGCCGGAGGCTTCGAGCAGCGCGCCCGGTCGCTGCAGGTCGAGCGCGGCGTGGCCGGTCGATACCGCGTACGACGCCAGCGCCGCCGCGTGCAGCACCTCCGGCGCGGTGTCCGTATCCAGCCGGCGCAGTGCATCGGCGAACGCGCGATCGACGGTACGCAATCCGCTCTCGTATGCCATGGGCGGGCGGCGCTTCATCGGCGCCCTCCGTCGGGAGCGAACAGGCTGTCGACCGCTTCGATCAGTTCGCGCTCGAACTCCATCGACACGACGCCCTGGCCGGGATGCGCCGGATCCAGGCCGCGGCAGAAGAGGTAGCGCACGCCGCCGATGTCGCGGCCGTAGTCGTACGCCCCGCCGCGGCGCAGGCGCAGCCAGCGGTGCAGGGCGACCACGTAGAGCAGCGCCTGCAGGTCGTACTCACTGGCGCGCATCGCCCGCTGCAACGTGTCCGGCGCGTAATCGGGCAGGCGATTGGACTTGTAGTCGAGCACGTAGAGGCGGCCGTCGACGCAGCAGGTCAGGTCGATCTTGCCGTTCATCAGGCCGGTCAGGTGCGCGCTGCCGAAACCGGTGCGATCCGACACGATCTGCTTGCCCTGCAGCAGCGCCAGTAGCGCCTGGGTATCGGCATCGGCGAGGGTGAAATGGAATTCCAGTTCGGCGATGCGCGTCGTGGCGGGCACGTCGCACAGCCGCACGTCGCCAGCTTCGCGCACGCCGAGCGGCGCATTGAGCGTGCGCGCGACGAGCAGCGCGAGTTCGCGTGCGCCGTCGTCGAGGTCGGCCTCGGCGTAGTCCTGTGCGCGCAGGGCGGCCCTCAGTATCGCCAGTTCGCTTTCGGGCGCGTGCTCGCCATCGGCGTCCGTCCAGCGCGCGAAATCGACGTGTTCCAGTGCCTGGTGCAGCGCGTTGCCGAAGCGCGTCCCGCCGAATCGTGCCGGGCCGGCGTCGAAGCTCGCCAGCGGACGCTCGTCGTCCGCCGGGGCTTCGTCCACGGACGCGTGCACGGCCTGAGTGCGCTGCCGGTGCAGCTGGCTGAAGCTGTGGATCCACCAGTCACGCTGCAGACGCCGTTGCGGTGTGCGGGCCGGCGGGATCGCAGCGACGGGAGGCGGCTCGAGGCGCGCCCCCCCGCTGGCCGGCAGTCCTTCGTGTATGCGCAGCAGTCCATCCAGGCGGGCGCGCAGGTCCTGCGCCGGCACGCCACCACCGAGCAGGCGCGAGAGCGCGGTCTTGTCGCTGGATGCCAACGCGCCGCCGCAGACCCACAGCGCATCGCGCGCGCGGGTCAGGCCGACATAGAGCAGGCGCATGTCCTCGGCGCGTTCTTCGGACCTGGCACGCTCGCACGCCTCCTTCCACGGCAGCGCTCCGGGCTGCGTCGTACCGGTCCGCCACTGGCGCACGCGCACACCCTGCGCGTCGTGGTAGCTGGCGAATTCCGGCGTGCGATGGTTGCTGCGGCCGATACCCACGAACGGCAGGAACACCAGCGCAAACTCCAGACCCTTGCTCGCATGCAGGGTGAGGATCTGTACGCGACCGGCATCGGATTCCAGCCGCGGCTGCTGGGTTTCGTCGTCGCCGTCGGCGTGCGCGATCGCGGCGCGCAACCAGTCGAGCTGGCCCTGCGGGCCCAGCCGCTGTGCCCGCGCTTCCTGCATCAGTTCGCCCAGTTGCAGCAGATAGGTCAGTTCGCGTTCGCCTTCGGCCAGCGCCAGCAGGCGCGGCGCCTGTTGCGCGACGACGTCGGCGAGCATCGGCTGCGGACCGTGCCGGTCCCAGAGCTGTCGCCACTGCGCGAACGCATGCTGCCAGCGCGCGAGCGCCTCGCCGTCGTCTTCCAGCGCGCACAACGCGGCCGCGTCCAGTCCGAACAGCGGCGAGGCGAGCGCCGCGCGCAGGCGGCGGTCGTCGCCCGGCGTCGCCAGCGCGAGCAGCAAGGCCAGCAGCGATTGCGCCTGCGTGGTCGCGAACAGGCTGCCGCGGCCGACGCTGACCGCGGGTACGCCACGCCGCGCGAGCTCCTCGCGCACGGCAACGCCTTCATCGTGGGTGCGCACCAGCACCGCGCAGTCGCGCGGCTGCAACGCGCGCAAAGTCCCGTCGTCGTCGGCGCGCTGCACGAGATCCGTGCGCGCGGCCAGGAGCAGGTCGCGGATCGCGTCCGCGCACAGGCGTGCGGCGAACCCGATCGAATCGCGCTTGTTCCAATCCTTCGGCTTACCGTTGTCCTGGCGTGCGGGCACGCGATGGAAGGTCAGTGGCGGGGCGGGCGCACCGGCGATCAGCAGGTCCGCGTCGCAGCCCGAATCACGGCCGGCCTCGTTGCGCGCGAACGCGATGCCTGCGCCGAGCGCGTCCGGCGGCGCGTGTTCGAACAAGGCGTTGACCGCCGCCAGCACGCACGGACGCGAACGGTAGTTGTGGCGCAGCGGCGCCGCGAGGCGCGCGCTGGCCCGCGCCGCGAGATAGGTTTCGACGTCCCCACCGCGAAAGCGGTAGATCGCCTGCTTCGGATCGCCGACCAGCAACAGCCCGCCATCGCCGAACAGCCGCTCGAAAATTGCCCACTGCCGCGCGTCGGTGTCCTGGAACTCGTCGACCAGCACCAGCGGGAACTGTTCGCGCAGCGATGCCGCCAAACCGGGCGCGACCGCTTCATCGCGGGTCGCATCGAACACGGCCGTGATCAGGTCGTCGTAATCCCGGAAACGGAACGCGCGCTTGTCGGCGGCGTCACGGCCGCGCGCGGCTGCGCGCAGCGCGTGCAGGCGCTGCAGGTCGCAGGCGTCGCTGGCGCGCAGGTAGGCCTCGACCGCATCGCACAACGTCAGCTGCGGCAGCTGCGCCTGCTTGTCCTTCAGGCAGGCGTTGCGTAGCCAGTCGTGGCTCAGGCACGCCAGCTGCGGATGCGGCTGCAACGGTGGACTGTCGTCGGCGTGCGCGAACCAGTCCCACAGCAGCGCAAGGGGAATCGTCTTGTCCTTCGCGCTGCTGAGGATGCGGTTGCGCGCGGCGGCTTCCAGCGCGGCGCGCGCGGCGGCACCGCTATCGA
>Ga0207691_10000293_pt1 | contig 49545 bp, 29 predicted proteins | sample KBSM13metaG_FD_184327 | JGI IMG/M metagenome (GOLD analysis project Ga0207691, IMG submission 184327) | Miscanthus rhizosphere microbial communities from Kellogg Biological Station, Michigan, USA - KBS M1-3 metaG (SPAdes) (version 2) | ecosystem: Host-associated > Plants > Roots > Rhizosphere >...
CTACTCTGGATGGCGCCCTTTACCTTCCCGATGATGGCAGCTATACAGGGCATGTGCGCGCGCATCGGCATGGTAACCTGCGAAGGCCTTACCCATACCCTTAAAAAACACTATCCACGGCCCATTCTTTACGGTATGCTCATTTTCAGCGTGCCCGCCATCATACTGAATATCGGCGCCGATATTGCCGGCATGGGCGCCGTTACCAACCTCCTGTTTCCGGAGGTTCCGCCGTTCGTCTTCAGCCTGGCTTTTACCATCGTACTTATGTACATGATCATTCAGTTTTCTTATCAGAAGCTGGCCGGCATCCTTAAATGGCTCTGTATTTCCATCCTGCTATATCTTATAGTCCCTTTTGTAATAAAAACTGACTGGAGACTGGTTCTCCGTTCCACTTTTATACCCCAGGTTCACCTGACCAAAGATTTTGTAGAGATGATGGTGGCCATCCTGGGGACTACGATTTCACCCTACCTTTTCTTCTGGCAGGTGACGATGGAAGCCGAAGACCAGAATCATAAGACGAAAAAGATTTTTGTGGACAAGGCCATGATGGGTGAAATGGCGACGGACGTCAATATCGGTATGTTCGCCTCCAATCTCGTCATGCTTTTTATCATGATAACTACCGGCGCTGTGTTGTTTACGGCTGGTAAACACGATATCAATACCGTGGATGATGCGGCCCGTGCGCTCGAGCCACTGGCCGGAAAACTTTCCTATCTCTGCTTTGCGTTGGGTGTGATCGGCACGGGTATGCTGGCCATTCCGGTACTCGCAGGTTCCCTCTCCTATATCCTGGCGGAAACCTTTGGATGGAATGAAGGCCTGGACAAAAAATTCAATGAAGCGAAAGGATTTTATATTGTGGTTATCATCTCCCTGTTGCTTGGTTTGCTGATCAACCTGTTCGGCATAAGTCCGATGAAAGCGCTGATCTTCACGGCTATTTTCTACGGACTGACGGCACCGGTTATGATCGCTGTCATCCTGCACATAGGAAATAACCGGAAGATCATGGGAGAATTCACCAATAAACCGCACTCGAATATTCTTGGTTTTCTAACGCTCCTGCTGATGACGGCTTCCGCCGTCATGCTCATTTATTTTCAATTCAAATAATCCGTATTTCCGAATCCATTGCAACGCAGAAAGTTTATACAGATCACAGGTATTACCGCCGCAGCCTGGCTCACGGCTTTCAAAGAAGCCGACAGGGGTCGCCAGATTCCCGTGATGCGTCTGCCCGATGAGGTTTCAGTGCGTTCCGGTGGTGAATGGCATACCCTGTCCGGACAAAATGAAATCCGCACGCTGGAAGACATTTTCGTTGTCTTTCGTGAGGACAGAACCCTGCTTTCTGTTTTCATCACATCACCGAAGCATGATATCGATTATATCCGCTGCAACTGGAAAATGGATTTCAGCAGCTTTCCAAAAAGCCTGAACGACCAGTGGGAAAGAACCTATGGCGACCTTAGCTGGGCGCCTCTTTCCGCCAAACGCCGTTCTCCCTGGTATATCCTTTTATCCGACGGTGCCAAAACAAAGGCTTTCGGTGTAAGGACCCAGGCCTCCAGTTTTTGTTCCTGGCAGGTCAGTCCGTCGGGCCTGGAACTGCAGCTTGACACGATGTCGGGCGGCACCGGTGTGCAGCTCGGCGACAGGCCGCTGCATGCAGCAGATATCCTGATGACAGAAAGCCTGCCCGGCGAAAATCCCTTTCACACCGATATCCGCTTTTGCAAGATGATGTGTCCTTCGCCGAAGCTGCCCGACCGGCCCGTTTATGGTATCAATGACTGGTATTTTGCCTATGGCAACAATTCCCGGGACCTGATCCTCGAGCGGACGGCAGCGATGTCGGAACTCGTAACAAACTGGATCAACCCGCCATTTTCCGTAATTGATATGGGATGGTCTTATCTGGCCGAACCCTTACCAACGGATATCTGTCAGGGTGATGATTTCACCCAGCCCAATAAAAAATTTGGTGACATGGAGCGCATGGCCGACGATATTAAAAAAAGAGGCATGTTACCTGGTCTGTGGACCCGTCCCCTGCTGGCCAGCTCGCGGAATACACCGGAGGGGCTTATCCCTCTCCGAAAGGACCAGTCAAATAAACTGGAGCGCTATCTGGACCCGACCATTCCCGAAAACCTGCAAAAGATTAAAGAGACCATCGGCCTCTACCAGAACTGGGGATTCCGGCTGACCAAACACGACTATACCAGTTATGATCTTTTTGGCCGCTGGGGATTTGATATGGGAGAATCGATAACCGCCCCCGGATGGAATTTCAACGACCGGTCTGTCACCAATGCAGAGATCGTTTTATTACTCTACCGTGCCATACGTTCCGCCGCATCAGAGATGTACCTGCTTGGCTGCAATACCTTCAGTCACCTTTCGGCCGGCATCTTCGAACTCAACCGCACCGGGGACGATACCAGCGGCAAGGAATGGTCACGAACACTCAAGATGGGCGTAAATACACTGGGTTTCCGGCTTCCGCAGCATAATACTTTTTATGCAGTGGACGGAGACTGCGTGGGCCTGACAACCAGGGTACCCTGGGAAAAGAATGTGCAATGGCTGCAGCTGCTGGCGGAAAGCAGTGCGCCGCTCTTTATCTCCGCGCAACCCGAAGCCATAGGACCGGAACAGAAATCCGCCATCACCCTTGCTTTCAAAAAAGCCTCTGATATCCAGCCGCTCGGCGAACCGCTCGACTGGATGTCGAATCCCAAGCCGAAGCTCTGGCTGCTTAACGGGGAGAAGGTGGAGTTTGAATGGTGAATGGTTTATGGTATATGGTTTATGGTGAATCGTTTATCGCCTATCACTTTTGAGCATCAACTTTCAACTGTCAGCTGCCAACTAACCCGGCCAACGGCCAACGGCTAACGGCCAACCATAAACCATAAACCATATACCATAAACTAAATAATCACACTCTGATACACCGGCTTCTGCCTTTTCTTCGAAGCCTGTTCGTAGGCATAGGCCATCGGGATCAGCGCGGGTTCGCTGTAGGCGCCTGCATAAAATGAAAGACCGACGGGAAGGCCGTGCCAGGCGCCCATCGGAACGGTGATATGTGGGAAGCCGGTGATGGCGGCGGGCGTTGACAGGGAAGGGCCATTGTCATAGTCGCCATTCACGAGGTCTATACATCCGGCTGCACCATTGGTGATACCGGACAACGCGTCGAGGTTTTGCGCGGTCATCAGGCTGGTGAGCGTCTTGCGAAAGCCGGTCGTCTTGGCCAGCGCATCCAGGTATTCCTTGCTGTCGAGACCTCCTTTGGATTCGGCCTCCACAAGAATTTCCTGCTTGAAAAAAGGCATCATCTCCTTTTCATGTGCGAGGTCATACGCGATCAGTTCCTTCAGGGATTTTACGCGGCCGGAGGCGCCGGACAAATATTTATTGAGGCCATCCTTAAATTCATAGAGGAGGACCTGGTATTCCGCATTGCCGAGCTCTTTCAAAGGACCCATGACGTCTACCTCCACCATCACGGCTCCCTGGGCCTCCATAACGGCCATGGCTGACCGAAGTATGGCGCTGAAATCCGGGTTGAGGTGCAGATGGGTTTTTTCAATGCCGATGCGTTTGCCTTTGAGCCCGTCTTCTTTCAGGTATACTGTATAGTCTTTCTGCGATTTACCCGTGCTGGCGGCGGTTGCAGGATCCATGGGATCCACGCCGGTTCCGGGTCCCAGCAGCAAAACAGCATCACGCACCGTGCGCGCCATGGGCCCCGCCGTATCCTGTGTGGCAGAAATAGGAATAATCCCCTGGCGGCTCCACAACCCGACGGTTGGTTTAATTCCCACAAGGCCATTGACGGATGCGGGTGACACGATGGAGCCGTCGGTTTCTGAACCCACACTGATGGCGCAAAGGCTGGCGGCAGTGGCCGTGCCGGAACCGGCGCTTGAACCAGAAGGATTCCTGTCGAGTACATAGGGACATTTCGTCTGTCCCCCTCGGCTGCTCCATCCGCTGCAGGAATGCGTTGAACGGAAGTTGGCCCACTCGCTCAGGTTAGTTTTTCCCATGATAATCGCGCCGGACTTTCTCAGCTGTTCTACTACAAAAGCGTCTTTTTTCGCCTTATTGCCCATCAGGGCCAGCGATCCGGCGGTCGTCAGCATCTGGTCGCCTGTATTGATATTGTCTTTGATCAGTATCGGAATGCCATGCAGCGGACCGCGCAGGGTCCCGGCTTTTCTCTCATGGTCCATTGTTTCGGCCAGGGAAAGCGCATCGGGATTTATTTCAATGACGGAATTCAGTAGCGCCCCCTTCTTGTCTATCTCTTCAATTCTTGCCAGGTAGGCTTTGGTGATTTCTACAGAAGTCGTCTTACCGCTTTGCAGCATATCCAGCCACTCGGCGGCGCTTACTTCTTCGGGTTGTAACGCCTTTGGCGTGGTAGATCGTCTATGGTTTATGGTTAATGGTAAGGGTTGGAGCATGAGGCCGAGGCCCAGGCCGCTGAGCGAACCCTGGTGGAGGAATTTCCTTCTGTCCATATAAAACGTTTAGTGGTTTGCAATTGAAATGATGGTGGATGGTATATGGTGTATGGTATATAGTATATGGTGTATGGTAAAAGGTATATAGTTTTTATCATACCATTCACCATAAACCATAAACCATAAACTAACCTATTTCCATCCCCCACCGAGCGAGCGGTAGAGCTCGACGCGCGCATTCAGTTCATTCCGCTGGATAAACGCAAGGCTCAGCTGTGCATTCAGGGCCGCCTGCTGCGCCGTGATCACTTCCAGGTAGTTGGCGAGGTCGTTCCGGAAAAGCAATTGCGAACTGTTCACCGCGGCCGACAGGGTATCCGTCCGTCGCTGGGCGAATGTCTTCTGTTCGTCAAGCTTGCTCACAGAAATCAGGGCATTGCTAACCTCAATGCTCGCTTCGAGCACCGTCTGGCGGAAATTAATTATCGCCTGTTCGCGACGTTGTTTCGCTATTTCAAATTGCGTCTTCAGCTGCCTGCCCTGCAATATGGGTTGTATCAGGGAAGCACCTACGAGTCCGAAGAGCGAGCCGGGAACATTAAACCAGTTGCTGGTTTTCAGGGATTCGAAACCCGTACCCGCAGTGATCGTCAATGCGGGGTACATATTGGCCTGGCTTACTCCCACCTGGGCATTGGCCTGCCGGAGCGCCATCTCTGTTGCCCGCACATCCGGACGTCTGGAAAGCAGCGCGACAGGCAGCCCTGTGGTCAGGTTATTACTGAAATGTTCATCGTCCAAAACGGATTTCCTGTTGACCGAGCCCGGCAGATTTCCAGTAAGCAGTTGTAAAGAATTTTCCTGTATCAGGATCGTTTGTTCGAGCTGTGGAACCAGGAGCGCGGTATTGTCCTTCTGCGCTTCGGCCTGTTGCACACCCAGGTAAGTCACTTCTCCGGCTGCATACAGAAGCCTGGTAAGTTTTACGAATTCGATGTTGAGGGCCAGGGTTTTTCTGGTTTCATCCAGCTGACGGTCCAGCATGAGCAGGTTGAAATAACCCTGCGCGATATCGGCCACGAGTCTTGTCTGAACCGCCTTGGCCGCTTCAAAGGTCTGCAGGTAATTTGCCGTGGCGCCTTCCTGCTGGCGACTGAATTTTCCCCAGAAATTGACCTCCCAGCTCATGCTCACCGATGCCAGGTAGTCCTCATAATGATTGGTTACCGCCCCGTTCTTTATTCCCGCAGGACCGTTGTCGGAGTTGCGGAAATAATTCCCGCTCAATCCGGCATTGACCTGTGGTACCCAGAGCCACTGTGATTGTTTCACCTGGGATTGTGCAATAAGAATATTATGCAGGGCATACTGCAGATCATAGTTGCGGGAAATGCCGCTGTCGATCAACTGCTGCAAAATGGTGTCGGTAAAAAATTCCTTCCATGCAATGTCACCGACGCTGCTGGTATCCATGGTCACTGCCTGCGGCGAAAAACTCTCCGGCAGCAGCACTTCCGGCCGCTGATAGTTTTTCCCGACGCGGCAGGAAAGCGTCAGGACGAGTAATGAAATCGTCCATATTTTTCCGGCACTAAAAAAATTTCTCACGGGTTGTTTCATCTCGGTTAATTCTGATCTTATTGATATTCCTGGTACAGGGATTTTTAATTCTTTTTCCTGATTTATTCCTATTCTGACTTCAGCTCATACTTGCCCCTGACGGCCATGGGCTTACCGGACACTCTTTCCTGCAATGCCTGGAAGATCACAAACAGTACGGGGATGATGAACACACCCAGCAATACGCCCGTGAGCATGCCGCCTACCGCGCCCGTACCGATGGATCGATTGCCCAGTGCGGATCCTCCCGTGGCCCAGGTCAGGGGCAGCAGGCCGACCACAAAAGCAAAGGAGGTCATCAGGATGGGCCGCAACCTGAGCCTGCTGGCTTCGATCACCGATTCCACAAGTCCCATTCCGTTTCGTCTTCGCTGCACGGCATACTGCACGATGAGGATCGCATTTTTTGCCAGCAACCCGATCAGCATGATGATGCCGACCTGGACATAAATATTATTTTCTATTCCGGTGACCTTGATGAATAAAAACACGCCCATCAAACCCGTTGGTATCGAAAGGAGAACGGCCAGCGGAAGAATATAGCTTTCGTACTGGGCCGACAAAAGAAAATACACAAATACAATGCTGAGTACGAAGATGAGCTGGGTCTGAACGCCCGCGAGTTTTTCTTCCCTGGATATCCCCGACAGCTCGTAAGAATATCCTCTCGGCAGATCCGTCTTGGCCACTTCCTGAATAATTCTCAACGCATCACCGGAACTGTATCCCGGCTTTACAGCACCATTGATGGTAATGGAATTGAAAAGGTTGGTACGGTTCACCGTCTCGGGACCATACACCCTGCGCAGCTGCACCAGCGTATTCAGGGGAATCATGGTGCCCTTACTGCTTTTCACAAAAATGCCATCCATCGCCGTCGCATCCCTGCGGTACGGCACGTCGGCCTGCACGATCACGCGGTAATATTTTCCGAAGCGGTTGAAATCGCTGGCGAAGCTGCTGCCATAATACACCTGCATGGTTTGCAGGAGATCATTCACCGAGACGTCCAGCTGGCGGGCCTTGGCATTATCAATCTCTACCATGTACTGCGGAATATTGGTATAGTAGAAGGAAGCCGCGTACGCGATCTCTTTTCTCTTCATCATGGAGGCGGAAAATTCATTGGTGACCTGATTCAGCTTTTCGATGGTGCCACCTGAGCGGTCCTGGACGATGACTTCAAAACCGCTGCTGTTGCCGAATCCCTGCACGGTTGCGGGTTTGATGGCAAAAAATCCGGCGCCCTTTATCGGAGTCATTTTCTCGTTGATCTCATCGATGATCTGATCGATGGTCTTAAAAGGTTTTCGTTCTGCCTGGGGCTTGAGTTTGATGAAGACACCTCCATAGTTCGAAGTGCTTACAAAGCTGAACATATTCAAGCCACTCAGACTTCCTCTTTTGTCTACGGCCTGGATGGTGTTCAGTGCACTGTCGACCTTTTTCATCACCACGTCGGTCCTTTCCAGCGAAGAAGCCGGGGGAAGGTTCACCGCCATCATCACAAAATTCTGATCCTCGGACGGGATGAATCCGGTTGGTGTAGAGCGGATAAGCCAGATGGTCGTCACCACGATGAGCGCAAGACCAGTGAGGCCGACCCACTTATGGCGGATCAGAAAATTGACTGAATTGATATATCGTTCGGTGGTCGCTTTAAATCCCGCGTTGAATCCGCGTGCAAAACGTTTTCCGATACCTGCTTTTTTTCCTCCTTCTTCATGATGCTCATTTTTCAACAGCAGCGCGCAGAGTGCGGGACTCAGGGTAAGCGCGTTCATTGCGGATATGAGGATGGCGATGGCCAGGGTAAAAGCAAACTGACGATAGAAGACGCCCGCGGGCCCCTGCATGAATCCGACGGGAACAAATACGGCAGCCATCACGAGCGTAATCGAAATGATGGCGCCGGAAATTTCATTCATGGATTGTATGGTGGCGTCTTTAGCGGGCAGACCCGTTCGCTCCATTTTCGAATGCACGGCTTCCACCACCACGATGGCGTCGTCCACCACGATTCCGATCGCAAGGACGAGCGCAAAAAGAGTAAGCAGGTTGATGGTGAATCCCGCGATCTGCATGAAAAAGAAGGTTCCGATAATGGCTACCGGAACAGCAATGGCCGGAATAAGCGTAGAACGGAAATCCTGCAGGAAGATGAACACCACAATAAAGACGAGGATAAAAGCTTCGATCAGGGTTTCTCTTACCTGCTTGATGGAGGCGTCGAGAAAATCCTTGGCGCTGAACATGGTAAACGCATGGAGACCTTTTGGAAAACGATCCGAAGCCGTTCTCATCACTTCGTCTACGGAGGTCAGAATATCGTTGGCATTCGATCCGGCCGTTTGAAATATTCCGAAAGCCGTACCCGGTTTGCCCTGCACGAGACCATTGGCGTTATAGGTTAGAGAACCGAGTTCCACACGGGCAACATCCTTTAGACGTACCAGCGATCCGTCCGCGCCGCTTTTGATGATAATGTCTTCATAGTCCTTATTATCGGAAAGCTTGCCTTTGTATTTAATGATGTATTCAAAAGAAGCGCTGCTGCCTTCGCCGAACTTTCCGGGAGCGGCTTCCACATTCTGATCGTGAATTGCGTTAAGCACATCCTGCACGGACAGGTTATTGGCCATCAGCCTGTCGGGCTGAAGCCAGACGCGCATGGAATAATCTTTGGCAAGGAAGAGTTGTGCCTGCCCGACACCGGGTACACGCTGGACTTCCGGAATGACGTTGATCTTGGTATAGTTTTGAATAAATTTTTCGTCGTAAGCCGGATTGTCGCTGTAGAGCAGGGTCACATTAATCATGCTGTTCTGCTGTTTCTGCGTCGAGATCCCCGCCTGCACGACTTCCGTGGGAATCTGGCTCACTGCCCGGGCCACACGGTTCTGCACGTTTACCGCGTCAATGTCAGGATTGGTTCCCTGGCGGAAAAAGACATTGATGTTCATGGAGCCGTCGTTACCGGAGGTAGACGTCATATAGGTCATGTTCTCGACCCCGTTGATCGCTTCTTCGATAGGCGTGGCAACCGCACGCGCCACCACTTCTGCATTGGCGCCGGGATAAAAAGCGTTCACGCTGACCGTCGGCGGCGCGATGTCGGGAAACTGCGTGATGGGCAGACTGTACAACGAGATCAGCCCCATGAGGGTCAGGATCACGGAGATCACCGTGGAGAGCACCGGCCTTTCTATAAATCTTCTGAACATCTTTCTATTTTATTAGGATAAAGCTCGATTTAAGTTAAAGCGTATTAAAGAGGTCTGGCTTTCAGCAGACTGTCCATCGACATCGGAATGGGCTGGATCTTTTCGCCATCGTTTAGTCTTTCCACGCCGTAAACCACGCGCGCTCCGGGCTTCAGGCCATCCACCAGGTAATAATTGCCTTGCGTAGCCTTAATGGTTACAGGAGTGCCTACTACTGTATTGCTGTCACTCAGCTGGAAAACAAATGTCTTGTCCTGCAGCTCATACGTGGCTTCCTGGGGAATCACGGGTCCCTCAGGAAGATTGACCGAAATTCTCACTCTTCCCGTGCTGCCTGACCTGAGAATGCCTTTGGTGTTAGGAAAACTCGCGCGGAAGGGGATGGCACCCGCGCCTGTGGTGAACTGCCCGGAGACGAGTTCCACTTTCCCTTTTTCCGGATACACCGTATTATCGGAGAGGATCAATTCGACAGGAGGAAGGTTTTTTATTTTTTCGTTGATGTCCTTACCGGGATATTCATCACGGAAACGAAGAAAAGCCGTTTCGCTGACAGAGAAATATGCACGGATATCTTTTACCTCGGAAATATTCGTCAGCGGATCCATGGACTGCCCCACCAGGCTTCCGATTTTAATATGAATCCTTCCCACATAGCCGTCCATCGGCGCAGTGATCAGCGAATAGCCAATATTGATTTGCGCGTTGGCGACCATGGCTTTTGCCTGGTCGACGTATGCCGTACTCGCGTCATAGGCAGCTTTGGCCGTTTGCAACTGTATGGGAGAGATCACCTGGTTCTGCACAAGCGGCTCAAGTTTCTCCATGTCGATTTTCGCAGTTGCCTGGTTGGCCTTGGCGACGGCCAGGCTGGCACTGGCATTGTTCAACGCTTCGCGGTAAGGACGGTCGTTGATCTTAAAGAGAGCCTGTCCCTTTTTAACGAAGGCGCCTTCATCCACATAAATTTTTTCAACATAACCTGTTACCTGGGGTCTGACTTCTATATCACTTACACCTTCCAGTGAGGCCGAATACTCCCGGTAAGCCATGAAAGGCCTGCTGGCGATCGTGACTACCGGCAGGGAGGGAGTCTGCGGCGCATAGGAATCATTGCCCGCTTTACTTTGGCAGCCTGCAAAAACGATCAAGCCGGAGATCAGTGCTCCGGCGGACAGGGGATTTCTCATAACAGGTTTTTAAGGAGGAGGTTAACCTCCTGTTATCGGTAAAAAGAGAGCAAATTTAACGAAGGCCTTGCTACCGGCGGAATAAATAGAGTCGTTTCCGGCATTAAAAAATTGTGAGCGGCAATGAAGAATGACCGGAGGTTAAACGCCGGTCCAGGCTTTTTTCAGAAACCGGAGCCAGTTTCCATAAAGAATGCCTTCGATATCCCCCGGCTTATACCCACGGGCCGCAAGGAGGTCCGGAAGTTTTTTCAGGTCGGCAATGGTATCCATGTCCCAGGGAGACTGTTCCGTCCCAAACGCGCCGTCGAGATCGCTGCCGATGGCGATATGGTTTGCGTTGCCGGCGATCTGGCAGATATGATCGTAGTGATCGATGAGCCGGTTAAGGTCCGTGCCGGTGGCCTTGGGCAGCGAGATACCCCTGATCCATCCGTCGGTAAGCATCCAGGCATCCATCACACCGCCAATAACCGCATCCCGTTCTATGAGCCGCTTTATCTGGTCGTCGGTCAGTTGCCGTTGGTTTTTCACCAGCGAACGGCAGTTATGATGGCTGGCCCAAACGGGCCCTTTATAAATCTCAAGAGCCTGGTCAAAGCCTTTATCGGTGAGGTGGGTGATATCGAGGATCATATGAAGCCTGTCCATCTTCTTTAAGAGATCCTTGCCAGCCGCAGTGAATCCATCTTCTGTTCCCGTGCCGCCCGCATAGCGTCCTTCGCCGTAGTGGGAGGGCCCCATCGCGCGTAGGCCATATTCATGGGCCCTGTCGAGATAGTTCAGATTGACGAGCGAATCAGCCCCTTCGAGACTCAGGATAAATCCGACGGGTTTTTTATCGTCCGGAATAGAACTGTTTTCCCAGATGCCGATATGCGTTTCAAGTTCTGCCAGATCCCGGATCTGCACCATCTCGCCATCGTCTGCCATGGCCCTGTACCAGGCCAGCTGGCCCTGGGTCTGCGCCCAGGCCTGTTCCGGTGAATGCCATCCTGGAAGCGGACTGCCCTGCCGGACAAAGCGCGCGATCTGGGTGGCGACGACCAGTCCGATCCTTCCTTCCCGCAGAGCGGGCAGGGAAACCATATTCCTTCCACGGTCCGGCTTGTCATTCATCCCTTTTTCGCGTTCGCGGATATCCCTGACCGGTAGGCGGAGGTCACGGTTCCATTCCATGGCGTTCATGGCAAGGTCGAGATGGGCGTCTACAATAAACATATCAGCAAATTAGCAGCATTTGACCAATATAGCCGAAATGGATTAATTTAACGGAATCACATTACCTTTTTCGGATACTCATTATTGTCTGCCATGTCCTTCCTTATACTGCTGACCGGAATTTTTGTGCTGATCCTGCTGACGACCTGGGCAAAGCTCAATGCCTTCCTTTCTTTTTTACTTGTCTCCATGGGTATCGGCCTCGCCAACGGGATGTCGGTAGATAAAATCAACCAGTCGGTGCAGACGGGTATCGGGGACATGATGGGCTCCCTGCTGGTCATCATCGTGGTGGGTGCAATGATCGGAAAGCTCGTTGCTGACTACGGCGCGGCGCAACGGATCGTAGCCGCCTTCATGAAATGGTTCGGAAGGAAATACCTGGTCTGGGGCCTGCTCATCACGGCCTTTATCGTAGGCATCCCGCTCTTCTATGGCATTGGCTTCGTACTCATGGTGCCCCTGATCATCACACTCTCTTATAAATATGATATCCCGGCTGTATATATCGGCGTTCCCCTGCTGGCCTCGCTTTCTGTTACCCATGGATACCTGCCGCCCCATCCTTCGCCGGTGGGACTTATCCGGGCATATCATGCAGACCTCGGACTTACGCTTATCTACGGACTCATCGTCGCCATTCCTTCGGCCGTTATTGCGGGTCCGTTTTTCGCGCGTTTCCTCAAAGGCTATACGACAAAACCCCTGGCAACCTTTGCGGGAAAGTCCATCCCTGATGCCGAATTACCCGGACTGGCGGACAGTTTTATCACGGCACTCCTGCCCGTTCTCCTCATCGGTCTGGCAACCCTGTTCCGGCTAACACTTCCGGCAGATAATTTTTTGGTTCTACTGTTTTCCGTGCTGGGCGATCCTACCATAGCGCTATTGCTTACGCTGGCTTTTGCGATCTATTCGCTGGTACTGAAAAGAGGCAAGAAGATAGAGACCTGCATGGCGGCCATGGGCGATGCGGCAAAAGATATTTCCCTGATCCTGCTCATCATCGCGGGCGCCGGGGCTTTGAAGCAGGTGCTCACCGACAGTGGAACGGCCGGCCAGCTTACGCATCTCATGCAGGGCATGCACCTTCATCCTATCCTGGCCGCCTGGATCATCGCTGCTTTTATCCGGGTTTGTCTTGGTTCATCCACCGTAGCGGGACTTACTGCTGCCGGTATCACGGCACCGATGATTATCGGTACACAGATCAATCCCAGCCTGATCGTGCTGGCGACGGGCGCCGGCAGCCTGATGTTTTCCCATGTGAACGATTCCGGTTTCTGGCTGTTCAAAGAATATTTCAACCTGAGTATCCGTGATACTCTCAAAACCTGGAGCGTCATGGAAACGATTGTTTCAGTAGTTGGATTGCTCATGGTCGGGCTTCTTTATTTCTTAACACCCCATGGATGAGGTTTGTGGGCTTTCGGTTTTACCTCATGAATGAATAGGGGAAAAAGCAACCGGTGGAGATAGAACCATTCGGTCCTTATTTGGAAGAAAATACAACCGAACGGTTCTAATTGGAACATTGTATAAAACGACTTAACAGCAAAAACAACATAATAGCATATGACGGCTGATGAAAATTTCAAAAACCTGAACCTCGAGCTTCCTCCGGCACCGACGCCTGTGGGTGTGTACAAACCGCTCGTGATTGACGGGAACCATTGCTATGTGTCGGGCCATGGTCCCCTCCTGCCCGACCGGACCCTGATGCGCGGCCGCGTGGGAGACCAGATAAGTCCCGAAGAGGGAAAGCTCGCCGCGCGACAGGTGGGTCTCGCCATCCTCGCCACCCTAAAAGCGAATCTGGGAAGCCTCGACCGGGTGAAACGTGTGATCAAAGTGCTGGGCATGGTAAATGCCCATCCGGATTTTGAAAAACATCCTGCGGTCATCAACGGATGTAGCGAACTTTTCGCTGCGGTCTGGGGCAATGAAAACGGTATCGGCGTGCGGAGCGCCGTAGGCATGGGCACACTGCCGGATAATATTCCGGTGGAGATTGAAGCATTGTTTGAGTTGGTTAGTGGTTGATGGTCTGTCGTGGGCCGTTGGCCGTTAGTTTAAAGCGAAGTCATTTCAGCATCTAAATAATTTTTTATGGAAAAAGAATGGTGGCTGGCAGAAGGCATCGACGGCCTGGATTCGCCGGCCCTCCTCGTTTATCCTGCGCGTGTGAAGAAAAACATCCAGGCGCTGCTTCAACATGCAGACGCTTTACGCACGAGGCCGCATGTGAAGACCAATAAAATGGCGGAAGTCTGTTCGATGATGATGGATCATGGCATCCGGAAATTCAAAGCTGCCACGATCGCTGAAGCAGAAATGCTGGCGGAAATTAAAGCACCGGATGTTCTCCTGGCCTATCCGCTCACACCGGTAAAGGCCGAACGCTTTATCCGGCTGATGACACGTTATCCCGAAACGCGGTTTTCTTTTCTCGCCGATAGCGAACAAAATATCCAGACACTCACAGATCAGTTTAAAATACATCAGCTCCAGGCTTCAGTCTATATTGATCTGAATGTCGGCATGAACCGCACAGGCATCCTTCCTGAAAAAGCACTTATCCTCGCAAAGGCAATCCTTTCAAATCCTGTTTTTATACTGAAGGGACTTCATGCTTATGACGGGCATATCCGTGATTCCGATATTACCGTGAGAACGAAAGATTGTCATAAAGCTTTTAAACCTGTTCTCGCGCTGAGAAAGGAAATAGAAAAAATTACCGGCGCACCTATAGATCTGGTAGCAGGCGGCACACCTTCCTGTCTGATCCATGCGGCGCAGACAGACAGGGATTGCAGTCCGGGTACCTTTGTATTCTGGGACAAAGGCTATGCGGACAAGCTGCCCGAGCAACCCTTTCAGTTTGGTGCGCTCCTGCTCAGCCGCGTGATTTCCATTCCGGCCCCGGATCTTATCTGCACCGACCTCGGACATAAATCGGTGGCTGCCGAAAATCCTTTCCCGAGAATTTATTTCCTGAATGCCCCTGACGCCGAACCTGTTTCGCAGAGTGAAGAACATCTCGTGCTGAAAGTCGCCAATTCATCGAAGTACAAAACCGGTGACACCCTTTTCGGCGTGCCCATACATATCTGCCCTTCTGTAGCACTTTACGACGAGGCCGCCGTGATCGAAGATGGCAGGCTGGCCGGTCGCTGGAAGGTGGTGGCAAGGAAGAGAAAGATCAGTGTTTAGCAGCCACTTAATCACCTGTAGACATAAAAAGTCCCTGCAACAAAGATTTAAACACTAAAAGGTTTGCCTTCTTTGATCATTTCGCGCCGGATTCCTTCAATAACATCTTCCAGATAAAAAACAAGCCGGTTGCCCTGTGGTTCTTCCAGATCAACTCCGTTCGATCCGTTTAGTTGAAGCAGTTCAGCCTTACGAACTGCCGATGCATTTCTCCTGACGGCCTGTATACCTGCATAGTGAATGGTATTGATGATATTTCCGCCCGATATTTCATACCGCTTCACCTGGTTTGGAATTTCTCCGTATTCGGAATTTTCGGGGAAGGATTTTTCCCAGATCTCTTTTCTTTCCTCTTCATTGGGAATACTGAATTTCACAATATCATTGAAACGCCTGATAAAAGCATCATCAATATTATTTTTCATATTGGTAGCCAGAATCACCAGCCCATTGAATTCTTCGATTCGTTGCAGCAGATAAGAAACTTCCTGGTTTGCATATTTATCGTGGGCGTCTTTTACACTGGTCCTCTTCCCGAATATGGCATCAGCTTCATCGAAGAATAAAATCCAGTCCTTGTCTTCCGCACGGGCGAATAATAATTCCAGGTTTTTTTCTGTCTCACCGATATACTTTGAAACGACCATGGACAGATCAATTTTAAAAACTTCCTTGCCCGTTTCATTTCCAAGCACGTTGGCCGTAAGGGTTTTTCCGGTGCCGGGAGGCCCGTAAAACAAGACCCGGTATCCCTGTCTCAGCCGGTGTTTCATATCCCAGTCCACCATCAGGCTTTGGTTAAAATCTATCCACTCCCTCAGAGATCTGTAGTGCCTGCGGATCTCCGGATTCATCATGATGTCTTTGGAACGAAGATGGGTTTTTATCCTCCGCGCGGGGAAACTGGTGCTGAAATGTGGCGGAGCAGATTTACCGAACAAAATCTGGCTGATATAATCCTGAGCCATGATGATCCTCCCGCTCATCACCGGTTCGCCCTGAGGGAGATCTTCCAGCCAGAGAATTTTTTTCCTGGAGAAATGCCGGTCTGACCAGAAAAGCTGCTCCACCTCCGTTTGCCTCTTACGGTCGTCACCGGCCAGCAGGTAAAGGGCGGTTTGTCCCGTTGGCAGGAAACCCCTGAAATTTTTTCCCCTCACACCGCCGATCTCGGGAAAATCGCCGGACTCTTTTATTTTTTCCTGTATCGCCCGGTCGAATAAATCCGGCACCGCGTGCGGGGCAAGGGCGATGAGCAGGAGAATGATCTCGTCTTCATTTTTTATCCGGGCACTCAGTATATATTTTTGCAAAGGCATGCTCCAGTTTTCAATAAAGGCGAAAGTCGGCCTTCCTCCATCACCCATCCGGTAATGAATGAGTTGTTCCAGGAACTGAAATTCCTGGGGTGTCTGGTCTTCAGCAATATATTCGTTCATATCCTGGTAATTTTTATTTGATATTCCATCCCTGTTTGCCGGTAAGATCCCGGATCGCTTTCAGAAAATAGGCGTAATGGCCTTTCTTTATGTCATTTCCTTCTGACATGATGCTGGCCGTCTTATTCATGGACAATTCATCGGCGGCGGCCTGACCCATAATCGCCTTTACGTCTTCATAGTGGCTCGGCCGGTCACCCTCCACTTTTTTAGCAAATTTTTTGTCTCCCTTTTCTGAATATTCATCTCCGAAACCGATCATATGTCCAAATTCGTGGGCTGCCGTGATCTGGTCTCTCTTATGCTGATTTTTAAATTCCTGAGGAGGTACGATGATCACATTTACCCGCCGGTAATTCTCCTTGTTGGATTCAAAATTGGTTTTATCCGCTCCTTCCCCTGTTAGTGTGATCGCCATTTTTTTGGCATCCGGTTTATCTTTTTCAATTCTCTCTTTAACGGTCTCGGCTCTTTTCTTACTCAGCTGCCGGTTATACCAGGCATTGCCTTCAGGACTGGCACGTCCGATATAATGGATTTCATTACCTGTGGAGATATCCGTAAATGACATGATATCCGGCAGAGCATCCAGGTGCTTTTCTACATCCCCGATACCCTTTTCACAGTCCGCATTGAGTGCAGCGCTGTCGAAATCAAAGTTGCCTACATGATCTGCAGTAGATTCAATAAAGGTCTTGCCCGCATTTTTCTTTGCCAGTTCATCCGGACTGGGATCCCCGGTGTCGAGATGAGCCGTGTGGCTAAGGTTGGGAAAGTCCTTATTGCTCTGAGCCTCCACACTGGAACGGAAATCTTTCGGACGATCCTTGACCTCCATGATGGTATGGGCGTCTTTCGCGTCGGCTACAAACTCAATGTCCAGTTTGAGATTGGCTTTGTAAGGCGTAAAATCCGGATCGTTGAGCTCAAACAGGAATTTATCCTGCCATGTGGCGGAAACATTTTTCTGGAAATCGTTCCTGAACTTCTCTTTTTTTTCATCTGTTATTTTGTCGCCAAACAGTATAAAAATATTATGGATGATCCGTATCGTGCCGTTCTGTGGCAGGGGATTATCAGGTGAATACATTACATCAAAGTCCTTAAAAAAACCAAGAGACACCGGGAAATCAAAACGCGGTTTTGGAGGAGCCGGATCCCGGCTGATCATGGGACCCTGTTGTTGAAGCACGTGCGTCAGTTCATGGGCGAGCAGAAACCTTCCCTCCGCATCTTCAGGATTAAATTTCCCGTCGTTGAAATAGATATCTCTTCCATGGGTAAAAGCATACGATTCGAGCTCCCTGTTCATCGAAGCCGAGTCTTTATCCTGGTGTATGCGCACGTCGCTGAAATCATTTCCAAACGAGCGATTCATTTCCTGAAGCGTTTTTGATGGAAGCGGCTTCCCTTTGCCTGCGCTGTTTTCTATGTGCGACGACATTTGTGAAGAAGCGGCGGGGCCTGAACCCTCCTGTTTCCTTTGAATGGAATTGCCGGGTTTATCTTCTTCCTTTTTGGGCGATACCATTTTTTGCACTGTTTTATCCTTTTCCTTTTCGGGTGCTGCGTCTTTTTTTTGTACAGTCTTATCTTTTTCTTTCATTGGATCTTCTTTCCGGTGCACCATTTTGTCTTTTTCCTGAGCCGGATCTTCTTTCTTGCTCACCATCTTTTCTTTCTCTTTAGAAGGATCTTCTTTTTTGCTCACCATTTTTTCCTGCTCTTTTTCGGGAGCGTCTGCCTTTCTTTGAAATGGCTTTTCCTTATCTCTCTCCATCCGCCTGTCATTGCTGCTGTCGATTTCCTCCTCATGGGTCGTTGCCAGACGCTGGATTCCCCCGATTTCTTTTTTTTGCACCGGGCTTCCCTGGCCCTGGTTCACAACAGCATGAGCTACCGAATCGGCTTCTCTTTCAAATGAATCCCCCGGCTCATTCACCGCGAGTTTGGCCTGGAAAAAGGCATTTTTCTTTTTGCCCTGCCCGTCCTGTTTATTTTTGGAGAAAAAAGGTTTTTCCTTTGATTCATCCTGTGTTTTTGGATTTCTCTGACGGTATACCCGGGAAGAATATGACATAACCGATATTTTTAAAGATTTTCCATTTTTTGCATGAACTCGCTGGCGAGCTGCTGGTAGTCCTCGGCCCCGTGGGAATGTTTGTCAAAATGAAATATATCTGTTCCCGTCTCCTGCGCCTTCGCCAGCTGAATGTTTGTGCGGATATGGGTCTTAAATAGTTTGTCGCCAAACTCCTGCTCCAGCAAATGAAATATCTGCCGGTTCATTACTTTTCTTTCATCATAACGGTTCAGAACATAACCGAGCACCTGGAGCTTTTTATTCAGGCGAATGATGGTGTTCAGGTGATGAGTAAAAATGCGCAGGCCTTTGAGGGGAAGCCACTCGGCCTGCATCGGCATCAGAATGTAATTGCTGGCGACCAGTGCGTTTACAGTGAGCATTCCAAATGCCGGGGGGCAGTCAATAAATATATAGTCATATTTCGGTTTCAGATCTTCCATCATCCAGGAAAAAACCTGCTCTCTTCCATATACGCTTACCAGTTCGAGTTCCGCTCCCGCCAGTTCAATAGAAGAGGGAATCAGGGAGAGACCGGACTTTGTCTGAATAACGACTTCAGCCAGATTCCCATTCTGACCCTTGATCACTTTGGAAAGTTCAACAAAAACATTTTTTTCGGATTCTTCCAGGATCCCAAGCGCCTCAGAGAGACTGGCCTGGGGATCCGCATCCACCAGCAGGACTTTCTTCCCCATTTGAAGTAAAGCGGCGGCCAGGTTAATGACTAAGGTGGTCTTGCCGACACCTCCCTTCAACATAGCAACGGAAATGACAATCATATCCTCGTTTTTTATTCAACGTTCATGGAGCCAGTTTCCTGAGATTTCTCAGGTCGTTTATGATTCCAACATAAAGCGGTTCGCGTTCTGCACTCACATCCGGGGTAGCGTGAACCAATTCCTGCAACAGGGCGATAACCATATGTCTTATATCCAGTGACAACATGGATTGATTCAGAGAAATATGTTCCCCGGGACCCCGTTCCCAGGAACTTCCATTTACTGATTCACTGATATCAAATACCTTGTCAAATGCGTCCTGCATCACCCGGGTTCTTTCTTCCATTGCCTTTGCCTGGGCAACATCGGACTCTGTCGGCTTCGTTGGAGGCGCTGTTATATTCAGCCAGTTAACGTATATATTTATTTTTTTCAGGCTTGCATCTTCACCGTATTTCCCTTTGTTTTTTGCCGTATCCATATTGGCAGAAACCACCGACATGTCGAATTTGACCAGGCTCATCCATTGTTCAATCTGTGCCAGTGCGAGCTCAGCCTTTTTCTTTTTATCCGGGTCAGCGATGGAATCATTGTCTTTTACTGCCGGACCAATATGGTCGCTGGAAGGGTCATTCACCATCTTCGCATACATATGAAAGGATGCCGCATTCAGGAGGGCCTGTTTGTGATCCAGTTTATCGATCAGCCTCGTATGCTGATAGGCAATATCCCTCGAGCCTTTGATCGCCGCGTGATGGGATTCGTGTAAAACAATAAAAATACGGTCAGGGTCTTTTTTGAAATCGGGACAGAAGGTCAGAATGTGAAAGTCTCCTGACTTACCATGATAAGCGGGCGAACCCGAACGACAGCCCCCGTCGCAAGCCGTGCCGCATCTCACGTGACTTGGATCTTTCTTGATGAGTTCCAGGAATTTTCTAATCTCGATATAATTTTTTTTCACTTCTTCGGCAGTTGCCTTCACATCCCTGGTATCATTTGTTCTGAACAGTACTTCAAAAATAGAAGTGAAATCTGCCTTGGCTGTTTTGTTCGGAGGCAATTGTTCATTTATAACCCGGTCGATCAGGGCGATGGCTGCATCTGCAGCTTCATTTACTTCCTTATTCGGAACAGGACAGGCTTCATCGTCCGGCTTGTCTTTGCAATCTTCATCGTCTTTTATCTGTTTGGGGTTATGTAAAACCAGGTCATCTGATGCCTTGTCGGGATCGGAAGAAATCTGACTGTTCCGGAGACTCATGTCCAGTAAGGCAATGGTTTTCTTTCCTAATTTTCCATCCCTTTCGGGTTCGGACATGCCCGCTTTTTCCTGAAATTTCTTAACTGCATTTTCTGTTTCTTTTCCATATTTTCCATCCGCACCAAATTCCGGCAGTTCAATACCCAGCCTGATCAGCGCTTCCTGAATTCGTTTTACGTGCAAGCCGACTTCCGGATTGATAACTGCCCTCGGGCCATCAAAACATTGTTCCAGTATCGGATCGCCTGCAAGTTCCTTAGAAGAAAGATCGTGTTTGTCTTCTTTTCTTTGAATTGTATCCGATTGATTTTCGGGCTTCGTTTGAACCGGCGTGCTGCTATTGCCGGATGAAGAGACAGGCGGGGGCGGCGGCGGAGGCGGGGGTGCCGGTGTATCTCCAGCCGGTTTATTGGGATCTGGTGGAGTGATATTATTTGCTGCATTGGCGGCCGCCAGTTTTTTTTCTTCGTCAATTCTTTTCAGTTCAGACTTCAACGCCTCATAATCGGCTTCCTGAACATATCCATGAAACATTTGAAAGACATTCACCTGCACATATTTGGCTTCTGCCGGAGCAGGGTTCTTGCGAAGACTGTCTTTTAATTGTTCAAAATCTTCGTATTCAATTTTCTTCGCTTCATCATGAATGGTCGTACTTACGAAATCCTGTAACTCAGGAGTATCCTCATATTTTTTTCTCATTTTCTTTTCGTAATCACTTGGACTTACATCCTTATTATCCGCGCTGCGCATATCGTCATGGATCTGAATCTTAAGGCGTTCTTTCTTTGCAGCCTCCTCTTTCTTTGCGTCACCGTTTATGGCGTCATCCAGAATTTTGTTTCCTGAGTCCCCATTGAAATCAGGTTTTTGCACATTCATGGATTCGTATTCAGGCAATTGTACTTCACCGGTTTCCGCGAATTTTATCGGGAAATCCACTTTGAGCGTAATACCACTCAGGTCCAGTTGCTTTTCCGCCAGCACCCACTCGTGTGAGTATAAATTTACGCTGGCGATCCAGAGGTCAAGGTCAACACTCACATTTCCGGTCAGCCGAAAAATAGCCTTGGGTTCAATATTCAGGAAGGCCCTGATTTCCTTAAACTTCAGACCTTTCTGCATATCCCAGGTCGCGTCCACTTTACCTCCTGCCTCGGCATCCACTCCCAGGCCCGCTTCTCCGGCAAGGGATCCTTTGACTACGATAATGGCAGCTCTCGCTTTAAGTCCCGCTTCGATTTTAAGGTAGACTTCCGCATGCGCGCTGGATCCAACGGATCCCATGATTTCCAGGCTGACGGATTCGAGGTCTTTAATATTGGTTTCTTTAAAGTCGAGACTCAGATCTTTCAGGATCAGCGGTTGCCAGTTGAATTTGAAATGAACGCCGCCGCCGATAAACGCTGAAATACTTAACCCGGGAACTCCGGCCAGGGGGAATTCAATGGTAGGAAAGGGCAATATTTCTTTATCATAATTATAGCCCTCGCCAAAGGGCTTGAGTTCTTTTGCTTCTATCCTTCCCCCGATCAGTACTTCTTTATCTGGCGTGAGCCGGATGCTTACGCTGCCCGTAATGCCTTTGTAAATGTCCACACCCAGCTTGCCATATCCGAACACCACCACATCTCCTTTCTCTGGCGCTTCCCCTTTTGGCGTTCCCGTTTCATCTACTGTCCTGTTGGTAACACCTACGTCAATCGCTCCTTCAAACCTTCCTTTTTTGAATGGAACATGGGCTTTCAGTTCAAAAATGCCATCCTGATAGGAAATAGCCAGCTTGATACCATCGAGGCTGGGAACCGCGGGCAGGTCGGGTTCGGCTTCTCCTTTCAATCCAAGTTTCAGACCTTCTTCACCTTTTGATGTAACGGTCACCGTAGCAGACCCGCTTTTGATGCCCGTCATTTTCTTCAGATCAACCGAAGCTGTAAAACTGAAATCACCATTTTCGGCGAAATCTGCGTGCAGTTTGATTTTATCGATTCCCGGAACACTCAGTATCGCTTCACCATCCAGGGTAAATATGCCTTTGCTATAACTGGCGGTAAGTGTGGCGGATTTTACGCCCTTTACGATTCCTTCTTTAATGCCGATAGATCCCGAGATCGACCAATTTCCGTCAGTATAAGAAATACTGATTTCTGCAGGGTTGAAGTATTTGCTGTCGAAATTAAACCGTCCGCTAAGGCTAACACTTTTATCCAGTCTGGCAAATATTTCTCCGGTTCCCAGTTTTTCAATTACGAAACCCAGGCCGCCAGCTATAAATAAGGGTGTTTTGCTTCCACCGCCGATCTCGATATTGCAGTATTCGACTTTGAAAGGTTTCGGAATATTTTTTGCAATCTTATCCAGTGGAATAACGGCACTCACATTAAATTCTCCATTCATATAGGAGAAGGAAATATCAATATCCTTCAGGAAGCTCAGCGTCGAAACAACCTTACCTTCTGCACTTATATCGAACCCTTCAATCTTAATATCCGTAATTTCAATGGGACTGAATTTGGGTAGCGAAAGTGTTTTCAGCATGGGTGAAACAATCGCCTTTTCACCCCCGTCCTCCACAACGTATTTGTCCTGCTTTTCCTTTTTTATCTTAACTACCGAGCTTTCCAGATCCTCCTTTTCCCCAACCGAAGTAAGCTTCTCGCCCTTCAAATTGAAAAAATGAACAGCTTCCACTTCTTTGTCCTTCTTGTTGTAATCAACAGTTACCTTGAATCCCCCGATTTTTAATTTGTTTGCATTGTTTGGAATTATATAAGAAGCCCTTTTGTCGCTGCTGGAAAGTAAAAAATGATCCTTGGGGATTTTTTCTTCTTTAACAAGAATAAAGCCCTGACTAAAAGGGTTTTTTTCTTTCTTTTCGTCCGTTAAATCTTCAGCAGAATAATAATCCTTGTGTTTAAGTATGGGTCCCGTCGGATCCAGTTCATCTACCCGGCAGTCGTACTTCGACCTCACCTCCTCAACGGAATCGGGCGCGCCATCAAAATTCTTTTTATATACCGCTACAATTTTTTTCATGGTATCTGCGATGGCATCCTCAACGACTTTGCCTACAGCCCCATTTTTTTTAGCCTCCAGCAAAATCAGGTTGTCGATAATGTCTGCCTTGGTTCCCAATATCTGCCAGTCCACGCTGTGTTCAATCTGGTAAATATTTGGTCCACCCTTTGAATCCCAGTTGGGCACCAGGATTTCATTGACAAGCTGCGTGATCGTTCCTACAATTCCCTTACTTCCTTCCTTACCCTTCTCATGTGTTAATTTATAGAGCGTGGATGTTTCGTAATCTTCCTTTAATCCTGCGACTTTAAGGATTTGTTCTTTCACCTCTTTTCTAACACCGGATTTCCATTTGGTATCCTGAGATGTTTCCCTGGTTCCGGGCTTTGGCATTAAAGAGGGTTTATTTTCTTCGAATTTCTTTACGGCGCTATCAGCCAGAACGTATTTTTTTGTGGAAAGCTTATTGATATGAAACTCGAATTTGGTAGCTCCTTTCTTTTCGACATATCCGGCATTGTTACCCGCATCTTTTAAATCTTTTGCACTGGCTTTTTTAAAATTCGGCTTATCATCTGCATCTTTTTTCTGAATTTTTTCCCGGATCTGCTCGCTGCTTCCGCCCGATTGCTGAACCGTATGGGTAAGTTCATGAGCCAGCAAATGCTGACCACCGGAGGAAGTGGTGTCGTATTTTCCGGAATTAAAATAAATATCGTTGCCATGAGTAAAGGCCTGCGCATTCAGATCCTTGTTCATTTTGGCTGCTGCCGAATCATCGTGGATACGAACATTGGAGAAATCAGCACCGATCGAAGATTCCATCTGCTGCCGGGTATTGTCGGGTAGTGGACGGCCGGCCCCCTTGGAACTGTTTAATCTGTTTTCGATGTCGGGTTCCACACTACCCGAATGGGGGTCTTCCCCTTTTTTCTGGACCTGATCTCCTTTTTCGCAGGCCGCGCATGTGCGCTGTACAGATTCACCTTCTCCCGGGGACTCCGTCCTGCTCTCAAAAATCGGTTTCAGTTGAAGCGGTTGCACTTCAGGTTTTTTCTGCAATTTTTCTTCCTTCTCGCATTCCGCGCATTTGCATTGAACACTATTTTCCGCTGACTTTTTCTGTAATTTTTCCTCCTTACCACATTCCCTGCATTTGCGCTGGACCGTATTTTCATCATCAGGAGGTTCCGCATTGCTTTCGAAAATGGGCTTTAGCTGAAGTCTTTTCGTTTCCATCGCCATATCTTCCTCTTCCACCAGCTCCCGCAGTTTTTTATCTTCATCCGGTCCATTGGTTTTTTTCTGAATATAGGGACTGATGGGAGGAGGAAGGATAGGTTTTCTCTGAACTAAAGGTTCTGCCAGCCGCTGTACCACTTTATCTGCCGTAGAGTCGGCCTCTCTCTCAAAAGGATCATTGGGGCTGCCCACATTCAATTTGGCCTGTACCGGAGAGGCATGACTCGTAGAGGCGGGGCTTAAATTTCTTTCGGATGATCCAAAAAAATGGCGGTCGCTTTCTTTGGAGAAGAAAGGATTGCTTTTCCTCATCACCGTGTTCGAGGCCGTTCTGGTTTCAGCTGTTTTCATTTGTCATCACTGGTTTCAGCCGATTTTACCTTATTCAATGTATTCAGCCCTATTTGCCTTCTTTTTCACGTGCCAGCATGATTCACCTCCACTCCACCCTGATCACATCCCTGATCCATGGAAGTTTGATAACTCCAAGATTCCAGGGCAGGTAATCAAGCAATACATCTATCGATCTCTTCTCCATTTGCAGGTAGAGGTTTCCATTTTTTGAAAACAGTTTACCACCCCGCTGTAAAAAACCCTCCCGCAATCCCTCGACGCTGGTGTTTTTTAAGATACTCCATTGCGCAATAGCTGCCTCCAGCAGATCATGGGCTTCCTGTAAATACCCGGGCGGATATGTTTCCGGCAGATCAAGTGGTTCCTCCAATGAGAATGCACATAATATCTTCGCCAGCACCAGTTCGAATTCCTCCGCAGCCGTTCTGTCCGTAGCGAGCCAATGGATCAGTCCCACCGATTCCACCTGGTGATGTTTGCTGGTGAACTGGTTTCCATGTAAAAGTCCCAGCCTGCTGAACAGTGATTTCAAAAAGGGGTGTAAGAGGATCACTCCGGCATGCACAATAAATACCCCCTCACTATCAATCAAACGACCATTGTACCGGGAGAGGTCTTCAGATTCATCCGTCCCGTATTTTGAAGGCTCCGTTTTCTTTTCAATTCCCGAATCCCGGATATCCTGAACCAGTTTGCCGAGGTTCTTTTTTTCTTTTTGCTGAATACTTTTCAATTCGCCTGAAAACTTCAAAAGCAAAGGGAATAGCTGTGGCAATTTCTCCTGCATCGTAGCGGGTATTTTCGCTGCAAATGAAAACTCTTTTACGAAGGACCGGGTAAGGGCAGCTGCCAGGGGCTCTCCTGCCGGCTGAAGTCTTTTTCCTGCGGCAGTCTCCAGGGCCCACTGCCAGCGATTTTTTTTAAATTCCCGGTCTGTTTCGCTGCCAATGATTTTTTTTCTTTTTCTCAGGTAGTTATAAAGCAATAACAGTTCGTCGATATCGGCCGGCAGATCCTTTTGCTTTCTGGCGGTTAATATTTCAGTCAGTGTATGGAGAAAATAATCCGGATGCCCGGAAACAACTCTTTGAATAAAAAAAGGATGTTCCCTGATTCTTTGCTGCAGGGTCTGGTGACTCCGTATATCCACTGCTATAGCTTCCAGTACATCGCGGTACCAGTTTTCGTCCGGTTTGGTGGTATTCCAGGAAAGAAAACCGTGATCCATATAATAAAGCCACTGGCCAAATACACCCAGCCGTCTGTCGCGGCTCCGGACCGCGTATTGTGAAGACGCAGGATCGGTGATGACCGCCAGTTTTTCCCGTATCTTCTTTTGAATTTCCACCCCCCAGCTTTCTTTTTCAATCTCTTTTACGGAAACCACACCCAGATCAAGTTCAAAATGATCGATTTCAATCAGCTCATCCCTGCCACCAATGGCATCAAAGGCCTTTTCCAGCATGGGCACAATCTCTCTCCAGTAACGTTCACTCACCTGTTGTTGCACACGATAGTGGTTCAGCGCCCTGTCCAGCGTGAGTTCGATGATCTGTTTTTTTATCAGGTGCCGCATAATATCCGGTTAACCGGTCATGGTTTTTTTAATTTTCTTAAAATCAATCTCCGGTTCCAAGGCTTCAATCTGGTCACTGTTCCAGGCTTTGTACAGCGCTTTCATGTCAATATCCCTATCCCGTAAATGAGCGAAACTGTCTTTGAGCGCGAGAATGCTTTCCAGGTCCTTCCCGTTGAAACAAACAGAATCCAGGTATTTCCAGGTAATGTTTTCAATCAGGATCTGTTTCTCGGCTTTTTTCAATCCGATAATTTTTTTAGCCTTATTTGTTTTGTCTTTCAGGATGTCCTCCATGAGCGACCTGTACTGATCCGGAGCGGGCTTTGATTTTTTCAGAAAGATGAGGGCATGGGCGATGAGTTCCTTATCAGGATATGATTCCTGCACGGAGCGGATATTGGTTTCATAACCATGGGCACGGGACTGGATAAGCCTGGATTTTTCCCTGATGACCTGATCCGGCGTTTTTTCTTCGGCATGATGTTTTAGCTCCTTCATGTCCTCAATAACCGCCCTGGCTTTTTTCGTTTCCGCAATTTCCTTTTTGGTTTCCGCCAAAGGTTTTGCAACGGCCTTGCTGACAGACTTTGCAGCCCTTGCTTCAAACAGGCGTGAAACACCCGATTCGCAGAAATTATATGAATATTGGGGATCGGCCGACCAGCAATAGAGCTCATTGATATTGGAAAGAACTGTTTTCCCGTCGCAGGGATCCTGCAGATCAGGTGCACAGGATTCGTCAGGCGAATCGCAATTGCACGGAATGCAATCCTGGCAATCCGGTAAAGGATCAAATTGTTTTTTGAATAATATCCTGAGAAAATCGCAATACACCGATCCGGGATGGCAGAGTTTTTCGGCCAGCCATTCACACCAGAGTTTACTAAACGTTTCCAAACAACAGAAATCCCGGGGCCTGAGCCAGAGTATGCGCAGCATCACATGGGCCGGCGCTTCACGTTGCATTAATTTTTCCATGATCTTCCTGCCGGCTTCCGACCGAAAACGTTCAGGCCAGGCAGGTAAAAACACCGTGCAAATAAAGGAGTACGGATCGCAGCCCGGTGTAAAACAAATGTCCGGGTCGCTTTCGCAGGGATCCGGCTCTCCGCCCGGTTTCCAGGGAAAATGGCAATGAATTGATTTGTCTATACAGGGTGCAGGCAAACCATCACAATCACATTCTGAATAATGCCCGTTTTCATCAGCACACCGCGGTCTTAACAGAATATGTTCCACCAGGTGTAGTCCCTCACTATTGATCAGCCTTTTTGAACGCTCTACCGCGTCACAGGCCATGAGATCACTGGAGTAGAACTGTGGGTTGAAGGCCACAATTTCACTCAGACAGAAATTGAGGTTCACCCGGTGAATCAGGGGCTCATTTGAACCTGCGGGATCCTGATGCTGTTCTCGGTAACATATTGTATTCTGCCTGGCAAGTTCCTGGCTTCTCTTCAGATAATCCCTTTTACCCTTGAGGGTGAGCTGCGGATGCAATTCAATACCATAACACCCGCAATCACAATCATAGACCGGCTTGTAGTTCTCAAACCGGCTGAGCAGAATTAGGGAAGACAGATAAAAATTCAGGGCCTCACAGCAATCGTCGAAACAGCAATCCGTTTTCCACGACAAATAACAGGAAGGTGTACATTCAGGTTCCGGACAGGGCGAACTGCAGGGATCATCACTTAAAACATCCCTGCAGCAGGGATCAAAGCCCGGCAGTTTGATAGCTACGGAAAATTTGCCTTCTCCTTCCGGATTGCAGTCATCCGGAATCCGCCTCACCGGAAAATAGCAGGCGATTTCCTGAACGGACTTCTTCCATGCTTTTAAACTGATGTTTTTTGAAACCGGTTCCGCGAGTTTATAATAATGTTCCTGCTTGTTATAAGGAAGGGTGTACCGGTAACTTAAAGAAAATTCACCGCCTTTTTTTAAATAATTTTTTTCCTGGTAAACGGATTCTACAAAAAGCAGGATCCATTCACAGGGGCTCAATCTAAATTGCCTTTCCCGGCTGATATTTATTTGGACCAGCGGATTTTTCTGCAGATCGGTGAGGATGACAATCCCCTTATCAAGATCTACGGTCTGCACCAGGTCGAGAAAATTGAAAGACGAGGCCTGAAATAACTGGTCCATCACCCGGTCTCTTTTCAAGGGTGTTTCATAACAGCAGGGATGGCGGAGGCCGGTATCGCCGCAGGCCAGATAGAAACCCGGATTGCAGGTAATCCGATTGATATAGTTGTGAAAGCCATGTTCACTTTGCGCCACGCAGATCAGTTGTTCGACACCCTCTTCCCCCCAGGCGTCTTCTGCCGTGGCAAAACCGTGTGCACTGATGGCCAGTACTTCACGGATATAAATAATGAATTCACATTGGATCTCGTTCCATTCGATATAAATATTCCCCGGATATTTCAGAAGGATCAGGAAAAACTGAAACTGCTGCATCGCCTGCGCTGCCGTGGTATAGGTCGTTTTGCTTTTCCAGTCGATGGTAAAAAGATTTTTACCGGTATCCAGCATACCAAGGACAAAATAATATTTGTTCTTTCGCAGAAGCCGGATCGGGTAACTGGCGGCCATAGGTGCCAGGATTTTTTGTACTTCATATCCTCCGAATTCCGCCATGGTTTCTTTCGGTACAAAAGCCAGACTCTGGCCATTATCGCAAACATTATTGGAATGAACGAAGATTTCCGTAAGGCTGATCCAAAGGCAATCCCCGTAGTTTAGCGGATTGCGTGCATACTTGAGGATGATCAGGTATTCTTCAAGGAAAGCGGCCATCGCATCTTCGGCGCTGGTATAACCCCTGGTACTTTCAAATAAAATCAGGTCCTGCCCGGCGGTTTCGCCCTGCTGGTATTTCCGGTTATTGCATTTTATCAGGAAATGATACCAGGTCATTTTTGTTTTGGCATCTTTCCGCTCCCGGATCACATCACCGAGGGCGATATCCACGTAGTTGTATCCGGCCAATGTCTGCAGAACCAGTTTCGCCCTCGCAGTCTCCGCATCTGTCTGAATCGTGATCTTATTGATTTCCGGATGATAAGCAATCAGGTTATCCTTATCTACCAGCTTGTAGATAAAATCTTCCCCGGGATTGACCCTGCCGGTTTCGAGGACAGACATTAATTTTTTATCGGAAGAATCATTGGCGGATTTGTACAGGTTCTTTCTGTACGAAAGTATAGCTTCTGCTTTTTTCAGGTCCTGATCGGATGGATTCTCTATGGCAGCGACAACCTGGATATTACCGGAAGATTTATCTGACTGGAGTTTCAGTTTGTCACCATTGAGGACGGCTTTCAGTCCCGTCAGATTTTTGTGAAATACTGCCGCCGAAGCAGCAGCATTCGTATGGCTCTTGTATTTCCCGTCGCTGATGTAGTCGATGGCATTTCCGGATGCATCGCCGGAGCGATAGTTGAATTCCCATTCGTCAGGCAGCGGAGGGGTAATGGAGAGCCGGAATGTAAACTTCTCAATTTCCGCAAGCAGGTCCCCGATCTTTTTGCTTGCCGCCTCAGCTGTTGGAAAGGTTTCAAAATAACGTGCTATTTTTTTATCGCCAACCGAAACAAACATTTCAAATGTTTCTGTCTGCCTGTTCATCTCCACTTTATAAGCAGATGCCAGGGGAAGCATTTCCAGGACCTTTAGGAAGTCCTCCAATGCCGTATCCTTATCAGGATAAGCATTTACAGAATCAAATTGAAAGCTGGCTTTTTTATCTAAAATGGAAAATCTCTTCAGTTCGTCTTTCAGATGAACGACATCCACGGACTTAAATACAAAATCATTTTCATCAATGAAAACGAAAGGATATGTCTCCACGGATACAGGAAGGAGTCCATCCCAGTTGGCCGGATGCGATGACCGGGTGAATTGCTTTGGATTAATAAGAAGGTTCCCGATTTTTGCAGACGCTTTTTTTCCGAATTTCTCTGCTTCTTCGGCGCTGGGAAAATGGGTTACACTTTCAGAAATCTGTTTCCCGCGGTAGTCAGTGAACAGAATTTTGTAAATGTACCGGCTGATGAAAATATCCTTATCCAGGTTGGGAAGGAATTTAAAGGCGGTGTCCAGTGTTTTAACATAGGCAGCCGCCTGGTCTTCCTGCGGAAATAATTTATCATGGCTGTATCGGTTTCCAAAATCGTCCTGCACATAGATCTGATACTGTTGCTGGTGACTCAGAAATGCATATTGAAAAACGGGGTCGGCCCACTTTTTATATATAGATTGTAAGGATGCCAGCCCCTCTTCTTCATTGAAGGTTTTTTCTTCCACTTTAAAAGCCAGATCAAACAAAATAATGGACAACAGATACAGCGTATCGGCGGGTTCCACGACAAAATTGCAGAGCCAGTGTCGTTTCCAATTGTCGATACCGGCAAGCGCTTTTACTCTTTTTTCAAATCCTGAAATATTGTAGTTGTTCCATTTATTTTTCAGGTAGTCATAGGCCTTTCCGCGATTGCTGCTGAGATCGTCATAGTGGCTTAAAAATATTTCCTCTTTTTTTATTTGAAGTGTGGCAAGTTGCTCCGGTTGTCCGAAGGGAGCGGAAAGCATTGCAAAATCGGTGAAGGTTTCAGCAAATCTCGCCAGCAGGTGATCCAGGAAATCCTGTCTCCTGCTCTCATAGAGGTTCTGGTTCTCCACGATCAGCTGCAAATATTTCGCGTAAACGTCCAGGTTCAGTTCGATATCAAATGAAAAGAATTCTTCTGCCGGCGTTTTGCCGGTCATATATGACCGGTAGTTTTCGACAAAAGTGGCTGCATATTTCACCGATGCGGCAGCGTCTGCTGCCTGTTTCCGGCTGTTGTAGTAATGTTTGCTGATCAGGGCCACATCAGGTGAGGACGTAAAAAAATAGAAGAACCAGCAATTGTTTGCATTGCTGGTGATTACCGGCTGAAAGTTTCCGAAAAGAAAATCATCCTTGAGCTGGTTAAGCGCGAGATCTCTTTCCACTGCAAAACAAAAAGGGTATTCTGGAAAATCGTCGTCGCAGGGATTATTGCAGCGTCTTTCCAGGTCGGCATTTCTTAATGTGCCGTTGTCAATCAGCGCCTGCATTTTTTTCCTGTCGGTCGGATACGCCAGGATGCTTCCGGTAGCCCCCAATGTACTGTTTCCACTACTGTCCACATGAAAACGAAGCAGGTTCTGCAACTGGGGGGTATTCGTCAGCTGGTTGATGAAATAAGTATGATTTTGCGATGGATCCGTGGATGAACTGAGAGAAAACAGCGAACGGATATTTTTCAGTTGCGTGAGATAGTTGGCCAGCAGCTGGTCGAAAAACAACAAAAAACCCTGGAGTTGAAGCGCTTGTGCTTTACGCTTATCCGGCTCATCGTCGGCCAGTCCGCCTTCACTGATCCCATATACCTTGGGAAATTCATTTTGAATCGAATAATAATCCGCCAGGTCGTTGCGGTATATTCCCTGCGGCAGTTCCGGATCCAAAAAAGGGGAAGGTTCCTTATACCAGGCTTTCCTTGTTCCCGAGAATTTCATTTCGAAATAGGATTCGAATTTCTTCAGGTCCACTTTTTCAGGCAGTCCGTTCCGAGTAAATATGAATCCGGAACAGGCAGAAGAAAATGCAGGAATATTATTTTTGGGCAACACAAGCTTCCATTCTGAGGTGGACTTTTTGTCTGTGCAGCATTTGATCCATCCAAGGTTACGGATGCGCCGGATACCGGTAATATTAAAAAGCAGGTGGTAAACATCCGAAAGGTGTAATTCCTTCCTGAGTTTTAATTGTTCAAATTCTTCAGTATCTACAAATCCATGACTTTCGGTAACATTGTAAGGACGGCCCGCGAATATTTCGTCAATAGGTTTTTTCCTGTCGATAAGTTCCTGGAGGGAGTAGAATTTGGGGGAGGGAGAAAAGAATTCCTGCAGGGCTTCCACCATGGTCACATAGATTTCTTCAGCATCTGCATCGGCTTCCAGGTCGATTTCAGCACAAATTCCCAGTTCCAGTTTACAGAGAATCTTAATGTCCAGGAAATCTTCGCAAAGATTACGGTGGCTCATAAGAGAATCCCTGATCCTGCGTATGGTTTTCTCATACAGGTGCTTGTTCTGATCGATACCATCCTCGAGTTGAATATAGACGTGATAAAGTCCGTTCAGATTTGTGCATTCGCAAAAATCTTCCGGGGGAAAATAGAATTCTTCGAGTACAGGCTGAGCGGGCGTCTGCTCAATTTCCCTGCAAAACTCTGCAGGAATACTGTTGTCTGGTTCGAGCCATGCATTTTTGACTCCTTCCAGGTCAACCAGGAGTTTACGGTAGTCGGTAATGGTCAGGGGATTATTTCCGAGTATGGCGGAGGCGGGGAAAAAATTATTGTCCTTTGATTTATCTGCCGGATCCCTGGTGAACAGGTCTGCAGAAGGAAGATTGGTGCGATATCCCAGGTCAAGCAGTGCGTAGATCAACGATTCCAAAATGGTAATGCCCGGATCGTGCACGTTAAAGTCCGTCCATATTTTACCGGTCAGGTTGCCGAGATATTCAATAGCCGCTGTCCGCAGTTTGGTAAAATCCAGATAGTCCGGAAAACCCGTATTGGTCTTACTGATGGTCGTATCTTTTCCTGCTTCAGCCATTCCTACTTATTAACAGGGGTTTGCAGTAATCTGAAATTTTTTCCGGTTTCGTGTCGCATTCCATAATGGGATTTTTCTCATCGCAAGCCACGTAGCTGCCCCAGTTGTCACATTCAGGCGGATCGATACAGACTTCAATATTACCTGCGATCAGGATGGATCGTGGCGTTGCGGGACAAACTTTCGGATGCAGGGCATCCGGAGCCAATCCTTCCCTTCCCATCTGCAGATCACTGATATAGTCCATATAATCCCTCGTTTCAAGGAATTGTATGATATCTGACCGGTATACGCACTGCCCGAAAGTGAGTTTATAATAGTCTCCCACAGCCCAGGGTGCGAGGAACTCACTGATATCTTCCTTGATTTTTTCCCTGTAATAATTTTCGTCTTTCCCCTTAAGCAGTTTTATCCGCAGGCAGAAATTTATTTTTTCATACCGCGGATTCATGGCGCGGAATCGGACGAAGGGAGATGTTCTTGCCCGGATATAGGTGTCGATGTCCTCGATGATGCTTACGGGCACTTTGGGTTCAAAAGAATTTCCGGCCTTCAACTGGTTTAGGTCGGGGATCACCGCCATCAGTACATAGCCGGGTGCGTATGGGAAATCATTTTTATATTCATGGGCATTGAGGGCAAAACTGTGGTTGATGCATTTGACTTTGAACAATTGGGGAAATTTCTGTAGAACTAGCCGTTCGTAGTCGAATGATTGTATCGCCCTTCCCTTGTGACGAAGGGTTTCACTTACCCTTACGTAAAATTGCTGCTGGATCTCGGGCACGAGGCCACCAAAAGAATCGAAAGGCTGGGCAACGGATTTAACGGATGCGTCCGCTTCGTTAAGTTTTGAAATACTTCCTGCCGGCAGTGGTTTCGCCAGCCTGAGTTTATCATTGGCCTCCTCATTGGTGAACACTACTTTGATGGCCTGCGTGAGGATATCAATGGTTTCGCTAACGGATCCGCTGTTTTGCGGTATAGTAGCCTTGATCCAGTGCATACCGGCCGGCATCACGGTATTGTCTTTGCTCATATTAGCAGGAAGTGCCAATTTGATGATGCCGGTGCTTGTCAGGTTTTTTGTTGCATCGTCGAGCACTTCGAATCCGGTTCTTAAAGGTTTCCAGTCATTGCTGTCGAGATAGTACCAGAAAACTTCTTCGGGATCCGATTCAGAATCGGAAGTCGCTTCCGCCAGTTGAAACAAAATATTCAGATTATCTCCCGGTACCAGATTTTGCAGTCCCAGGAAGAGGGTGCCTTCGTCGCAGAATTCGGGGAATAAGGTGGGCCGGAGCTTGAAGGATATATTTTTATAGGTTCCGGTATAAGGATATAAATGAATCAGATCGATATCATTCAACATGGCGATAGCAGAATAGTCTATTTCCATCTGACTAATAATCGGAGTCCATGGTTCATTGGGAATAATTACCGTTTTACTTCCGAATAACCCGGAGAAAAAGCCATTTACGTTGATACCGGCTATGATACCTGGAAATTTATTTTCAATTGCGGCAATAAGGTCTGTTTCAATGCCAGCCACATTGGCATTTAACCTGTTGAAAAAAGAAGTCAGGAATGCTTTCACAAAGTTTTTTGCCTGTGTCTGCTGGCCGGCAGTCAGTGTCGACGTATCCAGCCCTCCGAATAAAATGGCGATCGTTACTGTCGGAATGGTTGCGAGGTCATTCAGAAACTTTACACATACAGCTATGAGATCTGTATATAACGGATTGTTAGTTCCTGCATCGACTTTGGTCTGGAGTACGGTGATCAGGTCGCTAACTATGCCTGCGAGCGCCTGATCGGCAATATTTTTGGCAAGATCAACTATCTGAGGTCCGATATTTCCAAAAAAGATGGAGATATCAAATACAGCGGGTACACCGCCTGTAAGATAAATGGCGTCATTAACCAGATCCGGATAACGACCAAAGGCCATCATTTGTCTTGCCAGTACAAAAGCATAATCATTGTGAAAAAAATCCTGGTCTGCCAGATTAATTTTCATGAATCCATTCAATGTCGTCGTCTCCAGCTTTTTACCCAGATGCTGATTCAAAATGAATTCCGGCGTTATCCCTATGGGCTTTGAAAAAATCAAATAGGAATTGTCATAGGGATTCAGAGGCGTACAGACTGGCGGTGCAGGTAAGGTATTTAATGGAGGATTGGGAGGAGGAGCAATCCAAAAGTTGGAGTTTGAAAATAAAGGACGGAAACCAGGTTCCGATACCCATTGGCCATCCGTGAGAACAGACACCTGCATGTGAAAATCGGCTTCGTTCAAACCATTTGCCACGTAAGCGGCATAATATTCATTAAAATTGGCTGGCTTGTCTTTCCATTTAACGTGTATCCTGACAGTTTCCCAATTTTTGAAAAATATTTCTTCTGACCCGATGTAAAACGCGGGGCCGATCCTGGGCAACGGTCCCGGAATATGGTTAATATCAAAATTCGAAATATCCGGTCGTGTGCCAAATGGGTAAACGGGGCCATTCACATCCATTACCGATTCCTCATTTTGAACGATAAAGCTTTTAAGTCCGCATACAGCCACCGAAATGACCGGATCAGTACTGTCGGAGTCGACAACGATATTTCTGAAAAAGTGGTAGTAAGAAATTACCTGCGTTCCCGGATCCGGATCATTGAGAAGGCAACAATCATCGGGTATTTCACAGCAATCACCTGGGTTGTCTTCATGAGTCTCTGTATCTTCCGGAATATTCCATTTTAGTTTGATATGGTCATTCAGCTGCACTTTTACAAGTGGTTTCACAGTCCCGAAATCTTCCACCAATACATCCTTATTATAGTTGACAACTGAATCGGTAGCCGGGATCAGCGTTGTCGTTATTTTCAAACGGAAAGTATTTCCTATTCCAAGGGCCGGGTCCATGGAAATGGTATAATCGTCGGCTGCCGGAATGATCCAGTTCTTTTCTCCGCTAAAACCGAGATTTAATATTTTCTGGGGTGGAAACAATACATCCAGGATGGCGCGCTGGTCTGCGTCAAAGGCATTTGGCGCAGTTGTCAGGAAACTATTCCATGCCGTCCATTCCACCGTGTCTTCAGTTTCGAACTGAGGCAGGTCGCAATAACAGGGCTTAACGGCTGCCGCAATAATCAGAAATTCTTCCCTGATGGATGCGATAAATTCTTTTGTGAATCCTTTTTTTATTGCCTGCCTGAAAATATCCTCACTGAGGTAGACATATTTCTTATTGATGTTGGCCAATACCTGTGGATAGACAATGCCTGAGGGCAGGAACCTTGGATAGGGATTATCCTCCGGGGGTGGGGATTGCTGCAACTGGTCATCACAACAATTCTTATTGCCTTCAACTATGGAGTCTCCCAGTTCTTCGCAAATTGAATCGATCAATGTGCAGGGAATATCGAAGGTTATCGTTCGTGTGCTGCCGGTTTGCAGTAACAGTACCTGAGAGGCCAGTATAAACCCCAGCCGGGCATTAGGATAGGGCTTAATATATTTCGCTTCAGGGTCGATGTATTTACTTTCATGCGCACCCAGGGTGGGGAAGTTTTTTGGGTCATCGGTGAAGGGTTTGTCTATCCCATCCGCCATGGTCGCATTGCGCGCCATATACACACCTTCCACATAGGTTTGGGCCAGGGCAAGCTGGTTATTGAGAAAAAGTGTTTTTTTATCCGCAATGGTGGTCTGGGTGACGACAATATCATCGTCCAGTGCAAACAGGATTTCCTGCGACTTTGTATCCTTGCCGTCCTTCACGAGCAATCCCTTCTTAAGCAGGTAACTCTTCAGGGCTTTCTGGATCTCGAATACAATATTGGCCTTATCCGGGGTGGCCGTCTGCGACTGGAACTGCAGGATATCCTTATAGAAATAGTCCAGGTGTTTTTTTGTATACTGATTGAGGTCATTCTGCAGCTGGCGGAACATGTTCAGAAAAGCAAACAACAGGGCGAGATGGGGAGGATGTTTTTTCTGTAGCTCTTCCTTTAAGGGAATAAAGCTTTGTTCCAGATTTTTCTCTGCGGCGGCAGACAGGGTTTTGACTGCATCCGTAAAAACCGTCAGCAGGCCCGACATATCGGAATACAGATTGATCAGCCGCTGATGTGCGCTGGCCGTACCTGCCGAGAAACCGGTATCTGCGATATTCAATGTGGCCGGATCCAGTCCCCACGCCGGATTGGCAGCCAGCTTTAGAAAATCAATACGGTTGATCCCATAGGATTGCACGCCGGCGTTTACATATTTTATAAACTGCTGAACAGGCGCCTGTAATTTATTTCTTATCAATGCTTCAATAGTGACTGCAAAAGGCAGACTGCTGTCTTTCAACGTACGGTGCCAGTTGTCGATATTGCTGATAAACCGGTAGTAGACGGAGAATGAAAGAAGCTGCAGGCCGGAAGGAGAAGGTCTGCGATCAAAAATCTGTTTGTACAGAGACAGGCTCGTGTCCGTATCCTGCCGCGGAAATTTAATGATGGCTGCGAGAGAAAATGGAACGCTGTTTTTAAAAAAAGGCTGCCAGTCGTTTACATTCAACTGCAAATCGTAGAAATTGATATGCCTGGACATCTGAACAAAATAATCCAGCAGATCGGCCAGCGTGCGCGCATCAATTTTGGCAGCCCCTGACAAGAGGCTGTCCATAACCCGCTGATGCTGGCTCGTGCCGGGATCATTCTGAAAAGGGTGTATGAGGCAATCACAATCCATAAGGGAAATATTCGGTCGGTTTTAAGAATCACATTTTTGTTTACGCTGGTCCGACGGCTTCTTTCAGATAATAATCATATACATAATTATATCTGGAATTGGTTTCCGGTATGGTATACTCCACTGTGATGGTGAATTTTCCTTCAATAAGATCCGTCGAATCTGCTGCAGTCACATCCACATTTTCTGCAATAATGCGGGGCTCATAAAATAATATGGAATTTTCCACATGGTGTTTGATCAGCCCGATCAGGCTGTTGTTCAGGGATTCAAACATATAGTCGTTCAGGTTGCAACCATAATCCGGCTGCATGACTCTTTCCCCCAGGCTCGTGGAAAGTAAAATATCCAGGCTCTCCTTGATGTCTTCAAGGTCGCTCACCATTTCCACAGTACCGGCGTTAAAGTCGAAACTGGGTGGGAAGGCCCAGCCTGTTCCAAGAAATGAATTGTAAGGAATGTTCATCTTATTAATTTTAAATTATCCTCCAATCTGAACGGTCGGAAATCCACCGACGATCACTCCGCCATGTGCCGTCAGATCTCCCTGCCTCGCGGCCATTCTGCCACCTATGAAAACAGTCGCCGATCCCTTTACAATAAGGTCTGGCGGACCTGCACATGTACAGAGATCCGTTACCACCGAAGCGGGAAGATTTCCAATGAGCACCGTGGGAACACCGGGCCCGGTGATCGGTCCGCCGACATGCGGATTGGGCGATGCCAGGGGACAGGTATGCATGTCGGTAATTCTTGCAGCTGATGGCATATAGTCAGTTTATTTTTACCGGAAGTCCTGTAATCTCTGTCGGTCCCTGTCCGGCCAGTTTGGCCGTTGCACCGGAAATGCTTACGTCCGCATCGGCTTTCACTGATAATGACGGAGCTCCGATGGACAGGGAGGTTCCTCCACTGAGGGTAAGAACAGCGCCTGCTTTGATGTCGATATTCTTCAGGCTCTCCATAGATATTCCTGAAGACTGCATCGTGATTTTATTTTTACTCTGATCCGTAATTACAATTTTCTGACCCTGCTCGTCCAGCACAATGCTGTTGCCTGCCGGTGTATCGATGGTTATCGTCTTCGTATTGTCGTTGAAATGCACATGCATTTTACTTCGCGTGGTAAATCCCTTTTCATCATTGGCGTCTTTGGCGGGTATGGGCGCCGGTTTCTTACTGCTGTTGACATGACCTATCAAAATTGGATCGCGCGGATCCCGGTTGATAAAACCGATGATTACTTCGTCGCCGATTTCCGGGCGGAAACAGGCCCCTCTGGAGTCTCCCGCATCCAGGCTGGCAATCCTTGTCCACACACCCTGGGCATTGTTGTCGATGACCGGGATTTTTACCTGGATGCGATCCTGTCCGTCGGGGTCGCCCTCCAGCTTTACGACTACGCCGATCTGCAATCCATCAATAGCACCCACCAGACCCGCAGAAGGAAGATCATCCAGATCCCGGTAATGGTAACCGTGACGGGTTGGATCCAGTCCGAATTGAATCTGTGTTTCCCAAACGCCATTGCCCATGTCCTGCCTCACTGCTGTCGTGTAGGCCATCCCGTTAAACCGGTCACTCACGCCGGTGATCTTTACGGTATCCCCCGGCTTGATGTCGCCGAAGCCGATAAATTTTGCGCGGCCCCTGATTTTAGAAAGGCGACTCCGCAGGAGAATGCCGTCTGTCCAATCCTGCAATTCCTGCTCGAGCTTATGGCCACTATGGTGCATTTCATAGTTGTCAGGGCTGGTTGCTTCCGCAATATCTGATCCCTTGATATTACCCGGTTCGGACAGTGAAACCGAAGAGGAATCGGTCTTGAACAGCTGCTGGTTGCTATAGTCCCAGGAACTGGCATGCACATTTTTAAATTGATAGCGGGCATCCATTTCAGATTCGAACTCCAGAACAGATGATCCGTAATTCACCTGCAACACTTCTTTTTTTTGAATGGCAGGCCGGGCTATCTTAATGGTACCGTCATTGGCGAGTACCAGCATACCGTTGGCCTCCGCGCGCAGCAGCATGAAATCCCAGTCAGACAAATGATGTTGCACGAGTTCCTTATGCGTCAGTTTGGTCGTTTCCGAATCAGCACTCAGTTTATATTTTTTGATCAGTTCATCAAAAACCTGACTGTCTTTCACATTTTCAAAATATTTGCTGTGGCGGCCGATCGTCATTTTTACGCTTTCATCCATGCAGTCAATAAGAAGCTGACTATGACCGTTAGCCTTAACCTTCACCGCATGCTTAACAATAATTCCCTTGAAGGCCTGTTTGTTTTTTGAATCACGGCCCATATTGATCTGGATTTTATTCCCGGGAATAAAATCATTTGAATTACTGATGGCAAAACTCCGGGCTGCCGCATCTCCGTCGATAATGACGATTTTGACCAGGGGCACCCGGTTCACTTCTTTTAATATCGAAATCGACATCAGCTTATACGTCGGATCAGCCTCCTTACCGTTGATCAGAATATTATAAGTGGCAACGTCGTTTTTTGCCGGATTAGGTATGATGAGTTCTTCCATCAGGCCTCATTTTTGTCAATGGGTGGAAAAAATAATGCGGTTCCGGCTTTCAGATTTCTTGGACTCGTAAGATCATTGGCACGGGCTACCTGCAGGAAATAGACGGAGTCGTCGTAAATTTCGTAGGTGAGCAGATCCAAACGGTCTCCTCCCCTTGCAATACGCTGGTGCGTAAGGTCTGGTGAAGAAATATGGTTGGCCGCAAAAATCGCCGCCTCCGTTTCATACTTGATAAAGCTTGCGCTTATTTTCGCACGAAGGGGATCGCCATTGGCTTTGAACAAAGAATAATTAATTTCCAGGTGGGAAAGCACACAGGGAAATTTAACTTCAGATCCCCATCGTACAATCAGGAACCGCGGCCTGTGAATTTTCCCGTCGAACTGAACACAATCAGTAAATGCCTGGATCTGGTCGGATACTTCCATCGTTTTAAGGCTGTCCAGATAGCCTTCCATGGTTTTTGTACCATCCAGGATAAATTCAATTTTCAATTCTTCCGGCGCAGTAGATTTATACCGCGGATCTGTTCCCGGCTGTCCGTGACCCCTGCTCGTGTCCAGCTCAATATGGCTGGTTTTCGTAAAAGTTTCCGGGTTGATGGGCGTGGTAAAGGAATCCACTTCTTTTTTGAAATCATTTTTCTCAAAAGCATGAATGATCAGCTTGGAAAGTACCTTGGTGTTCTTATCTGCCATTCTTTTCTTTTAAAATGTCCATGATTTTTTCAACGCAGGCTTTTATAAGTTCTTCATTGGGGGAAACATCATTGGTAGCGGAAGCGCTGCCTGCTCCCGATCCGGCCCCCGCGGCGCCTTCCGGAACCACCACGGCTTTAATTACCAGTTCCCTAACTTCCAGTTGAGCCATTTTTCTGGGTTTATTTATGAATGAATCAGGGCTCGGAAAGGATGAGCCTGTTATAATTCAGTTCCAGCGTCTCGATCAGGACGGCACCTTGTTCTGCATTGAGCTCTCCCATTTTCCAGCTCCTGGGCCACACATTGTTGATGGTCCAAAGCATCAGCGGCTTGTGCTCTTCATTGAGCAGTTTAACCACGACGGTTTCGATGGTATCAATTTCTTCATCGTTGAATGCTTTTTGCAGCCAGCGCGTCAATCCGGAGTCGGAAGGCTTCAAAAGACCCCTTTTTAAAACCAGGGGACTACATTTTGTTCTCGTGGGTATGACGTGTTCAAAGCGATTTTCACCTCCTTCCTTGATCTGCTCCGTATCGTAACTCACATCCAGCCCGGACACGGACTGGAACCGCACGTCCACGTCTTCCTCGTTGAGGGTAAACTCAACCTTAAAATGGAAATTGACCGTCTGATAAAAATTGTCTGCCATCCTCTGATACTTATGGATTCGCTTCAACAATACTCAGCCCTTCGTGCACGAGTGTCATCGTTTCAATGGCCACCTCATTACCGTCAGCCTTAAGATCTGTGGACTGGATTTTAGAAGGCCATGCTTTCGAAAGCGACCAGGTGATGATCGGCTTGTGTTCCTCATCCAGCAGTTTGATATTGACGTCCCGCCTGAATTTTTCTTTTCCTTCCTGGAACATGAAGGTCTTCTTCCAGAGTTCGAAATATTCAAAATCACCAAGAAAGGTTCCCCGTTTCAGCGTGATGTCGCTGTATTTCGTCATGCCGGGTTGTTTGGACTTATTATACAGAGGGCTGCTCCCTTCACGGTACTCAATAGGTGTCGTTTCAAAATCAAGGCCGGTCACTTCTGTGAAGCCCACCCTTGTACCTCCCCACTCCAGCTGAAAATGAAATTTGGGGAGGGGATAATTCTTTTTTGGATCGTCTGCCATAATAAAGCATTTAATGTTGATGAATTAATAATTATTTGCAACGGGCTGCGGGATCCATGACCTCAGTTTTTGCAACGTGTTGCGGGATCCACAGCCTTAATGGCGAGGTCCAGGCTTGTTTTGCATGCAAGCAGGGCTTCCCGGCGTTTTTTCGCATCGTTTAACTGGGCGACTAATGTTACGAGGAGCGTATCATCGGCATCCACCCAGGATTGCACATCATTTTTAAAACTGTTGTTACAAATCGGGAAATCGAACGTGGGTATCAGTTCACACTCCGGATTATTATCTGCCGTGGGAGTGGATGCTGTTGTCGCCGTGGTTGTGGAAGTGGAATCTGTACATTCCACTGAACAGGCAAAATCATTATACCATTCACAAATCACTGTTTTAAAGCCATAGTAAACAGTACCGTTGATAGATGCACAGGGCGTGAGATCCGGTGCGCAGGGATTGTATGGCGGATCAGAAGCCTTTGGACAATCACGTGTCGAAATACCGTTCCTGATGAGACTGGAAAGCTGAACGGCCATTACAATATTCTTGATCACATCGTCCCTGGTTTTGACAGTAGCATCCAGTTTGGTTTTAAAGTCGTCCAGGTATTTAAAAATTCCCTGTCCCTTATTCAGTGCGGGATCATTGTTGCGGGTTACACAATTCTGCAGATCGATATATAGTGTTCCCAATTCATCCACCTGCATATAAATATCCCGGATCATACAAAACAGGATCTCAATGGCCTTTTCCGCGTCGCAGGCATTATACCAGATTTTGTCCGACTGAACGGCAATCAGACCCAGCTGGTCGCATATATCCCTCGCGAGCTTTTCTGCCTTTGTAAATTCGTCTACCCACGATTTATAACGGTCTCGTCTTGCTGTAATAAAATCTACCCGCTTTTGATACTGGTTGGTAAGTTCAACGATCGCATTATATGCGGGGTTCACTTTGATCAACTCGATCTCCCAGCTATCGTAACAACAATCAGAACAGGGAGGCGTTCCCGGTTTATTGGGCTGGCAGCATTCCAGGATCGTATCCTTATCCCAGTTCGGGTCAATATTTGTATAATTATGTTGTGTGAGCATAAATTTATTTTTAATGGGTTTAATTAATCGCAACCTTGTTTAGGCGGAGGAGGCGGCGGTGGTGGTGGTGGCGGCGGCGGATTGTCTGCCTCGCAACAATAAGTTGCTTTCACCTGGTCGCAAATATTACATATAGCCTCTTCACAATCTTTCAATCTCGGCGGACAATCATCCGGACAATCATTGGTGCCCTGCGTATTGGGTCCCTGCGTGGTGCTGGCATATGACTTTGCGGTCGCCGGTGTACCGGGGGTCGTCTCGTCTTCCGGCAGGCAGGGACAACAAGGACAGCAAAGGAACATGGTTGCGTCAAAGTATCCTTCAAATGTGGCTCTTTCAAAGTTTCTGCTTACGGCAGTCTGGGTAATGTTCTTTACTGACGTAACCAGGTCAGCCTGTAAAGTGTCGAGGTCGGCCTTACGGGCCTTCATTGTATCATTGATCTGTTTTTCAAATGCAATGGACCTGGTGGAAAGATCTTTTTGCAGCTGATCCAGGGAATCAATATTCGAGAATATTTGTATTCCGATCACATCAGACGAAGCCTGAAATATGGAATCTATATCCTGTGCAAGGCCCTTGGGCCTACAGATGAGCGTGGTAATATCCGTTCCGGCGTTCTTACAGGCATCAATGGGAGGAGTTTGATCGTTACAATTCTCCGGTGATTTACCCGTCAGTGCCTTTACCTGGCTGATATTGCATTTGTCTTTATAACTGCTATCCAGTTTGCAGGATGCGTCCTTCAGATCGCCGAATTTAGTTTTGAGGTCTTTAACCTGCTTGAATAAGTTGGTTAAAGTGGTACCCAGCAATTTGTTCCAGTCCCTGAGCTGGGTAACATTTGCTTTGACGGAGTCATTCGTTTGTAATAATTCAGTACCTGTGGTGATCTCAAAATTCCGGTAACGACGGTAACTTTTTTCCGTATTTAGAAAAATGCATCGCTTGTCTTTGTAGAGGGCTGTTTCACAATCAAATTTGGTTTGCCATTTTACTACCGCACCGTCCTCTGTGTTAAGCGTATCGCAAAGCAGTTTCCGGTTGGCTGTAATACTCACCTGCGTCGCATTGTCTTTGTCGGTACAATCATTCGACCCGCTGGTACCGGTCTGTCCGGTTTGTGGTCGGGTTTGTGACATGGTGGACATTTTTATTTATTTAATTGGTTTAATAACTATGATTTATTGATCCTTATGATTCACCGAGCATTTTATGCATAAAGCGGAGAATAATGAACTCAGCGGGTCTTACTACGGCCATGCCGATCTCCACGATCATGCGGCCTTCAAAGAGGTCCAGCTCGGTCATGGTTTCGCCCAGGCCGATATGAATGAAGAATGCTTCTTTGACAGATGCTCCCATCAGTGCGCCCGATTTCCATTGCTGTGTGAGATAATTCTGAATCATCGATTTAACGCGCACCCATGTATTTTCATCATTCGGTTCAAATACAAACTGCTCCGTCGCGTTTTTTACAGATTCTTCCACCATGATAAAATACCGGCGAACGGAAATATATCTCCATTCGTTGTCGTTGCCGGCCAGGGTTCTTGCACCCCACACGATTGCAGGACCGCGTCCTTCAAATGACCTGATCACGTTGATCGATTTTCCCGCATTGTCGTCTACATTAAGGTCCTTCTGTTCCTGGTTGGTAACCAGGTATTGAGGTTTAATGACATTGGTAATGTTCACATTGGCAGGCGCCTTCCAAACACCCCTTGCGTTGTCCACAAACGCGTAGATACCCATCATGGCGGATGATGCCGGCAGCAACATCGGGATATTTTGGACGGCGCTTATGGCCTGGAAATACTTTGAATTGCTGATGGGTTTCAGCGCATCAAGGGTAGCTGCCCCGCCCGGCGCATTCACAAGGACTATGGAAGCGTCGTTGTTGCTGGATTGGTCACCGGGCATTGCGTAGTTAAAATTCACCGTCGTTAAAAGCCGGGGAAAATATACTGCTGCATATTTCAAATCGGAAGGATCCGTACTCGTCAGGTTGTCCCGCAGATACTGTATATCCAGCGACCACACCTCCGCGTTGTCGGGAATATGATATACATCCAGGACAGCAAAACGGTCCTGAAGCAAAACACACTGGGCGATTGACAGTGCCTGTAAATTGTAATAGTCGCTGGGATTGTCCAGATTGATGGAATCCGGAAAAACGAGTAAAGTGACTTCATTGATCTTGGCCACTTCATCCAGACCCCGTGTCAGATCAGCCAGCATGATAACCCCTCCGGTACTGGTGTAGCTACCAACAGAAGTAATCCAGCAGGGACCACCACCATTCGCAAAATACATCTGCATGGAATAATGCATCAGGAACTTAGAACGCAATGTTTCATCCACTGCCCCATTGATGTCGGTCCGCGATCCTGAACTGGAAAACACCACCGACAGGCTTCCGGTCTCCGGACAGGGGAACCCAAAATACTGCTCATATTCCAGTAGTGACTCAATGCGCCAGGGCACATTCAGGAGATCGTCGGCTTTCTTCCACTGGGCCTTTTCGGTGTATCCGACAAAGGAGGGGATTGCGGTTTCTACTGAGGCAATGGAAGGTGGAAGATGGGGAATCTCTTCGATATAGACCCCGGGTGTTTTGTATTCTGCCATAAAATGTATTTTTTTATTTTAATGATGAAGGTTTTTTCAAGGCACCACCGGAAACATGTCCGATACGGGTACTGGAATATCAAAATAGATTCTCTGGAATTGATCTTTTTTCATTTCATACGATTTCGGATTTGGCAGATACCTGGATGGACCTCCGCCTGTTTCCGGAACCAGGAAATAATATTTACAAAGAGGCACGGGTAAAAGAGAGATCAGGGCTTTGTCTTCCTTGACGAGAAAATTATTCAGCACCGGGTTCAGGTTCAACTCCTTTCCATTGGTATTCGTATACCTGAAATTTCCGTAACGGCTTTTAACGGGGATCTCAAAAACAGGTGCTTCGGTATGATTCCCCAGGCCGTCCTGTCTTTTGATGATCCATCCGTCGTCTGCGATCAGGTGAAAAAGCGGGTTAGTGACCCGGGTTTTGAAATAAGCCACGGCCCAGTTTTTTGCGGAATAACAGCTTTTACTGAAAATGACGTACCTGTCGTCGGAGTAGCCGTTGTTGCCTGTTACATGAAGGGAAAATATACCGGCAGGCAAGGAAATGGTGTCAGATAAAAGAAGCTGCTCCGCCCTGTCTGAAAAATCAAGAAATACCTTACTGACAGGTTTTGTCTGACTGAAAGAAAATGTCTTTACCTGATTGGCAGACGAATCGTTCAGGGTTATATCCAGTTGGGTTACCGGATTCTTACCTGTGGGCCGGTAGAAAAAACGAAGGGGCAGGAGCATCCTGTCATTTTCATTGGCAAAAGATTGAACGCCACCCGTAATGGCTCTCGGCTGAAGCGCACCGGCGCCATCATAGAAATATTCCTGCAATTTGCTGCTGCTGTCAACAGCCAGTTGTCCCTGCTCATAAAAAAAGCCTGCATCAAAAGGTGAAATGGAATTGACCAGGAAAGGGAACTGCCGGGCGTCAGGAATACTCTCATTTGAAAATAAATAGAGAGCCGGCACGGACCGCGCGATCCTTTCGTTGGAATAGGTATCGGGCAGATTGTTCTTCTTTACGAAAAGAATAAATATTTCCGCAGGGTCCGGTATAGAAAAGAAAGGCTTGTAGACTACTGACTGATCAGCCAGTACAACTTTGTTCACGCGGATCAATACCCTGCATCCGCCATAGGTAGGGACGACTTTCAAACCGTAATCCTGCATTTTCTGGTGGAGCGTGTCGGGGAAATCAAACCCGATATCCGTATCCATGGCAGGTCTTTCCATCGCATATAGCTGATCCAGCAGGTCCAGTCTTTTCTGAGGATCGGGCTCGCTGAACAAATTCGTTCCGTCTTCCTTCGTCAGGAAATATTCATGCATCAGCTTGATTTCGAATAAGGTTTTATACAGCAGATCCATGATTAATTACTTTGAGGGCCAATTTGAGTTTCGATTTCTTCGATCAACGGAACTTCTCTTACGATGGAACGGTCTGTGATGGCCACCAGTCGCAGTTTGTACATCGCGAAGGGAACCTGTCTTCCACCCAACGATCCCCACAAATGATTGATTTGTTCAAAAGTGAGTGTGTATAATTCAAGCGTAAATTTCAAATCTGAAATGACTGCCTGGCTCAGGTCAAGCATGGAGGCGGTTACAGAAGACGCAATGGAAAAAGAATTGCGGCTTTGCACGAACTGAATGATATAACTCAGTCGTCGCAAAGCAAGCTGGTAATGATCACCGGAATAGTTACAGGTGAACAGGACGTACAAATTCAGACAGACCGGAGGATTTTGATATAAAGCGGTTCCGATGAATGGCCGCTTCAGAGCAGGTTGATTTTTCAGTGCGCTTTCTTCTTCAATATTTACCAGCGTGAGCACGATATTTTCCGTGAGCGTATTTCCTGCGGCAGTTTCCAGCAATCCAATATTATCAATGACCACATTGGCCGGGTCTTTTCCGGCCAAAAAATTAATCAGCTCATTTCTGAGCAATAAAAGGGCAGTATCAATCATTTCGTCAGATTGAAAGGGGACAAAGAATTCCTGTAACGGAAAATTCCGTCAGGAAAAAATGAATAATCAGAGCGGACTAGCGATTGGAAGAATTATTCAAAGGGAATCGGGGAACAGTCAAAAGGTTATAGGAGAACAACGAAACTGAACCTTAGCAGATCTTTATAAACAATAAGTCAATTGTTGATTCAAATATTCAAGCGAGACATGAAAGTAATATTTTTTTTTAATCGCAAATTTTTTTTGTGACGAATATTTTAAAAAGAAATAAAAGTTATGCACAGTAATTTTCCTTCGTATAAATGCGACGTCAATATGAAATTTATTTTTTCATCGCCAAATACGCATTCCAACTCCATTCTGCGATTTCATTTTCGTGTGTTGGTAAAAAATATTTCCAGAACATAAAACGAGCAAAAGCGAAGGAACTTTTATGAATCCAATTTTAAACTAGATAGAATGCAACTATGAATTATTAACCATTCGGTTATGTATGCCGGCTACCCATTCAATTATTAATTGAACCGGTGTGCGATCTGAAGGCGGAAACGAGTCCTTCTCCCACAGGACCTTTTATACGAGACTCCGCCCTGGCTTATTTAAATTCCCTTAATGTTAGTTGATTGTTAAGACGCCTAATTGCATATCAGCCTGCCTTCACCTGAGATAATTCCGGTATGGCCGTCATGAAGGATGAGTCGCCTTCACTGATTTCAAGCACCTCACCACGGTACCTGAAATGATAGGTGCGACCCGAGCTCTTACCGATTAATTTCAAAGAGTTATGACCTATGTACATAAATTTTGTTTTTCGATTCTCCGGTCCGGGTGAAGCCGTAGTTGCTAAGGGCTGAGTGGCAGGGTTTGCCTTTTTGAATTGGGACCTCTTGCTTCCACAATTACACATCGTAGTAAATTTAATTTTCCATTAATTATTTTTAGCGGTAGTCGCCTGCTCTAGTAAACAAGCGGCTCCGGAAAGTGCGAGCCAGCACAATAATTTCTCCAACCAGTCTTTTCCAAGCCATAAACCAAAAGGAAGCGCTACCCAGATACTTAAACAATAAAAGCAGTCCAGCAAATTACCAAAAAATCCATCGCCTGCCTTTTTCCGTAAAATAAAAATCAGGTCAAAGGGGCCGTCCTCTTTGCCCAACAGATGGGTAATCCGCCAGACAACCAAAATAGATAATATGAAATACCAGGGATTCAATGCCTGCTTCTTATAAATGCTTCATGAACTATTATACAATTATCAAATGAATGACAGACCTCCCAACAACTTTTGATACAAACATCAGGATCAGAGGGACATTCCTAAAACAAAAGTAAACTTTTTGATTAGTCTCCCGACTGACAATGTACTCAGTTCGGTCTTACAGCCTGGGCATGGCAAGCTATTTCGCCATCAAAGCGGGGATAATACT
>Ga0207691_10000295_pt1 | contig 49400 bp, 51 predicted proteins | sample KBSM13metaG_FD_184327 | JGI IMG/M metagenome (GOLD analysis project Ga0207691, IMG submission 184327) | Miscanthus rhizosphere microbial communities from Kellogg Biological Station, Michigan, USA - KBS M1-3 metaG (SPAdes) (version 2) | ecosystem: Host-associated > Plants > Roots > Rhizosphere >...
GTGATGATGGCCGGCGGCCTGTCGCTGCGCGAAGCGATGCCGATCGCCAACCGGGCCGGCGGTATCGTCGTCGGCAAGTTCGGCACCGCGAGCGTCAGCTACGACGAGTTGGCCGCATGAGCGCTGCAACATGACGGAGCCCTTCCTGTCGTTCGTGCATCAGCGCCGCGGCTGTGCACCCCTTTTGAATCCTCATTCGAGCAGGCACCTGAGATGAGAGTCGTTGTCACCGGAGCGGCCGGCATGATCGGCAGCAACCTCGTGCAGGGATTGAACGCGCTCGGCATCGACGACGTGATCGCGGTCGACGATCTGACCGACGGTCCGAAGTACCGCAACCTCCTCGGCGCCCGCCTCAGCGACTACTTCGATCGCAGCGAGTTCTACGGGCGCTTCGCGCGCGCCGAGCTCGGCCGCATTGACGCGGTGTTCCACGAGGGTGCCTGCTCCGACACGATGGAGCACAACGGCCGCTTCATGCTCGACAGCAACTACCGCTGCTCGAAGGACCTGCTCGACGCCTGCCAGGCGCAGGGCACGCGGCTGCTTTACGCCTCCTCGGCGGCCACCTATGGCGGCAGTGCGTCGTTTCGCGAAGAGCCCGATTTCGAGCAGCCGCTCAACGTCTACGGATGGTCGAAGCTGCTCTTCGACAACATCGTGCGGCGCGCGCTGCCCGAGATCACCACGCAGGTGGCCGGCTTCCGCTACTTCAACGTGTATGGCCCGCGCGAGCAGCACAAGGGGCGGATGGCATCGGTGGCGTTCCATCATCACCAGCAACTCGCGCAGACCGGCAAGGTCAAGCTGTTCGGCGAGTACGGCGGCTACGGGCCGGGCCAGCAGATGCGCGACTTCGTCTACGTCGGCGATGTCGTCGCGGTCAACCTCTGGTTCCTCGAGCACCCGGACGTGAGCGGCATCTTCAATCTCGGCACCGGGCGGGCGCAGCCATTCAACGACGTTGCGGTCGCAACCGTCAACAGCACGCGGGCCCAGCAGGGCGGCGCTCCGCTCGGCCTCGACGAGCTGGTTTCGCACGGCACCATTGAATACATCCCGTTTCCGGACGCGCTGGTCGGCAAGTACCAGTCCTTCACACAGGCCGACCTGTCCCGATTGCGCGCGGTCGGTTGCGAGCACGCGTTTGCAGACGTCGAAACCGGCGTGCGTGCCTACGTCGACTGGTTTTCGAGGTCACCCTGAAGAGGGTCATCGACGCCGCCGTCTACCGCGTTGAAAGACCTGCAGACCGATCACCCGACGGTCTGTCTGCCAAGATTGAATTCCGCTTTCCCACAAGGACGAGACCATCATGATCAAGAAGCTGCTAACCGTCATCCTCGCGCTGTTCGCCGCCGCGGCATTTGCCGCAGTCGACGTCAACAAGGCCACCCAGGCCGATCTCGAATCGATCAAGGGCATCGGCCCGATGATTTCCACGAAGATCATCGACGAGCGCAAGAAGGGGGGCCCGTTCAAGGACTGGGACGACGTCATCACGCGCGTGAAGGGCATCGGTGAAGGCAATGCGGCGAAGTTCTCCGGCGACGGCCTCACGGTCAACGGTGCCGCTTTCAAGGTCGCGGGAGCGCCGATGAAGAAGGACGACAAGGCCGGCGCCAAGACCGCTGCGAGCGAAAATGCGGACACAGCGAAAGCAAAGCCGGCAAAGGCATCGGAGACGGCGCCCGCGGCCGCCGTCTCAGCCAAGGATTCGAAAGCCGATGCCAAGGCGGACGCGAAGGCCGACAAGAAGTCAGCCCCGGCCAGCATGGCCACTCCCGCAAAGGCGGCCGCCAGCACACCTGCCACGGCGAAAACTGCCGCCAGCGCGCCCGCGGCGAAGAAGTAGCGAGACCTTGCGCACCGAACGCCCCGCTGGCGGGGCGTTTGTCATTCGATCTTCAACGAGCCGGCCGGCGCTTCGCTCGCGGTAGCCGACTCAATGAGCGGCGCACTCCAACCGAAGAATGCAACGACTTCGTCGCGTCGCGCGCTCGTGTCGGCGACCCCGAGCGCCATCAGCTCGCGCGTGTAAGGCGCCTCGAACAGCAGGTAGCTCGCCAGCGCTGCGCCCCGCGCATCGTCGCCCTGGCCCGAGACACCGACGCCGCGCAGCATCGCGCGGATCGGCAACGGCAGACTGCCGAGGTGCTTCGCCGCGATGTCGTCGAGGCGCTGGCTCGGCGAGATGACCAGCACGTCGAGCGGCTTCAGACTGGTCTCGACTCGGGCCCGTGGCGTCAGCAGCGATAGCGTCGCGTTGATGCGCTGCAGCCGCTCGACGTCGACCGCAAGCGCATCGAGGAAGATGTTCGACAGCGCATGGCCGGCGATCTGCGCGACGTTCGGGTACTCGCTGCTGCCGACACGCTCGCCCGGCGGCTCGTGCATGCGGCCGGCGCCGACGATCAGGATCCGCTCGGCGCCGAGGTGCACAACCGGCGAGATCGGCGCGGCCTGGCGCATCGAGCCATCGCCGCAGTACTCGACGTGGCCATCGATCGACAGCGCAACCGCCGGAAACACGAACGGGATCGCCGACGACGCGAGCAAATGCGCGACCGAGATCGAATCGCGCACCGCGAGCCGCTGCGAGCGCGTCCACGGCACGATGTCCTCCACCGCGTCGTAGAACGTGACGTGCAGGCCCGACCCGTAGCTCGACGCCGTGATCGCGATCGCATGCAAATGGCCCTCCCGCATGACCCGATGCAGGCGGTCGGTGTTGACCATGCGCTTCAGCAGCTGCTCGAGCGGCTGGTTGTCGAGCAGCGAGCGCGGCCGAGCCCGGCGCCAGCGCGCAATGACCCAGCCGATCGACATCATGGTCAGCCAGCGTGCGCCGCTGCGGATCACGCCGAATGAATCGGCGCGATAGACCTGTTCAGCGGAAAAGTTCTCCCAGACCCGGCACAGGCCCGCGACCGCGGCGTCGAAGTCGTCCGCCGCGCAGGCCAGCGCCGCCGCGTTGATCGCCCCCGCCGAAGTCCCCGAGATGACCGGAAACGGATTCACCTTCGACGACGTCGACTGCCGCCGGATCTCGGCCAGCGCCTTCAGCACGCCGACCTGATACGCCGCCCGAGCGCCACCGCCTGTGAGGACCAGCCCCGTCAGCGGATGGAGGTCGGCCACGCGCGTGTTGCCTAGTCGTAGACCACCGCAGCGCGCCCGTTGTGGGCACCGGCACGCCAGCGGTCGATCGCCGCATCGGTCGGGTAAAAGCGCGCCGAGTCACCGAGATCGAGCTCGGCACTGGCCCGATCGCGCAGCAGTTGCAGCCGGACGGTCAGGCCGCGTGCCGACTCGCCGCGGTCGGTCACGACGCGCCGCGAGGGGAAGTCGCGCAGCACCTCCGCCACCGGCGGAATGCTGCCGTTGACCTCGACCCGCAGGTACTTGCCGAAGCGACAACGCGCCGCCGCGAGGTCCCAGACCTGCAGCACGTTGAGGCGCATGCCACCGGAGAAGCGGTCGGGCTGCACCTTGCCCTGCACGATGACGAGCTCGTCGTCTTTCAAGAGATCCTTGTTGGCGTTCAGCACGTCCTCGTTGGCGACGGCCTCGATCGGCTCGGACGTGTCGTCGAGCTTGAAGATCGCGACCCGGCCGCGCTGGCCGTTGACCACGCGCAGGTCGCCGACGATGCCGGCGAGCAGCTGCGGCTCGCGGCTGTCGAGCAGGTCGCCGATGCGTGTCTTCACGAAGCGCCGGATCTCGTCGGCGCTCTGGTCGAACATGTGGCCCGACAAGTAGAAGCCGAGCGCTGCCTTCTCGAACGTCAGGCGCTCCTTGATGCCCCACGCCTCGGCGTGGACGAGCCCCGGCTCTTGCGTGCTGGCCGCGTGCGAGTCGCCGAAGTCGAACAGGCCGCCCTGGTCGGCGTGTGCGGCCTGGGTGTCGGCCCAATCGAGCGCGCGGCCGACGCTGGCCAAGGTCGAGGCGCGGTTCGGATGCAGCGCATCGAACGCACCAGCCTTGACGAGCGCCTCGACGACGCGGCGGTTGACGCGCTGTCGATCGACGCGCGCGCAGAAGTCGAACAGGCTCTTGAACGGTCCGCCTGCGGCGCCGTCGCGGCCTTCTCGCGCCACGACGATCGCCTCGATCGCGCCCTGCCCCGTTCCCTTGATCGCGCCGAGGCCGAAGCGCAATGTCTTCGGCCCGACCGGCTCGAAGCGGTAGGTGCCGCTGTTGACGTCGGGCGCTTCGAGCGTGATGCCGAAGGTGCGCGCATCGACGAGCAGCGCCTTCAGCTTGTCGGTGTCGTCGAGCTCCACCGTCATGTTGGCGGCGAAGAACTCGGCGGTGCAATGGACCTTGATCCAGGCCGTGTGGTACGCAAGCAGCGAATAGGCGGCGGCGTGCGACTTGTTGAAGCCGTATCCCGCGAACTTCTCCATCAGGTCGAACACTTCGTCGGCAACCTCCGCCGAGATGTCCTTGCTCGCCGCACCGCTGCGGAAGATCTCCCGATGCTTAGCCATCTCCTCGGCCTTCTTCTTGCCCATCGCGCGGCGCAGCAGGTCGGCGCCGCCGAGCGAGTAGCCGCCGAGCACCTGCGCGGCCTGCATCACCTGCTCCTGGTAGACCATGATCCCGTAGGTCTCGCCGAGCACGGTCTCGAGCAGCGGATGCGGATAGCTGACGTCCTCGCGCCCATGCTTGCGCGCGCAAAAGCTCGGAATGTTCTCCATCGGGCCCGGCCGGAACATCGCGTTCAGCGCGATCAGGTCCTCGAGACGGCTCGGCTTCGCATCGCGCAACATGCGCCGCATGCCGGCACTTTCGAACTGGAACACCGACTCGGTGCGCCCTTCCGAGAACAGCCGGTAGACCTTCGGATCCTCGAGAGGCAGGTCGTCGTACGAGAACCCGGTGCGTTCCGGATGGTTCGCAACGATCATCTCCTTGGCGAGCTCGAGGATCGTCAAGGTCGCGAGGCCGAGGAAGTCGAATTTGACCAGACCGATCGCCTCGACGTCGTCCTTGTCGAACTGGCTGACCGCGCTGTCGCTGCCCGGCTGCATGTAAAGCGGGCAGAAGTCGGTGATCTTGCCGGGCGCGATCAGCACGCCGCCGGCGTGCATGCCGACGTTGCGCACGATTCCCTCGACGCGCTCGGCCATCGCGAGCAGCTCGGCGACCTCTTCCTCGTTTTTCTCGCGTTGCTCGATCTCGGGCGACTCGCGCCGCGCATAGATCACGCCGTTGTCCGGCACCGCCGGCGGGCGCCGCAAGGTCACGCTCTTGCCGGGCGGTGCCGGCACGAGCTTCGCAACGCTGTCGACATGGCCGTAGCTCATGCCGAGGACCCGGCCGACGTCGCGCAGCGCCGCTTTCGCCGCCATCGTGCCGAAGGTCGCGATCTGGCTGACCGCATCACGCCCGTACTTCTGCTTCACATAGTCGATCACGCGATCGCGATTGGCCTGGCAGAAGTCGATGTCGAAGTCGGGCATCGAGACCCGCTCCGGGTTCAGGAAGCGTTCGAACAGCAGGTTGTAGCGAAGCGGATCGAGGCCGGTGATGTTGAGCGAATAGGCAACCAGCGAGCCGGCACCCGAGCCGCGACCCGGACCGACCGGGCAACCATTGCGCTGGGCCCAGTTGATGAAGTCGGCGACGATCAGGAAGTAGCCGGGGAAGCCCATCTTCAGGATCGTCTCGATCTCGAAGTCGAGGCGATCGACGTAGCGCGGCCGCTCTGCCTGCCTTACCGCGTCGTCGGGATAGAGCTGGCGCAGCCGCACCTCGAGGCCCTGGTGCGAGGCGATCCGGAAGTACTCCGCCATCGGCAGGCGCTCGCCCTGCACCATCGGCGTTTCGAAGTCGGGCAGTTGCGGCTTGCCGAGGACGAGCGCCAGGTTGCAGCGCTTCGCGATCTCGACCGTGTTGCGCACGGCGCTCGGCAGGTCGGCGAACAGCGCCTCCATCTGCGCCTGGGTCTTGAAGTACTGCTCGCGGCCGAAGCGCCGGACCCGGCGCGGGTTCGACAGCATCTCGCCCTCGGCAACGCAGATCCGGGCCTCGTGCGCCTCGTAGTCATTCGCGGTCAGGAACTGGACTGGGTGGGTCGCGACGACCGGCAGCCGCAACGCATTCGCGAGCTTGACGGCGGCCGTGACATGCGCCTCGTGGTTCGGCAGGCCGGCGCGCTGCAGCTCAAGATAAAAGCGCTTCGGAAAGACCGCGTCGATGCGCCGCGCGACCGCCTCGGCCCGCACCAGGTCGCCGCTCAGCAGTGCCTGCCCGATCGCGCCGCTTTCCGCACCGGACAGGACGATCAGCCCTTCGTTCAGCTCGACCAGCCACGCCCATTGCAGCCAGGCCTGGCCGCGCTGCGCGTTGTGCAGCCAGCTGCGGGACAGCAGCTCGCACAGATGATGGTAGCCCTGGCGGTTCTGCGCCAGCACGACGATCCGGCTCGGCGCGCGCTCGCCGACGTCGGGCTCGAGCCAGAGGTCGGCGCCGACGATCGGCTTGACGCCGGCGCGCCGCGCGGCCCCGTAAAACTTGACCGCACCGAACAGGTTCGACAGGTCGGTGATCGCGAGCGCACCCTGCCCATCCGCTGCGGCCGCGCCAATCGCATCGTCGATCCGCAAGGTGCCGTCGACAACCGAATACTCGGTGTGCGTGCGCAGGTGAACGAAGGCCATCGGCTCATTTTAGGGAGAGGCGACCGGCCGAAAGCCGCTTCCCGGGACACAAATCGATGTGTTAACCCGGCGATCCCCGCACCACCGTGTCGGCCGCTCGGATCGGCTACGCTGTGGCGCTTTCGTTGCTCGGATTCGCCAGATGGTCGCCTCGAAGCCACCGCACCCGATGCCGATCGCCGCTGCGGTCGAACGCAGCCCGCTCGCTGACCGCTACAAGTGGGTGCGCCAGATGTCGCTCGACCTGGCCGCCCCGCTGAGCGCCGAGGACTGCCAGGTCCAGTCGATGGCCGATGCGAGCCCGACCAAATGGCATCTGGCGCACATCACCTGGTTCTTCGAGACGTTCCTGCTCGAACCCTACGAAAAAGGTTTCGTGCCGTTCAATCCTTCGTTCCGCGTCCTCTTCAACAGCTACTACCAGGGCGTCGGCGAACGCCATCCGCGACCCCAGCGCGGCCTGATCACGCGGCCGACGCTTGATGACGTCAAGCGCTATCGGCGCAACGTCGACGAGCGGGTGCAGGCGCTGCTCGCCACGCCGGCACCGGACCCTGTCCGCGACGAGATCGTCACGCTCGGACTGCATCATGAGCAGCAGCACCAGGAGCTGCTGCTCACCGATATCAAGCACGCCTTCAGCTACGACCCGAACGCACGAGCGTACGCCCGCCGCTGGCCGATGACCCGGGTGCGGCCGCAGCCCATGCGCTGGTTCCGCCACGAGGGCGGCCTCGTCGAGCACGGTCACGACGCGGTGCTCGACGGCGCGTTCTGCTTCGACAACGAGACGCCGCGTCATCGCACGTACATCGCCCCGTTCGAGATCGCATCACGACCGGTCAGCTACCGCGAGTACCTCGCGTTCATGGAGGACGGCGGCTATCGGCGCCCGGAGCTGTGGCTGTCGATGGGTTGGGACTGGGTCCAGGCGGGTGCCCGGCACGCCCCACTCTACTGGCGCGAAGGCGAAGGCACCTGGTTGAACCACACCCTGCAGGGCCTGGTCGAAATCGACCCGCGCACGCCCGTCTGTCACCTGAGCTATTTCGAGGCCGATGCCTATGCACGCTGGGCCGGCGCACGCCTGCCGACCGAAGCCGAATGGGAGTTCGCGGCGCGGGCGCTGCGCCAGCCGCAGCGCGGCAACTTCGCCGACCGCGGCAGCTTTCACCCGCTTCCGCATGCCGATTTTGACAGCGACGGCAGCGAGCCGGTGCAGATGTACGGCGATGTCTGGGAGTGGACGCAGTCGAGCTACGCGCCTTATCCCGGCTATCGACCGCTGCCGGGCGCCGTCGGCGAATACAACGGCAAGTTCATGTGCAACCAGTACGTGCTGCGCGGCGGCTCGTGCGCGACGCCGCCCGGCCATGTGCGGGCGAGCTACCGCAACTTCTTTCCGCCCGATGCGCAGTGGCAGTTCAGCGGGCTGCGGCTGGCGCGCGACGCGGAGCCGGCCTGATCGTCGTCAATCCAAAGCACGCGATCAAGAGTTCAACACATCGAGCACGTCGGACCGAAATTCGCGCTGGTACAGGATGTAGACGACACACAGGGTCGCGACCATGAAGACGAGCGGCGAGAAGAACCAGCCGATCGCCGCGAACGAAAAATAGTAGGCGCGCAGGCCATCGTTGAAGGTTTCGGCCGCCAACCCGACGATCCGCCCGGCGCGGTCGGCGAACTCCTCGCGCGACAGGCCTTCATCCTCGAAACGCTGGGCCTCGGGCGCGGCGGCGATCAGCAGTGCACCGAACGTGTACTGCCGCATCGACCAGGTGAAGCGGAAGAAGGAGTAGACGAAGATTGCCAGCATCAGCAGCAGCTTCATGTCGAACACGAGGTTCGACGTGCGCGCGGCGAACGGGATGTCGCGCACCAGCGTGCTGGCATTCTCGGACGTGCCGAGCATCGCCAGCAGGCCGCCGATGATCAGGATCGTCGTCGAGGCAAAGAACGATGGACTCGACGACAGGTTCTGGATCACGACGCCGTCGACGACGCGCACCTCGCGGTAGGTCGTCTGCAGCATCCACAGGCGGCGAACCCGGTTGGTCGCGGCGAGGATCGAGGGCCTTGACTCGGCGCGTCGTCGAGCGAAGTGCGCATAGCCGGCCCAGCTGACGAACAACAGCGCCATCGCCAGCCAGTCGGAGGCCGGCAGGAACTCGAGGAGCTTGACGGTCGCTTCCATTCGAAGCGACTGTAGCAAGCAGCAGCCGACGCATGAGGCGCCGGCAGCGCATCAACCGATCAGGCGGTTGCCAGGCCGCCGACGCGACGCCGCGCGTCGAGACTCCAGCCGCCCGGACCGATCGCGGCCAGCACCAGAAGACCGCCGGCAATCGACAGGTTCTTCATGAACATCAGGTTCTGCACCATCTTCTGCGCCTCGGGCACGGCCCAGAAGTTGTGGAAGATCAGCGACGCGATCACGGTGAACACGGCGAGCGCGAGGGCAGCCCAACGGGTCATGAAGCCGAACATCAGCGCCAGGCCGCCGCCGATCTCGAGCAGGATGGTCAACCCGGCCAGCAGTTCAGCGGCCGGGATGCCCTTCGACTGCATGTAGCCGACGGTACCAGCGAAGCCGCCGATCTTGCTGAATCCGGCCAGCACGAACATCAGCGAGAGGAGGACGCGGCCGGCCAGGGCCAGCGGGTTTTGCAAGGAAGGGTTCATGAGAATCTCCAGGAGTTGAAAGAAGAGTGGAAATGCGATCGACCTAGGAATCGAGGTCGAACACGAGCACCTCGGCATCGCGGCCATCGGCAATCGACAGCGCCGCCTCGCGCTCGACGCGCAGCGCGTCGCCGGCGCCGAGACGCTGGCCATTCACCGCCGCCTCACCGCGAACGACGTGCACGTAGGTCTTGCGATTCGGGTCGAGCGGCACCTCCATGTGCTCGTTGCCGTCGAACAGCCCGCTGTAGATCGATGCGTCGGCGTGGATCGTGACCGAGCCGTCGCGCCCGTCCGGTGACGCGATCAGGCGCAGGCGACCGCGCTTCTCGTCGCTGCCGAAGTGACGCTGCTCGTAGCCGGGGTCGATGCCCTGCGCATTCGGCTCGATCCAGATCTGCAGGAAATGGGTCGTCGCATTGGGCGCGTGGTTGAACTCGCTGTGGCGCACACCGCGGCCGGCGCTCATGCGCTGCACGTCGCCCGGCTTGATGACGCCGCTGACGCCAGCGTTGGGCTGGCCGTTGCCCATGCTGTCCTTGTGCGCCAGTTCGCCCGCCAGGACATAGCTGACGATCTCCATGTCGCGGTGGCCGTGCGTCCCGAAGCCGGTGCCCGGGGCGATGCGGTCCTCGTTAATGACCCGCAGGTTGCCGAAGCCCATGTAGCGCGGGTCGTGGTAGTCCGCGAACGAGAAACTGTGAAAGCTCTTCAGCCAGCCGTGATCGGCAAAGCCGCGATCGGTCGATTTGCGCAACGTGATCATGTTCAAGGTCCTTTCCAAGACTCCAATCTAGGTCCATCGGGCGGCGTCGACAGGCGCCTCGGTTGACGGCTCCGTTCAAATAAGATGAAGGCTCACTTGACGTCCCGATGATCCAGAACCGCAACGCGCTGACACCCGAAGCCCTGACGATGATGGATGTCATCGCGCGAACCGGCAGCTTCGCCGCCGCCGCGCGCGAGCTCGGCAAGGTGCCGTCGTCGCTGACCTACAGCGTGCGCCAGCTCGAGGAAGCGCTCGATGTGCTGCTGTTCGATCGGCGCTCGCGCCAGGCGCGCTTGACGGCGGCCGGTGAAGAGCTGCTCGGTGAAGGCCGGCGCCTTCTCGAGGAGATCGATGCGGTCGCCAACCGGGTCAAGCGGGTCGCGACCGGCTGGGAGTCGCAGCTCACCGTCGCCGTCGACGGCGTGATCTCGCGCACGACGATCCTCGAGCTGTGTGAGGCGTTCTATGCACTGGAGCGCGGCGCCGCATCGGATCCATCGGAGACCGGCGAGGAACGCGGGCACGGCACGCGGCTTCGCCTGCGCACCGAGGTGATGGCCGGCACCTGGGAGGCGCTCGTCACCGGGCAGGCCGACCTCGCCATCGGCGTCGGTGTCGGTCGCGAATCGACACCGGGCGTGCAGACCCGCGAGATCGGCACGATGGAATTCGTCTTTGCGGTCGCGCCGCACCATCCGCTGGCTGCAGCGACGGCGCCGATCACCGACACCGAACTGCTGCGCCACCGCGCCGTCGCGGTCGCCGATTCGGCCCAGCGCCTGGCGCCCTATACCGTGAACCTGCTGCCCGGCCAGGATGTGCTGACGGTCAGCAGCATGCAGATCAAGCTCGAGGTGCAGCTGCGCTGTCTGGCGTGCGGCTTCGTGCCCGAGCCGATGGCGCGCGAGCACATCGCGGCCGGCCGGCTCGTCGTCAAGGACGTGCAGCGTGTCGCGCAGATGGCGCCGCTGGCGTACGCGTGGCGCCTCCCCGGCGGGCCGAGCGGGTCGCCGAGTCGGAAGGCCGCGCTCGGCCTCGGCCTGCGCTGGTGGCTCGAGCAACTCGAGAGCCCGGCCACCCGCAAGGCGCTGCTCGAGCGCCACGGCAGCCCGTACGCAACGAGCGTGATGTAGCGCGAGCGACGCTTCACCCGAACCGACGTGCCGTACATCGGTCGCTTCGCGCCGTCGCCGACCGGACCGTTGCACGCCGGCTCGCTGGTCGCTGCGTTGGCCTCTTGGCTTGATGCGCGCGCACATGGCGGTCGCTGGCTCGTGCGGATCGAAGACGTCGACGGGCCGCGTTCGATCGGCGGGGCGGACACGCTGATCCTGTCTCAGCTGGCGGCTTGCGGTCTGTTGCCGGACGAGCCGCCGGTCTGGCAGTCAGCGCGCGAACCGCTGTACGAATCTGCTCTGCAGCGCCTGCTCGCAACGGGCTGGGCCTACCCGTGCGCCTGCACCCGCCGCGACCTCGCCGACGCGGCCGCGCTGCGCGGCGCGGCGCGATCGCGCCATGGCGAGCTGGTCTATCCGGGCACCTGCCGGCGCGGCTTGCGCGGACGCGCCGCACGGGCCGCTCGGGTCCTCGCGACGCCAACGCCCGATCGTTTCGACGAGCCGCTGACGATCACTTGGACCGATCGACGCCTCGGCATGACGTTCCAAGACGTGTCGCGCGAAGTCGGCGACTTCGTGGTGCGCCGCGCCGACGGCCTCTGGGCCTATCAGTTGGCCGTCGTCGTCGATGACGCGGCGCAGGGCGTCACCGACGTGGTGCGCGGCGAGGACCTCGCCGACAACACGCCGCGGCAAATTCATCTGCAACGTCTGCTCGGTTTGCCCACGCCGCGATATCTGCATGTCGCCCTCGTGCTGGGCGACGATGGCGAGAAGCTGTCGAAGCAGAACGGCGCCCGGCCGTTGGACGCGAGCCGGCCGCTCTCAGCACTTCGCGAGGCGGGCACGCTGCTCGCTCTGGACGTCGGGGCCGACGACCTTTCGGGGTGGCTGGCCGAAGCCACTGCCCGTTGGCGTGCACGCTGGATCGATTTCGAGGGCGCCGGCACGCCGATCCCCCGCTGAGCTCATGCGGCTTGCTGACCCGCGCTGGCATGATGAGCGTCCCCACCCCGATGAGAGAAAGGCGAGAACCGATGAACAGCACCGACTCCGGCCTGCAGTACGAAGACACCGTGCTCGGCAGCGGCGACCTTGCCGAATCCGGCCAGCACGTTTCCGTGCACTACACCGGCTGGCTCTACGACCAGGGCGTCAAGGGCAAGAAGTTCGATTCGAGCAAGGACCGCAACGACCCGTTCTCGTTCGAGCTGGGCTCGGGCATGGTGATCAAGGGCTGGGATGAAGGCGTCCAGGGCATGCGCGTCGGCGGCACCCGGGTCCTCGTGATCCCGCCGGACCTCGGCTACGGCGCGCGTGGCGCCGGCGGCGTGATCCCGCCGAATGCCACCTTGATGTTCGAGGTCGAGCTGCTGGACGTGTAGCCGTTACCCATGCCGATCCAGTACGACATCACCCACACGACGGTGTACAGCTATCGCCAACCGGTCACGTTCGGCGAGCACCGGGTGATGTTTCGCCCACGCGACAGCCACGACCTGCGCGTGCTGGCGACCGACCTCGACGTGTCTCCGGACTGCGACGTGCGGATGATCCAGGATCCGCACTCGAACTCGGTCGCACTGGTCCAGCCGCTGGACGCGGCCGACGAACTGCGCATCGTCTGCAGCTTCACGATCGAACATGCCCACACCAACAACCTCGAGCTGCCGCTGGCGCCGAGCGCCGAGCTGTTCCCGTTCGCCTACAGCGTCGACGAGCGCTTTGACCTCGAGCACTACCTGCGGCCGGCGCACGACGATCCCGGCGGCGAGCTGACCGCCTGGGCGCGCCAGTTCATCCGCACCGACGGACCGACCGGCACGCGCGACCTGCTGATCGCGATGAACCAGCACATCCGGGAGCAGTTTCGCTATGCGGCGCGCGACGAGGAAGGGACACAGGAGCCGAGCCTGACCCTCGAGCTCGGGTCCGGCTCGTGCCGCGACTTCGCGTTGCTGATGATGGAAGCCGGACGGCGCCTCGGCATCGCGACGCGCTTTGTCTCGGGCTACCTGTACGACCCGGCGCTCGACGGCGGTCCGGATGGCGACACGCTGGGCGCCGGCTACACCCACGCGTGGCTGCAGGCGTATCTGCCGGGCGCCGGCTGGGTGCCGTTCGACCCGACCAACAACCTGCTCGGCGGCAGCCAGCTGATTCGGGTCGGCGTCGCCCGCCACCCGTCGCAGGCGGCGCCGATCTCAGGCAGCTGGTTCGGCGAGAGCGGCGACTACCTCGGCATGTCGGTCAAGGTGTCGGTCCAGCGCCGCCGCTGAGCGGTCAGCGGCTGAAGCCGCCGGGACGCGGCCGGGCCGGCTTGAAGCCGCCCTTGCGTGCTGGTGCTGTGTCGGCGCGGGGCGCGAAGCCCTTCGGCTTGGTGTCGAAACGTCCCGCCGCGGGTGCGCGGTCGAACGGGCTGCTGCGGCGCGCGTCGCCGAAGGCCGGACGCGGCTCGTGGCGTGCCGGACCCGCGGAGCGATCGAACGGGGCGCGTTCCGCGAAGCCTTCATCGCGCCGTGCGAACGGCTTCTTGCCGTAGGTCTTGGCGGGCGCGTGACCGGGCTTGAAGGCGCGCGATTCCGGTCGCGCGTTGGTGCGAGGCTCCGGACTCTTCGGCTCCAGGCCGCCGATCGTGGCGACCGGGATCATCTGTGTCGTGAACTGCTGGATCCGGCGGATCATGCCGCTGTCCATGCGTTCGGCGAGCGTGACGGCCAGGCCGTTGCGGCCGGCGCGGCCGGTGCGACCGATGCGGTGAACGTAGTCTTCCGGCTTCATCGGCAGGCCGTAGTTGATGACGTGGCTGATGCTCGGCACGTCGATGCCGCGCGCGGCGACGTCGGTCGCGATCAGCACCTTCAGCTGACGTGAGCGCAGCCCCTGCAGCACGCGGTTGCGTCGGCCTTGCGGCATGCCGCCGTGAAGCGACGCCACCGCGTGGCCCATGTCGGCGAGGCGGTCGGCGAGCCAGTCGGCATCGCGCTGGGTGCTCGTGAAGACGAGCGCCTGCTCCATCTCGCGCTGCGTCAGCAGGTGGTCGAGCAGCGCGTTCTTGTGCGTGCCGTTGTCGGCCCAGTGCAGGCGCTGCTCGATGTTCTCGTGCGTGTCGGTGTGCGACGCGACGTCGATCCGCTTCGGATCGCGCAGCAGGTTCTGGGCGAGCCGGCCGACGTGACCCAAGAAGGTCGCGCTGTACATCATCGTCTGGCGCGTTGCCGGAATGTGATCGGCGATCGTGTTGATGTCGTCGATGAAGCCGAGGTCGAGCATCCGGTCGGCTTCGTCGAGGACCAGCACCTCGACGTGGTCGAGCACCGCCTTGCCGGTCTGCAGATGATCAAGCAGACGGCCGGGAGTCGAGATCAGGATATCGAGCGGGCCGCGCAGCGCCTTGATCTGCGCCGGGTACGGCACGCCGCCGACCACGGTCGCGACGCGCAGGCCCTGCACATGGCGGCCATACATGACCGCCGATTTGGCGACCTGCATCGCAAGCTCGCGGGTCGGCGTCAGCACGAGAATGCGCGGGCCGTAGACCGTGCCCTTGTCGCGCCGCACGCCAAGCACGGCACGCGCTGCCAGGATGCGCTGCAGCGCCGGCAGGATGAACGAGGCGGTCTTGCCGCTGCCGGTGCTCGACGACACCATCAGGTCTGCGCCCTCGAGGGCGGGCGGGATTGCGGCGGACTGGACCGTGGTCGCGGTCTCGTAGCCGGCATCGGTGACGGCACGGTTGAGGGCTTCATGCAGGCCCAGGGATTCGAAGGTCATCATCTGCTTTCAACACGCACACCGACCTGCCGCAAAGGCGGCCAGCACCGGTTGTCGCCACGCTGTGTGACGACGGAAAAGTCGCTGGGGAGAAAGGTCCGGACCGGCGCCCGAGCGGGCACCTTGAAATCCGGGAACAGTCAAAGCGACGGCATCGCCGCCAACCGTTCCCGCGAAGGGTTCGAACCAGCCACGCGGTGTACCGCGGGAAGCGTCGATGAGGTCAGGGAGATGAACGAATCGGCAGCATTTCTGCGCCGAGCCTTCGATTCTAACGCGGTTCGGGTTTGTGCGTATCCAACGCAGTCGCTAAAGGCTCAGAAAGTGCTGCCGGTAGTACGCCAGTTCGTCGATCGATTCTTCGATGTCGGCCAGCGCGGTATGCGCCTGCGCCTTGTGGAAGCCGGCCATGATGTCGGGCTTCCAGCGCCGGGCCAGCTCCTTCAACGTGCTGACGTCGAGGTTGCGGTAGTGGAAGAACGCCTCGAGGCGCGGCATCGTCCGGGCGAGGAAGCGCCGGTCCTGGCAGATGCTGTTGCCGCACATCGGCGACCTGTTCTTCGACACGTGACGCTGCAGGAATTCGATGACGAGTGTTTCGGCCTGCGCTTCATCGACCGTCGATGCCTTGACCCGGTCGATCAAGCCGCTCCTGCCGTGCGTGCCCTTGTTCCAGGCGTCCATGCCGTCGAGAACCGCGTCGCTCTGGTGGATCGCGAAGACCGGACCGGCGACTCGGTTGACCAGGTGCGGATCGGTGACGACGACGGCGACCTCGATGATGCGGTCGCGATCCGGGTCGAGGCCGGTCATCTCGAGATCGATCCACACGAGGTTTAGATCGCTCGACTCGAGCGCGGGGGTGGCAGCTGGCATTCACATCTCCGATCCGTGCACTGCGCTGGATTCTCGGCGGATTCCCAACCGCCTGAAGCCGCGCACTCCGGCCTGGCACCCACACGCCCCGGCGATTGATCGAGAGCCGCGCTGGCCCGCAGGGTTTGCGGCGCGCGCCTACACTGCGCGCGATGCAAGCCTCGTCGATCCTGACCCTGCTCTTCACCACGGCGCTTGTCGGTTCGCTGCTAGTCAAGTTCTGGCTGACGTCGCGTCAGGTCCGCCACGTCGCGGCCCATCGCAATGCCGTGCCGGAAGCTTTCCGCCAGACCGTCGTGCTGGCGGCTCACCAGCGCGCGGCCGACTACACGCTGGCGAAGTCGCGCTTCGGTCTGCTGGTCACCGCGTTCGGAGCCGCTGTTTTGGTCGGCTGGACCTTGCTGGGCGGCCTCGACACGCTCAACGCGTCGCTGCGCGACGCGATCCAGCCGCGCTTCGGCGACCTCGCCTATCAGCTCGCGCTGCTGACGGCCTTCGTGCTGATCGGCAGCCTGATCGAGCTGCCGTTCGAGCTGTACGGCACCTTCCGCATCGAGCAGCGTTTCGGCTTCAACCGCATGACGTGGCGGCTTTACCTGCTGGACATGGCCAAGGGCCTGCTGGTCGGCGCCGCGATCGGGCTGCCGATCGGCGCACTGATGTTGTGGATCATGGGTTCCACGGGACACTGGTGGTGGCTCTGGGCCTGGGGCGCCTGGATGGCGTTCAACCTTGCGGCGCTGGTGCTGTATCCGACGGTCATCGCGCCGCTCTTCAACAAGTTCGAGCCGCTCGCCGAGGGTTCGCTGAAGGAACGCGTGCAGGCGCTGATGGCCCGCTCGGGCTTTTCGGCCAAGGGTTTGTTCGTCATGGACGGCAGCAAGCGCTCGGCCCACGCGAACGCGTACTTCACCGGCTTCGGTGCCGCAAAGCGGGTCGTCTTCTTCGACACGCTGCTGCAGAAGCTGCTGCCCGGCGAAGTCGAGGCCGTGCTGGCGCACGAGCTCGGCCACTTCCGCCACAAGCACGTGACAAAGCGGATCGTCACACTGTTCGCGTTCAGCTTCGCCGGCTTCGCGCTGCTCGGCTGGCTCACGGACCAGCGCTGGTTCTACACCGCGCTCGGTGTCGAGCCGTCGGTGCGCGCGGCCAACGATGCGCTGGCGCTGATCCTCTTTCTGCTGGTGGTGCCGGTCTTCACGTTCTTCGTCTCGCCGCTGTTGGCGCACGTTTCGCGCCGGCACGAGTTCGAGGCCGACGCCTATGCCTGCAGCCACGCCGATGGACGCGACCTCGCCGCCGCGCTGCTAAAACTCCATGAGGACAATGCGTCGACGCTGACGCCCGATCCGTTGTTCGTGCGCTTCTATTACTCGCATCCACCCGCCGGCGAACGCCTCGCCGCGCTTGGCGCCGCGACAGCCTCCTGAGGTTCGACATGAGCAATCTCCTTCACGCACGTTGCCAAGCCCAGGGCGTGCATGCGATGAGCGATACCGAGATCCGACACCACCTGTCCGAAGTCAGCGGCTGGCAGGTCAACGGCGGAGCGATCGAGAAGACGTTTGCCTTCAAGGATTTCTACGAGACGATCGCGTTCGTGAACGCCCTCGCCTGGATCTGCAACACCGAAGACCACCACCCGGATCTGGCGGTCTCGTACAACCGCTGCGTCACGCGGTTCTCGACCCATTCGGTCGACGGCATTTCGCGCAACGACTTCATCTGCGCGGCGAAGGCCGACGCCCTGGTGTCCTTTGTCGCATAAGGGCCGACGCTGAAGATGCGCGCCCGACTCGCCGGGGCGCGGCCGTGAGCGCCGCCGTCGAGCTCGACATCGGCCTCGTCATCGCGGGCCACGGCCGGCACTACGTGGTCGAGACACCGGAAGGGCGCCGCATCACCTGCCATCCGCGCGGCAAGAAGAGCGATTGCGTCGTCGGCGATCGGGTCCGCTGGCAGGTCAGCGGCGATGAAGGCGTCATCGAACATGTCGAGCCGCGCCGCAACCTGCTGTTCCGCCAGGACGAGTGGAAGACCAAGTCGTTCGCCGGCAACCTCGATCAGCTTCTGGTGCTGGTGGCGGCCCGTCCGACGTTCAGCGAGTCGCAGCTGTCGCGCGCGCTGATCGCCGCCGAGAGCGCCGAGATCCCGGTTCGCATCGCGCTGAACAAGGCCGACCTGCCCGAGATCGATGCGGCGCGCGAACGCCTCGTCCCCTATTCGCGGATGGGCATCGAGGTGCACGAGGTCGCGCTGAAGTCAGCCCCGGACCAAGCACGCGCCACGCTAGGGCCGGTGCTCCAAGACAAGTCGACGCTCGTTCTCGGCCCGAGCGGCACCGGCAAGAGCACGTTGATCAACCTGCTGGCGCCTGATGCCGGCGCACAGATTGGCGACATCTCGCAGGCGCTCAATTCGGGACGCCACACGACGACGACGACGCGTTTGTATTGGCTCGATGCGGGACGGACGACAGCCTTGATCGACTCGCCCGGATTTCAGGAATTCGGGTTGCGGCAGATCGATGCGCAGCAATTGCCCAACTTGATGCCCGACCTGCGCGAACCGGCTCAGGCCTGTCGCTTCTACAACTGCACGCATCGGCAGGAGCCGGAGTGCGGCGTGCAAGCGGCGCTCGCGCGCGGCGAGATCAGCGAACCGCGCTACCGCATCTACCGCGAGATCTTCGAGGAGCTGTCGCCGCGCTGACGTCGCACCGATGCTGCGCGTCTAGCCGACGAGATTAGCGAGCGACAGTAAGGCCAGTAGCAGCATCCACAGCACGACCGATCGCCAGACCAGGCCGACGACGCTGCGCAGGTGGCCGAGCATCGGCGGAACGCCGGGCGTCGAGCCATCGGCGGCCACGCTTTCAGGCAAGGCTCCGGCCTCGAAGGTCTGCGATCGATCGGGTGTGACGCCAGGCGCCGCGACGCCGCCCAGCTGAACGCCGACCGCACCGGCCGCGGCTGCGAGGATGACGCCTTCGTTCGGGACTTTCCACAGCCACGCGTCGCGCCGCCAGCAGTTGACGGCCTCTTCGAAATTGCCGACGACCGCAAAGCCCGCCGCGGTCAGGCGCGCGGGCACATGATCGATCGCGTCGAACAACTGGCGCGACAGCTGCATCAGGCGTTCGTTCACGGCGACACCCAGGTTGCGGTTGCGAAACGCCCAGTAGCGGCTCGCGAACTCGGCCATGCGGTAGAGCACCGCGCCGGCCGGACCGAAGCCGAAGGTCGACAGCAACACGAACCAGAAGAAGACACCGAACATGTGCCGATGAGCCGCCAGCAGCGAGTGTTCGATGACGTGGCGCAACAGTTCGCTGCGCGGCAGCTCGCTCGCATCGAGGTGGCGCCACTCCGCAAGGAGCTGGCGAGCGCGGATCTCGTCGCCGCGCTCAAGCGCATCGCGGATGTCGGTGAAGTAGTGGCTGAACTGGCGAAAGCCCAGCGTCAGATAGAGCACCGCGACGTTGAAGATCAGCGCCAGCAGCACGCTGAGATGCTCGGCTGCGACGAAAACACCCCACGCAGCCAGCGACGGCAACAGCGCCGTCACGCACCAGACGACCCATGCGTGGTGATCGCGGCCGGCGTCGAAATTGCGCGAGGCCCATCGCATCCAGCTCTTCAGTGCATCGTGGACGACGTTGCCTCGGGGAAGCGGCTTCAACTGCTCGATCAACAGCGCGAACAAGACAGCGAAGAAACTCATGCGCGCCGATGATACCGGCGGGGTTTTGCCGCCCAGCCGGGCGACACCGACCTCAGGCCGACAGCATGCGGTAGAGGTTGCGCAGCATTGCCGCTGTCGCGCCCCAAATGAAGAAGCGTTCAGCTCGACCCTGCTCGTCGGCGCCCTGCCAGGGCATCGACAGGAACTCACGGCGCACGCCGGCGACCTCGATCGCGTGGCGGCGGTGGTTCGCCGGATCCATCAGGAATGTCAGGGGCACTTCGAAGACCGCGGCGACCTCGAACGGATCGATACGCAGCGCGATGTCTGGGCGCACCAGCCCGACGATCGGCGTCACGATGAAGCCAGTCCCGGTCGTGTAGGTCGGCATTGCGCCGAGCACTTCGACCTGGCTCGCCTCGACGCCGATCTCCTCGTGTGCCTCACGCAGTGCGGTGGCCGCGGCGTCGGCATCTTCGGGCTCCGCGCGGCCGCCGGGAAAGCTGATCTGGCCGGGGTGGTTGGTGAGGTGGTCGGTGCGCTGCGTCAGCAGCACCGTGACCGGGCTGCGCTGGATCAGCGGAACCAGGACCGACGCATGCACCGGCTCGCGGTCGACGAAGCGGCGTTCTGACTTGATCTCAGGCGACCAGATCGGCGGCGCGAGAAAGCGCTCGCGCAACGCCGCGACCGACAGATGCACATCCTCGATCGGCGGCAGGTGGTCGTCGACCCCGAGGACCGGAAGCTCCTGCGGGTTGAAGCTGAGGGCCATCGGACTCTTGCGGGTCGCGGCGTCAGCTCGTACGCCGAGGCGCCGGTGCCACGAAACGCTTCGACGAGACCGCGCCCGTGCCGGCGCGGGTCGCCGTCGTCAGGCGAGCTTTTCCTTGATGCGCGCGGACTTGCCAGAACGCTGGCGGAGGTAGTAAAGCTTGGCGCGTCGAACGTCGCCACGCCGCTTGACCTCGATCGAGGCGATCAGCGGGCTGTAGGTCTGGAACGTGCGCTCGACTCCTTCGCCGCTCGAAATCTTGCGGACGATGAAGCTCGAGTTGAGGCTGCGGTTGCGCTTGGCGATGACCACGCCCTCGAACGCCTGGACGCGCTTGCGCGTGCCCTCGACGACGTTGACGTTGACGATCACGGTGTCGCCGGGCGCAAAGACCGGGATCGTCTTCTTGAGGCGAGCGATTTCCTCGTGCTCGAGGGTCTGGATGATGTCCATCAATACTCCATGTGATCGTGCGACGCGCTTGGAGGTGTGCGTTGGTGGAACTTGAGGTTCCTGGCGTGCAGAGGATCGAAAAGCCTTCCATTATAGCAAGCGGGACTTGAGAAACCGCTCGTCCTGAGCGTCGAGCCGACCAGCCGCCCGGGCCGCATCGATCAGGTCGGGGCGACGCCGCGCGGTGAGGTCGAGAGCACGCTCGCGGCGCCAGCGCGCGATCGCCGCGTGGTGTCCTGATAGCAGAACGTCAGGCACCGCATCCGCGGTGCCCGGCAGGGTCTCGGGCCGGCTGAAGTGGGGGCCCTCGAGCAGACCGTCGGAGAAGCTGTCCTGCCGGTGCGACTCGGGGTCGCCGAGCACGCCTTCCTGGAGGCGGGCAATCGCGTCGAGCAACGCCAATGCCGGCAGTTCCCCCCCGGACAACACGAAGTCGCCGAGGCTGAGCTCACGATCGACGTACCGGTCGATGAAACGCTGGTCGATGCCCTCGTAGCGGCCGCACAGCAAGACCGCACCTGGCCCGGCGGCGAAGTCGTCGACGATCCGCTGGTCGATGCGCTCGCCGGTCGGCGTGAAGTGCACCAAGGGCACCGGCTGCTCGTCGCCCCGTTCGGCCCGGATCGCTGTCAGTGCGCGCTCCAGCGGCTCGTACAGCATCACCATGCCGGGTCCGCCGCCATAGGGCCGGTCGTCGACGCGGCGGTGCGGACCCTCCCCGAAGTCGCGCAGGGGCCAGGTGCGAACCTGCACCCGTCCTTCGTCGAACGCGCGGCGGGTGACGCCTTGGGTCAGCGGGATCGTGAACAGATCCGGGAACAACGTGATGACGTCGAAACGCATCGCTCATCGACTCAGAAGTCGACGCCCCAGTCGACCGTGATTCGGCGTCCGGCGAGATCCACGGTGTCGACGTAGGCGGCAACGAAAGGGATCAGCCGTTCCTCGACAGGCCCTTCAGCGCCTGGTCCGCTTTCCGGGTGTACCCTCAGCACGCTGTGCGGGCCGGTATCGAGCAGGCCGACGACCGTGCCCAGCTGCAAACCGTCGCGGTTGACGACGGTCAGACCAATCAGATCGACCCAATAGAACTCGTCCTCGGATGACGCCGGAAAGCTGGCCCGCGAGACGAAGAGGCGCGCCCCGCGCAGCGCTTCGGCCGCATTTCGATCGATGACCGCGGGCGACGTCGCGACGATGAAGTCGCCGTGCTGGCGCGCCTCGGCGATCTCCAGCGAAGTCGGAAAACGGGAGGCATCCAACCCGCGAGTTCGTGCGGCCGGCGACGCGCCATCGGGAGGGTGCACAAACCAGCAATGGGCAGCGAGCAGCGCCTGCGGGTCGCTGGAAAAAGGCTGGACCTTGAGCCAACCTTTGATACCCCAGGCGTCGACGATACGGCCGACTTCGAGTGCGTCGGTCGGCCAGGCCGGGTCTTGCACCCCGGCAACGTCGGCGGCACGCACGGCCGACGCGAACGGAGATCTAGGCGGCGGCCTTGGCCTGCGCGACCAGGCGCTCGACCGTCGGCGACATCTGCGCGCCGTGACCGGTCCAGTGCTCGATGCGGTCGAACGCCACACGCAGCGGTTGCTCGGCACCGGCAGCGACCGGGTTGTAGAAGCCGACGCGCTCGATGAAGCGGCCGTCGCGACGCAGGCGCGAATCGGCGACGACGATGTTGAAGAACGGGCGCTTCTTGGCACCCCCGCGTGACAGACGAATCACGACCATGACTGTTTCCCTTGAATGACCAGATGCGAAGCCACGGCAGGAACCACCGGCCAGGCGAACCGCGCATTATAAACTCGAGCGACATCTGCGCACCATGGCCGCCCCAACCGCTCTCCTGATCCGCCCCAGCACCCCGCAGGACCTGTCGGCGATCACCGAGGTCTATCGCTGGAACGTGCTGAACGGCACAGGCACATTCGAGCTCGAGGCACCCGACATGGCCGAGATGGAACGGCGTCGCGACGACGTCATCGGCAAGAAGCTGCCGTGGCTCGTGGCAGAGCGTGACGGGACGGTCCTCGGTTACGCCTACGCCAACCAGTTCAGGCCGCGGCCCGCCTACCGCTTCTGCCTCGAGGATTCCATCTATCTGGCGCCGACGGCGACGCAGCAAGGCATCGGCCGGCTGCTGCTGGCAGAACTCCTCGCGCGCTCGGAGGCCGCAGGCGCGCGCCAGATGCTCGCGGTCATCGGCGATTCCGCCAACACCGGATCGATTGCCGTGCACCGAACATTCGGCTTCGAGCCGGTCGGCACGATCCGATCCGCAGGCTGGAAGTTCGAACGCTGGCTCGACGTCGTACTGATGCAGAAGAGCCTGGGACACGGCGACGCCCATCCGCCGAGCGACTCGGCCGGATGAGCCCGCGCCAGGGTGGCTCGCGTTCGCAGACGATTGCGACCTGGCTGGCGCTGCTCGGCGGGCCGCTCGGCCTGCATCGTTTTTATCTGCACGGGCTGAGCGATCGCTGGGGCTGGCTGCTGTGGCTGCCCACCCTGATCGGCGCCTATGGCGTGAAGCGGATGCGCGCCCTCGGGCAGGACGACCAGCTCGCCTGGCTGCTCATTCCGCTGCTCGGCCTGGCCATCGCGGCCACGATGCTCACCGCCATCATCTACGGTTTGACTCCGAGCACGAAGTGGAAAGCCCGCTTCGATCCTTCAGGGGACGCGATCTCGTGGCCCTGGCTCAATGTGATCGGCGCAGTGGCGGGCTTGGCGTTCGGCGCGACAGCGCTGATCGCCAGCCTCGCGTTCATGGCACAGCGGTTCTTCGAGTACCAGGTCTTTCAACAGTCGGCGCGCCAATCGGCGCCGGCCGATCAGACGAACAGCCAGAGACTCAGGCCGTAGAACAACGCGGCGACCAGCGCCGCCGCCGGGATCGTGAAGATCCAAGCCCAGACGATGTTGCCGGCGACCCCCCAACGCACGGCCGAAGCACGTCGAACCGCACCGACGCCGACGATCGCGCCGGTGATCGTGTGCGTCGTCGAAACCGGGATGCCCAGCCCCGTCGCGAGAAAGAGCGTCAGCGCGCCACCGGTCTCGGCGCAGAAACCGCCGACCGGCTTGAGCTTCGTGATCTTCTGGCCCATGGTCTTGACGATGCGCCAGCCGCCGAACATCGTGCCGAGCCCGATCGCTAGGTAGCAGCACCAGATCACCCAAGCCGGCGGCAACCCGTCGCCGGCTGCCGAGTAACCGGTCGCGATCAGCAGCATCCAGATGATGCCGATCGTCTTCTGCGCATCGTTGCCGCCATGACCCAAGCTGTACAGACCCGCCGAGACCAACTGCATCCGGCGGAACAGGTTGTCGACCTTGAGCGGCGACGCGCGCCGGAAGATGTTGGCGACTGCGACCATCGACAAAGAGCCGAGCAAAAAGCCGAGCAGCGGCGAAATGAAGATGAACAGCACCGTCTTGCCGACCCCGCCGAGGACCAGTGCGCCGAAGCCGGCTTTCGCAATCACCGCGCCGACGATGCCGCCGATCAGCGCATGCGACGAGCTCGACGGAATGCCATACCACCAGGTCACGAGGTTCCAGAAGATCGCCCCGATCAGCGCACCGAAAACGACATGGTGATCGACGACGCCGGGCAGCACGATGCCTTTGCCGATCGTCGCCGCGACGTTCAGGTGGAAGATGAAAATCGCCAGCACGTTGAAGAATGCGGCGAAGACGATCGCCTGTTGCGGCTTCAGCACGCCGGTCGAGACGACGGTGGCGATCGAGTTTGCGGCGTCGTGAAAGCCGTTCATGAAGTCGAACGCGATTGCCAGCGCGACCAGCCCGGCGACGACCCAGAAGCCTACCTCGATCGTGTTCATCGAGCAGAGCGGATGCGCGCGTTTGCCATCAGGAGTTCTCGAGGACAACGCCTTCGATCAGATTGGCGACGTCCTCGCAGCGGTCGGAGATCGACTCGAGCAGCTCGTAGATGGTCTTCAGCTTGATCAGCTCGCGGACGTCCTTCTCCTCGCGAAACAGCTTCGACATCGCGGCGCGCATCACCCGATCGGCGTCGGACTCCAGTCGGTCGATCTCTTCGCAGGTCTTGATCGCCGCCTCGGCCGTGGCCGGCTGGCTGATGCTGGGCAGCAGCGAGACGGCGTGCTGCACCCGCTCGCAGCAGCGCGCGCTGATGTCGCCGAGCCGCAGCACCTCCTCCGTCATCGCTTTCACGTCGTACAGCGACATCGTCTCGGTCGCGTCCTGGAGCAGATCGAGGATGTCGTCCATCGCGTTGATGAGCTGGTGGATCTGCTCGCGATCGATCGGCGTGATGAAGGTCTTGTGCAGCAGCCGATTGACCTCCGCCGTGATCCGGTCGGCCTGGCGCTCGAACGTGTTGACCTCGGTCGTGTAGCGCTCGCGAAGCTCGAGATCGGCGTAGTTGCGGATCAGCTGGATGAACGAGCGCGCACCGTCGGCAATGAAGGCCGCGTGCTGGTTGAAGAGCTCGAAAAAGTTGCCTTCGCGCGGCAACAACTTGCCGAACAGCATGAATGTCTCCCGGGATTCGAAACGCGCATGGGCAGGAGCGCCGCCGCTTCGGAGTCGTCGCGATCGGTCGTCGATGCGAACGCCGGGAAGTGTACGTCCCAGGTCCGCACGCGGCGCTAGGTCAGCGCGGGGCATGCCCCCACGTCGAGGTATCCGCGCCAACCCTGAAACGCCGCGAGACGGTCGATCAGCAGCGCGAAATCGGTCTCGCGATCGGCCGGATTGAACAGCTCGGTCGCGACAGCGAACACCGGCGCGCCGTCGTAGCTCTGGAAGTGTGCGGCGTAGCCTTCGGCAAGGCGCTCGAGGTAGTCGGGTGCGATGCCCTGCTCCATCGTGATCGCGCGACGGCGGATGCGCTGCAGCAGCGTCGATGTCGGCGCCTGCAGCCAGATCACGAGGTCGGGCTCGCGCACGCTCAGCGCGAGGTGCGCAACCATTTGCTGGTAGAGCCGATGCTCCTCGTCATTCAGATTGAGCCGCGCGAAGATCGCATCCTTCGCGAACATGAAGTCGCTGACCACCGCCGTGCCGAAGACGCTCGGCTGCGCCAGCACCTGCATCTGCTCCCAGCGCTGGAGCAGGAAGAACAGCTGGGTCTGGAACGCGTAACCCGGCATGTCGGCGTAGAAACGCTGCAAAAACGGGTTCTCGGCCGGTCGTTCGAGCATCGGCTCGGCGCCGAGATGCTTCGCCAGCCGCACCGCAAGCGTGCTCTTGCCGACGCCGATCGGACCTTCGACCGCGATGTGGCGAAAGCGCTCGAGGCCGCTGCTCATGGCGTCAGAGTCTATCGATCCGCTGGTCGGCGACCGTCGGCAGCAGATCGGTGACGCGCCCCCGGCGCGGCACGACGAGGTCGGGCGCGAGTTCGGCCAGTGGATGCAGCACGAAGGCCCGTTCGTGCAACCGCGGATGCGGCACGGCCAGCGTGGTCAGCGCCAATTCCAGGTCACCGAACAGCAGCAAATCGAGATCTAGCGTCCGCGGCGCGTTCGGAACCGAGCGCTCGCGTCCGTGGGCGGCTTCGATGGCCTGGAGCTCCTGCAACAGCGCGAGCGGTGCCAGTGCGGTGCGCATCTCGACGACCGCGTTCAGGTAATCCGGACCCTCGGCTCCGATCGACTTGCTGCGGTACAGGCCTGAGGTCCGCAGCACCGTACTGGCCGGCAGCGTCGCGAGCGCGTCAATGGCGCTATCGATCGTTCGGCGACGGTTGCCAAGGTTGGCGCCCAACCCGACGTAGGCGATTGCGGAGGCGGGCGCATTCGCCGTGCCGCGTACGTCGCTCTCGGGCATGTTCAACGCTGCTTCATGGGAGCGAAATTGCCGGCTGTCGTATCGTGTGCCTGGCATGGGCGGCGAATCATCGACCGCAGCCACCGTTCTTGGCTACTCGACCGGCGAGCGCTCCGTTAGATCGGCCTGCTCGGGCTCTTCACCCGCAGCCCCAGCCGGCTTGCGCCGTCGCCGGCGGCGCTTGCGGGCCGGCGCGGCGTCCGCCTCGCCGGTCGCTTCGCGCTGCTCAGACTCACCGGTGGCTCCTCGTCCTTCAGTCGCGGCGGGCGCATCCCGCCCTTTGGCATCGGGACGCGGCGCACGGCGCGGCCCGTCACGACCACGCAAGGCGTTCAGGAGGCGATGGCGCTCGTCGGCATCGGCCTGCGCGAAGCTTTCCCACCAGCGTGCCAGCTCCGGATCGACCTCACCCGCCTCACCCCGTAGCCGCAGGAAGTCGAGCCCGGCGCGGAAGCGCGGCTGCTCGACCATTGTCAGCACCGCATTGCCGGCACGCCGTTCGAGCCGCGGCTGCATCATCCAGATCTCGCGCATGTCGGCGGCCAACCGCCCCCGCCCGGAGATGTCGCCGATGCGCGCATCGAACACCGCATCGATCGCCTGCTGCAAGGCTTGGTAAGCCGGCTCGCCCGCCGCGAGCTGCTGCTGCCAGCGGCTCTGCACGTCGTGCCACAGCATGCTGGCGAGCATGAAGCTGGGTGCGACCGGGCGCCCGTTGGCGACCCGCACATCGGTATCGGCGAGGGCGAGCTGTACGAACTTCTCGCGGCCGTCGTGGCGCTGCGCCTCGTCGAGCGCGACATCGAGAACCGGGAACACGCCGCGGTGCAGACCCTGCTTCCGGAGTTCGACGATGCTGGCGAGCGCATGGCCCGTCTGCAGCAGCTTGATCATCTCGTCGAAGGTGCGCGACGGCGGCACGTTGTCGAGCAACGCCGCCATCTCCTTGATCGGCGCGCGCGTCTTCGGCTCGATCTCGAAGCCGAGCTTGGCTGCGAAGCGGACGACGCGGATGATGCGCACCGGGTCTTCGCGGTAGCGCATGGCCGGGTCGCCGATCATGCGCAGCAGCTTCTTCTTCGCGTCCTTAATGCCGCCGTGGTAGTCGACGACCACCTCGCGCACCGGGTCGTAGTACATCGCGTTGATCGTGAAGTCGCGCCGCGCCGCGTCCTCGCTCTGCGGACCCCAGACGTTGTCGCGCAGCACCCGGCCGCTGGCATCGACCACATGGCTCTTGCCGGCCATCGCCGTTCGCGACGTCTTGTCGTTGCCCTCGACCTGCTCGGCGGCCGCTGCGTCGAGGAACGCCCGGAACGTCGATACCTCGATCACTTCGCTCAAGCCGCGATCCTGACGGCCGCGCCCGAACACGACGTGGACGATCCGGAAGCGCCGCCCGATGATGAAGGCGCGCCGGAACAGGCCCTTCACTTCCTCGGGCGTCGCGTTGGTCGCGACGTCGAAGTCCTTCGGCCGCAGGCCGAGGATCAGATCGCGCACGGCGCCGCCGACGATGTAGGCCTCGAAGCCAGCCGCGGCCAGCGTGCTGACGACCTTCGCGGCGCGCTCGTCGACGAGTGCCGGGTCGATCCCGTGCTCGCTCTTCAGCACCTCGACGCGCTTGCCGCGGGGCACCTTGCCGGGCTCGGCCGCAGCCGACTTGCCGAGCAGCTTGTCGATGAATTTCTTGATCATTCGAACAGGTTCAGGATGCGCCAGCCACGTTTGCGCGCGATCGCCTCGAGCGCTTGTGACGGGTTGGTCGCGACCGGCTCGGTGGCACGCTCGAGCAGTGGAAGGTCGTTGACCGAATCGGAATAGACACTGATGCGATCGAAATCGCGCCAGGCGCAGCCGCCCTCGGCCAGCCACTCCTCGACACGTGTCACCTTGCCTTGGCGAAAGCTCGGCGTGCCGGCGATCCGGCCCGTGATCGTACCGCCTGCGGCGCGCTCGAGCCGCACCGCGATCAGATCGGCGATCCCGAAGGCTCTCGCGATCGGTCCGGTGACGAAGTCGTTGGTGGCCGTGACCAATGCGATCCAGTCGCCGCGCGCCTGGTGATCACGGACCAATTCGAGCGCCTCGGGGCGCACCGCCGGCATGACGACCTCGCGCATGAAGCGGGCGTGGGCCTCCGACAGCGACTCGACGCTTCGCGACCGCAACGGCTGGGTGGCGAACTCGATGTAGGCGTGGATGTCGAGTCGACCTTCTTTGTAGGCAGCGTAGAACGCATCGTTGCCCCGTCGAAACGGGCCCTCCTCGACCCAGCCGAGACGAATGACAAAGTCGCCCCACGCATGATCGGAGTCGATCGGCAGCAGCGTGTCGTCGAGGTCGAACAGGCAGAGCCCGCGGGAGCGGTCAATCGAGCGGTCGAGCTCTGCGGGCGATGTCACCAAGCGACGCTCACGCCCCGCCCTCGTCGGCGAGCATCTGCTTCAGCAGCGGCACCGTCAGCGCCCGCTTGCTGGCAAGCGCGAACGCATCGAGCCGCACAAGCTGTGCCATCAGATGCTTCAGATCGCGCTCGAATCGCGTCAACAAAAAGGCGATCACTTCGTCGGAGAGAAAGACGCCACGCCGGTCCGCCTCCTGGCGAAGCGCGGCGCGCACCTCCGGCTCGGTCAGCGGCCGCAACGCGAACACATGACCCCAGCCGAGGCGGCTGCGCAGGTCGTCGCGGAGCGGCAAGTCGACCGGCGGCACGCTGCCAGCCGCGACGATCGGCAGACCGCGCGCCGTCGCCTCGACGAACGCACGAAATGCCGCCTGCTGCTGCCCGGCGTCGAACCGGTCGCAATCGTCGAAGACGATCAGCGACCACGCGTCCGATGTTGCCCACGGCGCCGGCTCGGTGGCGTCGAACCAGCCGGCACGGCCACCTCGTTCCGCCGCCCGGACCGCGGTCGCCTGCAGCAAGTGGGTCTTTCCGCTGCCCGGGGGACCCCAGAGGTAGACCGGCGGCGCAGCGTGTTCCAGCGTCAGCAGGTGAGCCAGCACGGAGGCATTGGCGCCCGGCACGAAGTGCTCGAACCGAGGCGGCTCGTCGTGGCCGAGGGCCAGCGGAATCTGCTTCATCCGGAAAGGGCCGCTCGACACGTTGGCGGCGGGCGGTCGAGGCGGCTGTCCGAGCGGCTCCGAGGGCGACATTCGATCGCGTGATGCAGTCGCGCCGAATCAGTGCAGGCGCGGCGACCGGCCATGCACGAGAAGGGCCAGGCGAGCTGCGACGTTGTCGCGGTCGACCGCATCGGGCGCCTGCTCGAAGTAAGTCTGCAAGTCGTCCGCGGCCGCCGTATCGAAGCCCAGCTCGGCATAGGCCAGGCCACGATCGCGGCGTTCGCTCCACGACTCCGGCAGCAGGATGACGAGGCGCTGGGTGACCGCGAGCAGACGCGGCCAATCTTCTGCGCTGCGGTGGATCTCCTTCAGGTTGCGCAGCATGCGCGCGAGCACGTCGCGCGGCGGTGCGGCCTGCAGATAGAGGCCGAGCGGCGCATCGAAGCGCTCGAGCGCGCTGCCGCGCTTGTAGGGCACGAGCATCTGCTCGAGCGCCTCGCGCGACAGCGACCGGCCGGTGAAGGGATCGACGATCACCTCGCCCTGCGGCATCCGCACCTTGACGAGAAAGTGACCGGGAAACGAGACGCCCTGCGCGTTCAGGCCGATCTGCACGGCCAGCTCTGCGTACAGCAGCGCCAGCGTGATCGGAATTCCGCGCCGCGTGTGCAGCACCTTGTGCAGATAGCTGTTGGCGGGGTCGTAGTAGTCGTTGGCGTTGCCCGCAAAGCCGACTTCCTGGAAGAAGAAGTTGTTCAGCCAGCGCAGCCGCTGGACCGCGACGGCATCGGCCGGGATGCGGCGACGCAGCTTGTGCGCGAGGGCGTCGATCTCGGCGAGCACGCCCTGGGTATCGAGATCGGGATAATCGTCCTGCGCGATCGACGCGGCCGCTTCGATCAGCGGCAGGCTCGCGTCCTCGGCCACCAGCGACGCAAAGTAGCCGAGGGTGGTCGGTACCTGGAAGTTCAGCGAACCGGGCATCGAAACAGTTTATCCGCGCCGCGCGAACTGCTTCAAGCGTATGCCCATTGCGACCAGCGCCGAAAAATAGAGCAGCGCTGCGCCGACCAGGAACACCGTCAACCAGCCGACTCGGAGCCACGGCTGATCGTGCAGACCGACCCAGTCGATCCAGCGCGCACCCCAGGCCAGGAGCGCTGCAAGAAGCGCAGTCGCCCAGATGACGCGAGCGGCAAAGCCGGCCCATCCGGGAGAAGGCTGGTACGCGCCGACGCGTCGCAAACCGATGAAGAGCCATACGGCGTTGATCAGCGCACCGCAGCCGATCGACAGCGCCAGGCCGGCATGCCCGAGGAACGGCACCAGCAACAGATTGAGCAGCTGCGTCAGCACCAGTACCGCGATCGCGATCTTCACCGGCGTGCGGGTGTCCTGGCGGGCAAAGAACCCGGGCGCAAGGATCTTCACGGCAATCAGACCAATCAGGCCGACGCCGTATCCCATCAGGGCCGGCACGGTCTGGGTGACGTCGTGGGCGGTGAACGCACCGCGCTGGAACAGCACCGCGACCAGCGGTGTCGGGAACACCAGCAGGGCCGCGGCGCATGGCAGGGCCAAGAGCAGCACGAGGCGAAGACCCCAGTCGAGCAGCGCGGAGTAGCCGGCGGCGTCCGCACGCCCCTGCGCCGCGGCGAGTTGCGGCATCAGCACCACGCCGAGCGCAACGCCGAGCAGCCCGGTCGGAAACTCCATCAGGCGGTCGGCGTAGAACAGCCACGACACCGCGCCCACGCCTTGATGCGACGCGATCTGGGTGTTGATGAGCATCGAAAACTGGGCGACCGAAACGCCGACCAAGGCCGGCGCCATCTGCATCAGGATGCGCGCGACACCGGGATGGCGCCAGGCCGCGGCGATGACCGACGGGGCGAGCCCGATCCGCGGGAGGCCGCCGACGCGGATCAGAGCGGGAATCTGAGCGGCAAGCTGCAGGATGCCACCAAGCATCACGCCAGCCGCCAGCGCGTAGATCGGCTCGATGCCCCAGGCGGCGAAGCGTGGACTGAGGCCCCAGGCAGCGCCGATCATCGCGACGTTGAGCAACACCGGCGTGGCCGCCGGAACCGCAAAGCGGCGCCAGGTGTTGAGAACGCCGGCCGACAGCGCGACCAGCGACATGAACCCGATGTACGGGAACATGAAGCGCGTCATCAGCACTGCGCCATCGAGGCGCTCGAGGCCCGACGCCATCAACCAGACGATCACCGGCGCGGCGACGATGCCGACGGCGCAGGTCGCGAGCAGGGCCCAGAACAGCACCGTCGCGACGGCGTCGATCAGGCTGCGGGTGGCGTCGTCGCCCTCGGCCGCGCGCGTCCGTGCCAGCACCGGCACGAAGGCCTGCGAGAACGCGCCCTCCGCGAACAGCCGGCGCAACAGGTTCGGGATCCGGAATGCGACGTTGAAGGCGTCCATCCACGCGCTGGCACCGAACAGCGAGGCGACGAGAACATCGCGGATGAGTCCGGTGATGCGGGACGCGAGCGTGAAGAGGGAGATGGTCGAGGCAGCGCGCAGCAGGTTCATCGCAAGGGTGCGAGTGCACTCGACGCAGGGCGAGCGGCGGATTATCGGTCACTCACGGGGCGATTCCGGGCCATGCACAGCGTGCCACGCCGGGGCTGTATACTCGTGGGCTTTACCGAATCAGCAAGACCCAAGCATGGCCACCTCCTCGAAAGCCAAGAAGAAGACCGTCCGCAGCGCGTCCGGGCTCAAGCGCGCGCGCCAGGACGTCAAGCTGAACGCCGCGAACACGGCGCTGCGCTCGAAGTTCCGCACCGTGATTAAGAACGTGCAGAAGGCCGTCGCCGCCGGCGACAAGGCAAAGGCGACCGAACTCTTCAAGACCGCACAGCCGGTGATCGACTCGATCGCCGACAAGGGTCTGTTCCAGAAGAACAAGGCGGCACGCCACAAGAGCCGTCTGGCGGCGAAGGTCAAGGCGCTGGCGACGGCTACTACCTGATCGCTTTCCCAGCAAAAAGGGCTCGCATTGCGAGCCCTTTTTGTTTGGGCAGGATCTAAGCGGCTTACGCGCCGGTCGGCGGCTCGACGACGACCAAGTTGTTGTCGCGGGCGAAACTCATCACGAAGTCCCAGGCCATCGGCTCGACCTCGCGCAACGCCGAGTCGACGAGGACCGATTTGACGCCGTCGATCACACGTGGAACGCAGAACGGCGAGTAGCCGATGAAAGAGGCGATGCCGCCGGCGGAGCCCTCCGGCCGGAAGCTCGACATCGCACCGGCAAGTCGCTCGGCCCAGTCGCTCGGACGAAACGGCTTGCCGTCGCGCGTCACGCCCTGGATGAACAGGGTGCGTGGCTGAGGTGACGGCATGGGTTTGTCGGGGGCGGGCCGCCAGCCCCAGGGCGGGCTGTCCGTCCACAGGGGCCGACGAGCGACCAGCGGCATTGTCACTCGGAATTGCTGCGGCGCAACAACCGGCTCGGGATCACTCAACGCTTCCATGCAACGTCTTCGGCCTCATGGACACGGGCCTTAGAATTCCGCGACGATGGATCGTGCGGAAATCGCACCCACGGCCTTCCCCAGCGGAGTGATGCCATGAACGCCCCCGAGAAACTGTTTGCCGGCGCCGAGCCGCATGTGATGAAGACCTACGGGCGGCTGCCGATGGCGCTGTCGCACGGTCGCGGCTGCTGGGTCTGGGATACGGAGGGCAAGAAGTACCTCGACGGCTTGGCCGGCATCGCGGTCAACACGCTCGGGCATGCGCACCCGAAGCTGGTGCCCGCGCTGCACGATCAGATCAACAAGATCATCCACAGCTCGAATTACTACCTCGTGCCGCTGCAGGAGCAACTCGCGGCGAAGCTGTGCCAGCTGTCCGGGCTGACGAACGCGTTCTTCTGCAACTCGGGGCTCGAGGCGAACGAGGCGGCGATCAAGATCGCGCGCAAGTTCGGCCATGACAAGGGCATCGAGCGCCCGGAGATCGTGGTCTACGAAGCCGCCTTCCACGGTCGCTCGATCGCGACGCTTTCCGCTACCGGCAATGTCAAGGTGCAGGCCGGCTTCGGCCCTCTCGTCGAGGGCTTCGTGCGGGTTCCGCTCAACGACTCGGCAGCCATCGAGAACCTGGCGCATGGCCATCCGAACATCGTCGCCGTCTTTCTCGAGGTGATCCAAGGCGAAGGCGGAGTCCGCCCGGCGACGGTCGACTACCTGCGCGAAGTCCGCCGCATCTGCGACGAGCGCGGCTGGCTGCTGATGCTCGACGAAGTCCAGTGCGGGATGGGCCGCACCGGCAAGTGGTTTGCCCACCAGTGGGCCGGCATCGTGCCCGACGTGATGCCGATGGCCAAGGGGCTGGGCTCCGGCGTGCCGATCGGCGCGGTGCTGTGCGGTCCGAAGGCCGCCGATGTCCTCGGTCCGGGCAACCATGGCACCACTTTCGGCGGCAACCCGCTCGCGATGCGCGCCGGCGTCGAGACGCTGAAGATCGTCGAGGAAGAAGGCCTGCTCGCGAACGCCGCGGCGGTCGGCGCGACCTTGCGCGATGGGCTCACGCGCGAGTTGGCCGGCGTCAAGGGCGTGACCGAGATCCGAGGTCAGGGCCTGATGCTCGGCATCGAGCTCGATCGCCCGTGCGGTGCCCTGCTCGGCCGTGCTGCGGAGGCCGGCCTGATGATGAGCGTCACCGCCGACAAGGTAATCCGCCTGTTGCCGGCGCTGATCATGAGCCACGACGAGGCGCGCCAGATCGTTGCGATCCTCGTGCCGCTGATCAAGGAATTCCTCGCCCACCCGGAATGACCGCATGAAGCCGGGGTCGAACCTGATCAAGCACTACCTGCAGTTCAAGGACTTTCGCGCCGAGGAATACGCCTACCTGTTCGAGCGCACTGCGGTCATCAAGAAGCGCTTCAAGAACTACGAGAAGTACACGCCGCTGGTCGATCGCACGCTGGCGATGATCTTCGAGAAGGCGTCGACCCGGACCCGGGTCAGCTTCGAGGCCGGCATGTACCAGCTGGGCGGCTCGGTCGTGAACCTGACGACCGGCGACAGCCAACTCGGCCGGGCCGAGCCGATCGAAGACTCGGCGCGCGTCATCAGTCGGATGGTCGACATCGTGATGATCCGGACCTACGAGCAGACCAAACTCGAGGCGTTCGCCGCGAACTCGCGCGTGCCGGTGATCAACGGCCTGACCAACGAGTACCACCCGTGCCAGATCCTGGCCGACGTGTTCACCTGCATCGAGCAGCGGGGCAGCATCGCCGGCAAGGTCGTCGCGTGGGTCGGCGACGGCAACAACATGGCCAACACGTGGCTGCAGGCCGCCGACATCCTCGGCTTCATGCTGCACGTCAGCACGCCGACCGGCTACGAGATCGATCCCGAGGCGGCCGGCGTCAAGAACACGAAATGCCTGAAGGTCTTCAAGAATCCGCTCGACGCCTGCCGCGGCGCCCACGTCGTGACGACCGACGTCTGGACCAGCATGGGCTTCGAGGCCGAGAACGCCGAGCGGGTGAAGGCCTTTGCAAATTGGTGCGTCGACCAGGAGAAGATGGTGGTGGCACGACCCGACGCGCTCTTCATGCACTGCCTGCCGGCCCATCGCGGCGAAGAGGTCGAAGCGGCCGTCATCGACGGTCCGCAGTCGGTGGTCTGGGACGAGGCCGAGAACCGTCTGCATGCCCAGAAGGCGCTGATGGAATACTTGGTGCTCGGCCGCATCGGCTGAAGCTTCTGGCGACGAAGCGAATGCGACGGCCCGTTCGCAAGGCGTCGCCGAGGTCAGCGCAGAGTGTGCGAATAAACCGACACCGCCCCACCCTTTCCTTTGCTAGCGTCGTTCGCATGAAGAGGCTCTGGGACATTTCCCCGCCGGTATCGACGACGTCGCCGCTATTCCCGGGTGACGAGCCGTATGCGCAGCGCTGGACTGCGACGATCGGTCCGGGCTGCCCGGTCAACCTGAGCGCGATCACGATGTCGCCGCACATCGGTGCGCACGCCGACGCGCCGCTGCACTACGGCCCCGATGAAGCGACCATCGGCACGCTCGCGCTCGAGCCCTACCTCGGGCCCTGCCGCGTCGTCCATGCGCTCGACGCCGGCGCGCTCGTCGAACCGGAGCATCTCGCGCATTCGGCAGCAGAGCTACCGCCTCGCGTCCTCGTCCGCACCTGCCGGCGAGCGCCCACCGCGTGGTCGACCGATTTCGCATCGTTCGCACCGCAGACGATCGACTGGCTTGCCGATCGCGGCGTGCGCCTCGTCGGCATCGACAGCCAGTCGGTCGATCCCGCCGACAGCAAAGAGCTGCCGAGCCACCACCGCTTGCTCGCGCGCGGTCTGCGCGTGCTCGAGAACCTGGTGCTCGACGACGTCGAGGCCGGCGACTACGAACTGATCGCACTGCCGTTGAAGCTGGTCGAGGCCGATGCCTCGCCGGTCCGCGCGGTACTGCGGGAGCTCTGATGCGCAGCCGCGACGATTGCCTCGCGCTCGATGCGGCCGACCCGCTGGCGCCGCTGCGCGATCTCTTCGCGCTGCCGGACGGCGTGATCTACCTCGACGGCAATTCGCTCGGTGCGCTGCCGAAGGTGACGGCCCAGCGCATCGATCAGGTCGTACGCGCCGAGTGGGGGATCGATCTGATCCGGAGCTGGAACACGGCGGGCTGGATTGATCTGCCGCAGCGCCTCGGTGACAAGATCGCGCGCCTGATCGGCGCCGGTCGCGGCGAGGTGATGGTCGCCGACTCGACCTCGGCCAATCTCTACAAGGTGCTGAGCGCGGCGGTCCAGATCGTCCTCTCCGACTCGCCCGATCGTCGCGTGATCGTCTCCGAGCGCGGCAACTTTCCAACCGACCTGTACATCGCCGACAGCATCGCCCGCCAGCACGGCTTCGAGCTGCAGCTCGTCGATCGGGACGAAATTCCGAGCCGACTCGACGATCGCCTCGCCGTGCTGATGCTGACCCAGGTCGACTACCGCAGCGGCCAGATGCACCCGATGGCCGCGACGACGCGGGCCGCGCACGCTGCTGGCGCGCTGATGGTCTGGGACCTCGCGCACTCCGCCGGCGCGTTACCGGTCGATCTGATGGGCGACGGCGATACCGCATCGGCCGCCGACTTCGCGGTCGGCTGCGGCTACAAGTACCTGAACGGCGGACCAGGAGCGCCGGCCTTCGTCTGGGCCCACCCACGCCACACCGCTCGTATGGACGGCGCCGGCTGGCGTCAGCCGCTGTCGGGCTGGCTCGGCCACGCGGCGCCGTTCGAATTCAGTCCAGCCTACCGACCAGCCACGGGGATCGCGCGTTTCGGCTGCGGTACGCCGCCGATCCTGTCGCTCGCTGCGCTCGAATGCGGTCTCGACGTCTTCGACGCGGCGCAGGAGCACGGCGGGATCGATGCGCTGCGGCGCAAGTCGATGGCGCTGACCGATCTCTTCATCGAACAGGTCGAGGCGCGCTGCGATGGGCACGGGCTGCAGCTGGTCTCGCCGCGCGATCCGGCGCAGCGCGGCAGCCAGGTCAGCTGGGCGCATCCGTCCGGCGGCTACGCGATCGTGCAGGCGCTGATCGCGCGCGGCGTGATCGGCGACTTTCGCGCGCCCGACATCCTGCGCTTCGGCTTCACGCCGCTGTACACGCGCCATGTGGATGTTCACGACGCTGTCGAGGTTCTGCGCGACGTGCTCGAGAGCGGCGAATGGCGCGACCCTCGCTTCAACCAGCGCGCGGCGGTCACCTGAGCCGGCGATGAGCACCTCCGGAGCGAACTCGCACCGCGGTGCGCAGCGCGAAGGCTCTCCGATGAGCACCGAGAAGATCGTCCACGACGAAGGCGCCAAGCTCGACCTGTCGAGCGACATGAGCTACGGCGACTACCTGCATCTCGATGAGGTGCTGGGCGCGCAGCATCCGCGTTCGCCCGAGCACAACGAGATGCTCTTCATCGTCCAGCACCAGACGACCGAGCTGTGGATGAAGCTGCTGCTGCACGAGCTGAGCGCTGCCATCCGCTGCGTAGTTGGCGACGAGCTGGGCAGCGCGTTCAAGATGCTCGCGCGCGTCAGCCGGATCATGGAGCAGCTGGTCCACGCGTGGGACGTGCTGGCGACGATGACGCCGTCCGAGTACTCGGCGATCCGGCCGTACCTCGCGAGCAGCAGCGGATTCCAGAGCTGGCAGTACCGCTGCATCGAATTCATGCTTGGCAACAAGAACGCCGCGATGCTGAAGCCGCACGGCCATCGGCCCGACCTGCTGGCGAAGGTCGAGGCGGCCTGGCGCGCGCCGTCGCTCTATGACGAATCGCTGCGCCTGCTCGCGCGGCGCGGGCTGCCGGTTCCCGCCTCACACCTCGAGCGCGACTGGACCTTGCCGTACGAGATCAGCGATGGCGTCGAGCAAGCATGGCTGACCGTCTACCGCGATCCCGACGCGCACTGGGACCTGTACCAACTCGGCGAAGAGTTGACCGATCTCGAGGATGCGTTCCGGCTTTGGCGCTTCCGCCATGTCACGACGGTCGAGCGCGTGATCGGCTTCAAGCGCGGCACCGGCGGGACGAGCGGCGTCGGCTACCTCCGCAAGATGCTCGACGTCGTGCTGTTTCCGGAAATCTGGAAGCTGCGGACCGATCTGTGAGCGAGGCCGTCGGCGCCGTCCGCGGCGACCGATCGCCGCGGACTGTAAGCCGGGCCGACACCGTTTTCGATGTGCGGCCCTTTTGGAGAAAGACTCAGGCGCCCTTCTGGCAGCGCTTGCGCGCCACGAGCGAGACGGCACCCAAGCCCGCCAGCATCAGCGCATAGGTCTCCGGCTCGGGAATCGGCTGGATGGCTCCGCGCACCTCGCCACCGGGGAACTGCGTCGTGTGGAAATTGATGTAGGAATTGCCAGCAAAAATGTTCGGTAGTTGCGCCGCCAGCGTCGTGTTGTTGCCTTCCGCTGCATCCCACTTGCCGCTGACGGTGCCACCGACGCCGCTGGCAAACGGCGTCACGACGACGTCGTTGGGATTGTTGTCGTTGAACGGGGCGCCGATGAAACCCCAAACCACCGGGAGGTTTTGCCCAGGGGTCGCCGGCACACCGGCATGGATGTGTGCATTGCCGAGGTTGTCGTTGACGTCGGCGCTCTGCGAGCCGGTGAAGTCAATGTTGAAGACCGTTGCGCTGAATGTCATCGCTGTCTGCGCGTCATTCAGCGTGAACGTCGCCGTGCCAAATGAACGCCGGGCGTGGGGCGCCGGTCGACGTCGTCGGAACGGTAGGCGGGTTCACTTGCAAATTCGTCAAGTTCGCGGTGAACACCGTTACCGCGTGGGCGGCGGCACCTCAATGTCAACGACGCGACAAAAACGCCAGCGAGTTTCAACATGTCGTCTCCGGTTTGGTTTGGTAGCGCCGAACGAGATAGCAAAAAGCGCGCCGAGACGCTGATCGCCGAACGCGGTGCCCGGGTAGACGAACGCCGAAGCTGCTTTATTCCCAGTGTGCGGCGCAACCGCTCATTCCATTCCGAGCAGCTTGTAGATGCGCCGCGTGTAGACGCCGAACGCCTCGTGCGTCTTGATATCGAGCGTGCGCGGATGCGGCAGGTCGATCACGAAGTTGTCGGCCATCCGCGCCGGGCCGGCGGTGAAGACGATGACGCGGCTGCCGAGGAAGACCGCCTCCGAGATGCCGTGCGTGACAAACAGGATCGTCTTGCCCGATTCGCGCCAGATGCGCAACAGCTCGAGGTTCATCTTCTCGCGGGTCAGCGCATCGAGCGCGCCGAACGGCTCGTCCATCAGCACCAGCTTCGGGTCATGGATCAGCGCGCGAGCAATCGCCGCGCGCTGCTGCATGCCACCTGACAGTTCGTACGGCCGCTTGTCCTCCGCGCCCCCCAGACCAACCAGCGCGAGCAGATCGCGGCCGCGGTGGCGCGCCGCGTCCATCGGCAGGCCGAGAATCTCGGCCGGCAGCATCACGTTGTCGAGGATCGTGCGCCACTTGAGCAGCAGCGGCTGCTGAAACACCATGCCGATGTCGCGCGCCGGATCGAACGGGTGCTCCTTCGAGCCGAGCACCACCTCGCCGCTGTCGTGCGGATGCAAGCCTGCAAGGACCTTCAGCAGCGTGCTCTTGCCGCACCCGGATGGGCCGACCAGACAGGCGAGCTCGCCGGGCATCACGTCGAACGACGCGTTCGAGATCGCGAGGTGCGCTTGCGGGCCCTTCCCGTACGTCTTCGCGACGTCCTTCAGGTGGATGAACGGCTGCGACGCGCTTGCCATCTCAGCTCACCCGGGCGTCGGGAACGACCAGCGCACGCTCGAGCAGCAGCACCGCGCCGTACAGCACCATCCCGATCAGCGTGATCAGCAGCACCGCCATGAACATCGCGGCGGTGTCGAGCGTCACCTGGACCTGCAGCATCAGGTAGCCGAGGCCTTTGTCCGAGCCGAGAAACTCGCCGACGATCGCGCCGGCCACCGCGAGGATCGCCGCGACCTTCATGCCCGAGAAGATGTACGGCAGTGCGCCCGGCAACTGGATTTTCGTGAAGACCTGCCAGCGCGAGCCGCGCAACGTGCGGACGAGGTCGAGCAGGTCGGGCTCGACCTCGCGCAGACCGCGCACCGTCGTCAACAGGATCGGGAACACGCAGATCGAGAACGCGATCAACATGTTCGGCACCACGCCGTACTTGAACCAGACGATGATCAGCGGCCCGAGCGCGACCTTCGGGATCATGTTCAGGCTGACCAAGAGCGGCATCATCAGCGCCTCGAGCGGCTTCGACCACGTGAAGAGCAGCGCGAGGAAGACGCCGACGATCAGTGCGAACAGATAGCCGCCGTAGATCTCGGTCGCGGTGACGAGCGCATTGCCCCACCAGTTGTAATTGCCGGCCAGCAGCGTCTGCGCGGTATCGACCGGCGACGGCATCACGAACTTCGGCACGTTGCCGAACTTCACGAACAGGTACCAGACCGCAAGCAGCACGAGGTGCGACGCGACGGCCATCGCCATCCGCGGCCAACGATCGGTCAGGCTGCCCATCGAAGGGCCGTCGTCTGCGCGGGCGTCGGCGTGAGGATCATGGCGGCTGCCGATGATAGGGGAGCCGATCTGGCCTTCTTCTGCAAAGCATCGACCGCGTCACGACCCGGCTCCGGGTTGCTCCTGCCTCGTCGACGGTCGGTCCCTTGCTACACTGAAAACGACCCCGATGACCGGCGCGTTCGCGTCCGCGTCCTTCCCCAATTCGACAGGAGACGACATGCCATTCATTCGTTCGCTCGCCGTCGCGCTGCTCGCGCTCGGCGCGCTCGGCGGCACCGCGCAGGCCCAGCCGAAGCAGGAAAAACTCGACTTCATTCTCAACTGGGTGCCGGGCGGCGACCACGTGCCGTATTACTACGCCAAGAAGATGGGCTGGTACCGCGACGCCGGCATCGATCTGACCATCGAGCCCGGCAAGGGCTCGGCGCTGGCGGTGCAGAAGGTCGGCGCCGGCGCCAACCAGATCGGCCTCGCCGACATGGCGAACGCGCTGGTCGGGCGGAGCAAGGGCGCCGATGTCGTCGGCGTCTTCAACGTATACGCCAATTCGCCGCAGGGCCTGTACTGGCTCAAGAGCTCGGGCATCAAGTCGATCAAGGATCTGGCCGGGAAGAAGATCGGCAACCCGGCCGGCGACGGCGCGCGGGCGATCTGGCCGGCGCTCGCGAAGGCGAACGGCATCGACGCGGCCTCGGTGACCTGGGTCAACATCGACGCCAACAGCAAGCTGGCGGCGCTGAAGTCGAAGTCCATCGATGCGACGACCTCGTTCTACAACATCCACCACATCTTCCAGAAAGAGCTCGGCGACGACATGGGCTTCGTCGCCTGGAAGGACGTCGGCCTCAACACGTACGGCAACACAATCATCGTCAACGGCGACTACTTGAAGAAGAACAAGCCGGTCGTCGCCAGCTTCGTCAAGGTCACGCAGAAGGCGTTCGCCGCCTGCGTCAAGGAACCCAAGCCTTGCGTGCAGGCGATGCTCGATGCGAACGGCGCGCTGCAGTTCGACAACGAGTTGACGAACTGGGGCCTCGTCGAGGTGCTGATGAGCGACAAGTTCTCGAAGTCGGTCGCTCTCGGCGTGCTCGACGACGCGCGGATGGCCGCCGACTACGAACTGGTCAAGACCTACATCGGCATGGACAAGCCCTTCGACGTGAAGAGCGCGTACACCAACGAGTTTCTCGACAGCTCGGTCAAGATGACGAAATGACGGCCCCGCCGCGCATCAAGACGACGGTGGTCGGGTCGTACCCGGTCCCCGAGTGGCTCGTCGCCGCTCCGTCCGAGCAGGGCCTGATCGACGCGACCCGGGTCGTCATCGCGACGCAGGAGGCGGCCGGCGTCGACGTGGTCTGCGACGGCGAGCTGTACCGCTTCGACGTCAACCATCCCGAGACCAACGGGATGATCGAGTACTTCGTGCGGCCGATGCAGGGCGTGCGCTACGGCATGACCTTCGACGAGGTGACGGCCTACCGCGCGCTCCCCGGGATGCGCTTCCGAACGCGGCCGCCCGGGGTCGTCGACGGCCCGGTGTCGAGCGGCACACTCGACCTGCCGGCTGCCTGCCAGCGCGCGAAGGCGCTCGCGACGCACACGTTCAAGTTCACGGTGACCGGGCCGCACATGCTCGCGAAGACGCTGCTCGACCGCCACTATGGCGACCCGGCCAAGCTCGCCGACGCGATCGCCGACGTGCTGGCCGAGCAGGTGCGACACCTCGACGCCGACATCGTGCAGCTCGACGAGGCGAACCTGCCCGGCCATCCCGAAGAATGGGAATGGGCGGCCGCGGCGCTGAACCGCGTGCTCGATGCGGTCAAGAGAACGCCGGCGGTCCACCTGTGCTTCGGCAACTACGGCGGCCAGAGCGTGCAGAGCGGCACCTGGGAGAGCCTGATCCGATACCTCAATGCGCTGCACGCCGACCACGTGGTGCTCGAATGCGCGCACCGGCCGCCCGACGAGATCGAGGTCTTCAAGGCGCTGAAGCCGGAGATCGGCTTCGGCCTCGGCGTCATCGACATCAAGGCCAACGAAGTCGAGTCGGCCGACGAGGTGGCGCGCGCGATCGAGCGCGCCGAGAAGACGCTCGGCGCCGGCCGGGTGAAGTACATCCACCCGGACTGCGGCTTTTGGATGCTGAAGCGCCCGATCGCCGACGCGAAGATTCGTGCCCTCGCGCGCGGCCGCGACCTGTTCGAAGGTCGAGCGGCGCTCGCGACCTAACGCTTCGGTTCCGGCAACGCGCGCACGAAAGCGCGCGTGTGGGTGCCGAAGTTGCCGAGCAGACGCACCAGCGAATCGGTGATCGCGGCCTCGCCGGTCGGCCCCGTGCTGGCGACGACGGCGAGCAGGTCGACGCCGGTCTCGGTCTCGCCGAGCACATAGCTCGGGTCGGACGTGTACTTGTGCGGCAGGGTCTTCGCGAGCAGCTCGTCGAGCGGATCAGCGTAGCCACTCGACTCACGCGTGATCACTTCGCGCGGCGAGTTGTCGGTATAAGGAACAGGCGGATCGCGGCTCATGTCTCGCAGCGCGGTCAGCGTCGCGTCGTTGGTGTCGCCGCGCAGATAAGCGCGGCGCAGCCGGTGCAGCTGGTAGTTCTCGAGCGCGAGATGGCGATTCGTCACCAGCGTGACGGCGTCTACCCGCGGCCCCTTCAAGCCGGCGAGGTACAGCGTGTTGATCCACAGCATGCCGGCGACGCTGCGGCCCGGCAGCACCCGCGCGTGGTACGGCTGGGTCAGGTCCTGGATGTAGTGCAGCGCCCAGCCCGCGAAGCGCCAGCCCCAGTACGGATGACCGGTGCGCAGGGCATGCGCTGCTAGCGCCTGATACAGGTGGATGCGGTACTCGGGATACGTGCGCTGCAGGAACGGACCGGCCTTGTAGATGATCGCGGCCTCGTGAAAGAAGCCGACATGAAGCGGCGCCTGGCTCGAAAATTCGACCTGCGGGTTGGCACCGAACGGCTGCTTGCCGAAGCCGTACAGGCGACCGTACGGCGTGCCGCTGTCCTCCCACAGGCCGACGTCGAACCCGTGGTCCGGTTCGTCGGATGCGGTCGCGACGACGTCGACGACAGGCACCGCCTCGCCAGGCTTGAGCTCGGCGTAGCTGTTCGAACGCGTCGTCTCGTTGCGCTGCAAGGTGGTCACCGCGCTCTCGCCGATCGCCCGTCGCTCGCCGTATCCCTGACCCGGCGGAACCTGCACGTACAGCCGCAAGCGCACGTCCGGATTGACGCGGAGCGCGGCCAGGAAACGGCGCCGGAGTTCGGCCGGGCTCGCACCGTCGACCCGGAACGCGAGGCCATCGGGACGGGCCGGATAGGTCGGCACGTGAGCCCGCGCCCAGCGCTCTTCTTCGTCGAGCAACGTGGCCAGCGCCTTGCCTTCGGCAACGAGGAATTCCTCGAGCGGTTCGGCAGCGACCGGCGCCGCCTGCGCAACCCGCGGCAGCACCGACAACGCGGGCCAGGTGCAGAGCGCATGGTTGCTCCAAGACCGGGCCGAAGTCGCCATGCCGATCAGGATCATGAAGAGAGCCAACCGGGCGCTGCGCGGCAGCGAAGGAAAGTGCATCGAGATGACCTGAGGCGCGCGTATGCGCGGCCGCCGATTGTCACGTGGTCATGCTGCTTGCACGCGCGGGTCGTGGCAGGCGATGGCGTTGATCACCGCGGCATCGACGCACACGCGCGAACCGGGTGCCAGTGGTTAGCCTCGCTCGTCTTGTTTTACCCGGATATAATAAGTCAATTGACGAGGCATTGCCTCCCGCAGCGCCGACTGCTGCCGGTCACGCGGCGCGCCAGGAACCTGCAGAGAACACTCCGATGAGCCATCCCTCTCCACCCGTCCCAACGCCCGAAATCATCCGCACCTACACAGCGTTCTCGGGCACGCGCCGCATCGCGCACGGTACGTTGAGCGAGGTGGCGGTTCGCGCCAAGCGCGAGCTCGACCGCGTCGAGGCGCCGCAACTGCTGGTCTTCGACGATTTGACCGGCGCCGTCGTCGACATCGACCTGCGCGGCAGCATCGCCGAGGTCACCGAGCGGGCGGTGCGCCAGGGCTCGCCCGGCTCCCCATCCGATCGGCCACCCGGCCCGCGCGGTCCGGGCCGGCCGCGTCTCGGCGTCGTCGCGCGCGAGGTGACCTTGCTGCCGCGCCATTGGGAATGGCTCGGCCGCCAGGCGGGGGGCGCTTCGGTCGCGCTGCGCCGGCTGGTCGAGGAAGCGCGCCGCGGCACCGGCGGCCAGCAGCGTATTCGCGAGGCGCGCGAGACGACCTATCGCTTCATCAGCGCGATGGCCGGCAACGAACCGGGCTTCGAGGAAGCGACACGCGCCCTCTTCGCCGGCCGGCGCGCCGACTTCGAGGCGCACAGCGCAACCTGGCCGGACGATGTGCGTGAACACGCGGCGCGTCTCGCCGCGCCGTCGTTCGACGCGGCGCCGTCGGCCTGACGTCGTCCGCAGCGATCACGGCTAGGACGCCTCGATCACCGCCGCTAGCTTCTCGAACAGGGTCTGGGCGAGGTTGAGGTCGCGGCGCGAGCCGTCCGACGCGCTCACAGCGCAAAGAAATGAGCGCCCGGCCTTCACAGGCGGGCGCCCTTCGATCGTCTACGAGTCGTCAGCCGAGTTTCACCGGCACGAAAATCTTCTCGCCGTCACGCTGCACCAGCAGCGCCACGCTCTTCGGCTTGCCGCTCAGCACGCTCTTGACCTGGTCGACCGACTGCACCGGCCGACCATTGATCGCGAGCAGCACGTCGCCGGCCTCGATGCCGGCGCGCGCCGCCGGGCCGCCGACGTTCTCGACCACCATGCCCTGCTCCACCTTGGCAGCGCGGCGCTCTTCCGGCGTCAGAGCACGCAAGGCAACACCGAGCTCGCCGCCCTGCACGCCGCTGCCGGCATCGGCCACCTTCTTGCCGTCGTCCTCGATGCCGCCGAGCTTGGCCTCGATGTCGCGCGGCGTCTTGTCGCGCCACACCTTCAGCTTGACCTTCTCGCCCGGCGACGCCAGGCCGATCAGGCTCGACAGCTCGCCGGAGCGAACGACCGGCTGGCCGTCGACCTCGGTGATCACGTCACCCGACTTCAAGCCGGCCGCAGCCGCCGCGCTGTCCGGCGCGACGTTGGCGACGAGCGCGCCGTCCGGCCGCTTCAGCCCGAACGAATCGGCGAGCGACTGGTTGAGGTCCTGCACCGTGACGCCGAGGCGCGCATGCGAGGCCTTGCCGGTCGCGACGATCTGGTCCTTGACCTTCAGCGCGACGTTGATTGGGATCGCGAACGACAGGCCCTGGAAGCCGCCGCTGCGCGAGTAGATCTGGGCATTGATGCCAACCACCGAGCCGGTGCCGTCGAACAGCGGACCGCCGGAATTGCCGGGGTTCACCGCGGCGTCGGTCTGGATGAACGGCACCACCGCGTCACCCGGCAGCGAACGGCCCTTCGCACTGACGATGCCCTGCGTCGCGGTCTGCTCGAGTCCGTACGGTGCGCCGATCGCCAGCACCGGGTCGCCGACCTCGAGCTGGCGCGCATCGCCGAGCCGCACCGTCGGCAGGTCCTTCGCGTCGATGCGCAGCACCGCGATGTCGGTCGTCGTGTCGATGCCGAGCACCTTGGCGCTGTACTCGCGGCGGTCGCTCAGCTTGACGGTCACGTCCTTGGCCTCGCGCACGACGTGCGCGTTGGTCAGGATCAGGCCGTCCGAACTGATGATGAAGCCCGAGCCCATGCCCTTGAACGGCACGCCGTTGTTGCCGCGCTGTTGCGCGCCTGGCATGCCGGGCATCCCGCGGAAGAAGCGGAAGAACGGATCGCCTTCCATGCCGGGGGGCAGCCCTTGTTCCTCGGCGCTGACCGCATGCGTGCCGGCGACGCTGACGCCGACGACCGCCGGGCCGGCCTGCTTGACGATCGCGCGGTAGTTCGGCACCAAGCCCTGCGCCTGCGTCACCGGCACGACTGGTGCGGCCGCGTCGGTCGGCGCGACCGGCGCAGCGGCCGCGACCTTCTCATCGTGCTTGAGCCAGTTCGGCGTAAGGCTGAAAGCGCCGGCGGTGCCGACGACCGTGACACCGGCCGCGAGCAGCGCGGCACTCAACGAATTCATCTTCATGACAACCTTCCTTTCGGTTCAAGGGCGGAATGACCGCCGATGCGAAAGATAGGGTCGCCCGATTAGGCGTCGATTAGCGATCGATTAAGGCAACGTTAAGGCGTCGATGCCGCGCTGGGCTCGTTATGTCGCGCTCACCGCTGTGGACGAGGCCGGCGTGACAGCCGCGCTCGACGCAGCCGCGGTCGACTCGGGCGGCGCCGCAGTGAAGCGCACCGTCACACGCAGTCCGCCGGCCGGCGCCTCTTCCAAGTTCAGTTCAGCACCGTGCCGATCGGCGACGCTGCGCACGATCGCCAGGCCGAGCCCGGTGCCGTCCTGGTCACCAGCCGAACGCCGGTAGAAGCGGTCGAAGACGCGTTCCCGGTCGGCCGGCGGAATGCCCGGCCCGGGATCGTCGACGCGCAAGCGCACGTGGTCGCCGTCGCGACCGACGCCGACCTCAATGCGCGACCCTGCTGGCGAGTAGCGCACCGCGTTGTCGATCAGGTTGCGGGCCAGCGCGTTCAACGTGCTGCGCTCGCCACGAACGATGCAACCCGGCTCGGCATTGAACGCCATCACGCTGCCGCGTGACGCGGCATAGACCTGGGTGGTGGCAAGCGCTTCGCGGACCAGTTCGCCGAGGTCGATCGTTTCCAGCGCACCGCGCGCCGCGCCGGGCTCGCTGCGGGCGAGGGTCAGCAGTTGCTCGACGAGGCGCGCGGCGCGTTCGATCCCGGCCCCGAGCGCATCGACGGCATCCGCGCGGGCCGCGTCGTCGGGAGCTCGCCGGAGCAGTTGCAGCTGCAACTTCAATGCGGTCAATGGCGAGCGCAATTCGTGCGCGGCGTCGGCGACGAAGGCGCGCTGGGTGTCGAGCGAGGCGCCGAGGCGCTCGAGCAGCGCGTTCAGCGCCTGCACCAGCGGCGCCACCTCGTCGGGCAGCCCACCGCTCGGCAGCGGCGTCAGCGACTGCTCGTCGCGCTCGCGCACGCCGGCCGCGACGCGCTGCAGCGGCCGCAACGCGCGCGCCGCCAGCCACCCCATGCCGAGCGCCAGCAGCGGTGCGATTGCGAGCAGCGGCGCGACGCTGCGCAGCGCCGCGTTGGCAGCCAGGCGCTCGCGGATCTGCACCGGCTGCGCGACCTGGATTACCTTGTCGCGAGTCGCGACGCTGAACGTGCGCCAGACCTGCGGGCCGGCCTTCACGTTGGCGAAGCCGAGCAGCGCGCGCGCCGGCAGCTCGGGGTGGCGGCGCGATGCGTACATGCTGCGGCCATCGACGGTCCAGATCTGGACCACGAAGTCGAGTTGCTCGTCGGTCAAGGTGCCGACCTGGTCGGCCGCGATCTCGCCCTGGTCGCGCAGGGTCAGTGCCATCTGGCGCAGCTGGTAGTCGAACAGCGCCTCGGTCTCGGCCAGCACGCTGCGGTAGGTCACCGCGCCGATCAGCGCCGCGGCGAGCGCGAGCATCGCGAGCAGCGAGAGCAGCAGGCGAATCCGGATCGACGTCACTGGGCACCCTTCGGCCTACGGCCGGTCCCGCCAAGCGGGAGCGAGCCTTCCTTCGGGCGGCCGCGCGTAAGGCTCATGCCGGATCGACCGGCGCCGCGCCGACGCAATAGCCGACGCCGCGCACGTTGCGGATGAAATCGGAACCGAGTTTCTTGCGCAGCTGGTGGATGTAGACCGAGACCGCGTTGCTCTCGATTTCCTCGCCCCAGCCATAGAGGCGATCCTCGAGCTGCGCCCGCGACAGCAAGGCGCCAGGCCGCGCCATCAGCGCCTCGAGCACCGCAAACTCGCGCGCCGACAGCAGCACCGGCACACCCTGGCGGGTGACCTGCCGGGTCGCCGGGTCGAGTACGACGCCGGCATGCGCCAAGGTCGTCTCCGCGCGGCCGCTGTGTCGGCGCAGCACTGCGCGGATGCGCGCGTTGAGCTCGTCGAGCTCGAACGGCTTGACGAGGTAGTCGTCGGCGCCGGCATCGAGCACCGCCACCTTGTCGCCGCGCGCATCGCGGGCCGTCAGCACGATCACCGGCGTCGCGTCGTGGCGCGCCCGCAGCGCGCGCAGCACATCCAGGCCGTCGTGCAGCGGCGGTGTCGTCGACGGACCCGAACCGGGCGGCAAGCCGAGATCGAGCAGCACCAGGTCGAAGCGCTCGCTCGAAAGCGTCGTGTTCGCGGCACCCGCATCGCGGACCCAGTCGACCGCGTAGCCTTCGAGGCGCAATGCGCTGCGCAGGCTCTCGCCGATCATGCGATCGTCTTCCACCAGCAGCAGGCGCATCGTCGGTTCGTGATGTCGATCATTGCGGTGCAAAGGCGCACCCGTCCACGAAAAGGATACGCCGTGCCAGCAGGTATCGTCGCGACCTTGATCCCGCTGACGCTCCTCCGATGACTGCCACGCTGCGCAACACGCTGCTGTCGTTCCGCGACCTGCTCGCCACCGGCGGCCCGTTCATCCTGATCGCGATCGCGCTGAT
>Ga0207691_10000297_pt1 | contig 49253 bp, 45 predicted proteins | sample KBSM13metaG_FD_184327 | JGI IMG/M metagenome (GOLD analysis project Ga0207691, IMG submission 184327) | Miscanthus rhizosphere microbial communities from Kellogg Biological Station, Michigan, USA - KBS M1-3 metaG (SPAdes) (version 2) | ecosystem: Host-associated > Plants > Roots > Rhizosphere >...
AAATCGCTGAACCGATGCCGTATTTCGCCAGATGACGTTGCAAATCGTCGCGCCGCGGAACACGCACAACGTATTGGTGATAAATGTGATGATTCGTTAGGCCAGCAGCCCTGTACGGCTCGGCTGGCAGCGTCAATTTGCTGGTGAGACCACGCTTCGTGAATTCCTCTCGGTAAATGTCCGCGACTTTTCTCCGTGCGGCGGACCACTCGTCCAAAAAGGGCAGCTTGACGTTCAAGACGGCCGCCTGGATCGCGTCGAGACGGAAGTTGCCTCCAATCACATGGTGGAAATAGCGGGGCTCCATCCCGTGCTGGCGAAAAATGCGCAAACGCTCCGCCAATTCGTCGTCATTGCAGAGAATCGCGCCGGCATCCCCAGCCGCCCCGAGATTTTTTGACGGATAAAAGCTAAAGCAGCCGGCGCTGCTCATTGTCCCCGCCTGGCGGGCGCCGCCTTGAGCTGGATACTCCGCTCCAATCGCCTGCGCCGCGTCTTCAATCACTGTGAACTGGTGGTGCGCGGCGATTTCGTTTAGTTCATCCATTTCACAGCACAACCCGAAGAGGTGCACTGGGACGATCGCCTTAATGATGCGACCGGCGAAATCGACTAGCTGATTTTTGACATTTTTGTGGAAGAGACCCTTGAGAAACTCCGTCAGGGCCGCTGGCGAGAGGTTGAAGGTCTCCCGATCGATATCGACGAAGATCGGCACCGCACCGACTCGCGCGATGCAACCAGCGGTGGCAAAAAAAGTGTAGGGGCTCGTGATAACGGCATCTCCTGGTCCAATTCCAAGCGCCATCAGGACAGCCAGGAGCGCATCTGTTCCTGAAGAAACGCCGACAGCGTGCTTCGCTCCGCAATACTCCACCAGTGCTCGCTCGAACTGCTCCACCTTTGGCCCGAGGATGAAACTCTGGCTCGCGATGATCTCATCGAATTCCCGACGGAGCGGTTCCGCCAGCAGTCGATATTGTTCGCTGAGATCGAGCAAGGGCACGCGCATGCGCTACCGAAGCATGAGTGGCAGTTTCTGGCGAATGTTCCTAACGAGGTCGTTGACCGCAGAGAGCGAGTAAGTTAACGTCCGCGCGTGGGCCTCATTCGAACTTTGTTCTGGGTTCTCCTGTTTGTCTTTTTCACCTTCAGCTTCGTCGTCTTGTTTGAATATGGGACGACCGGCTTCGTTCCGGGTTTCAAAAAGGAACTAAACCGGATAACGACCTTCGTTCAGGACTCGGTCAATCCTGGCAAGAAGAAAAAAGACGCCAACCCCTAACGGGGAATGACGAATTCCCAACGATGAAGGAAACCCCGCGGCTTCCGTCATTCGTGCCTCGTCATTGATTCGTCATTCGTCATTCCTCAACGAATTCGACCTCGCCTGTCGCGGGCACGAATCCCCCGTCGCTCCCAGCACGCAGGAATTCCCGGATCGCTCTTCGACCGGCATCGCCGTAATCGCGGGTGTAATCGTTCACGTACATGCCGATAAATTTTCCAGCCAATGCCGCGTCCATGTCACGCGCATACGGGAGGGAGTGACGCACCGCTGCTTCGCGATGGGTCAGCGCGTACTCGATGCTTTCGCGGATAATTCTGGAAAGATCGCGCTTTACGGTGGGCGACAAATCCTTGCGCACGACATTCCCCCCTAACGGTAAGGCCAGCCCCGTTTTCCCTTTCCACCATTCGCCAAGATCCACCAGCTTTCTGAACCCGGCGGCGGCATACGTGAGCTGTCCCTCGTGAATGATGAGCCCCGTCGCTGCTCGTCCGGATTTTACCGCGGCAAAGATCTGATCGAACGGCACGACAACATGTTCGAATTCACCGAGGAAAAGCTGAAGCGCGAGGTAAGCGCTTGTCATTTTACCGGGCACGGCAATGCGCCGGCCGCGTAACCACTCGCGCAAGACATCGGGCGTCTGCCCTGTCGGAGCATCCGCCTCGGTCGCCACAAGCATCGGTCCATAGCCGTCGCCCATGCTCGCGCCGCAGGGGAGCAGAGCGTAACGATCCCGAACGTGCGCGTAGGCGTGAATCGAGATGGCGGAAATATCGAGCTCTCCGCGCATCGCACGCTCATTGAGCGTCTGGATGTCTTCGAGACGATGTTCGAACTGATACCCGTGCAGATCGATTTTTTGCTCGGCCATCGCGTAAAACATGAACGCATCATCCGGATCAGGAGAATGTCCGAGAGTAAAAACGTGAGCACTGCCGGTCGACATAGGCGGTGACGCTAAGCGGCGGCATGGCGAGGCGCAATCGAAGCTGTTGTTGCCGGAGCGGCGAACAGCTCCGCATACAGTTGCTTTGCCGCGGCGCTTCCGATACCCTGAGCGGCGATGGCAAAATCCGGTCTCGGTAAAGGTCTGAGCGCGCTAATTAGCGCCGCTCCCGCTCTGCGCTCCGTCGAGCTGCAAGACGGCGAAAGCGTGCAACAAATCAGCCTCGCCAGTATCGTGCCGAGCCCGCTCCAACCGCGCCGGGAGTTCGAACGTGAAGCGCTCGCCGAACTGGTCGATTCAATCCGGCAACGCGGCATCATCCAGCCGCTTATCGTTAGGCCGGTGTTCGATACCTTTGAACTGATCGCCGGCGAACGCCGCTGGCGCGCCGCCAAGGAAGTCGGTCTCTCGCACGCGCCAGTCCTCGTTAGGCACGCGACCGACCTCGAAGTTCTCGAGCTTTCGTTGATTGAGAATCTTCAGCGCGCCGATCTTAATCCGATCGAGGAAGCGCAGGCTTACGCCCGCCTCGCAAATGAATTCGGGATGCGCCAGGAGGATATTGCACAAAAGGTCGGGAAAAGCCGGGCCTCCATCGCCAATTCGATGCGGTTGCTTGACCTCGATGGCCAGGTTCAAACCTGGGTCGTGCAGGGCCTCCTTTCCGTCGGGCATGCCAAGGTTCTGCTCGGGCTGAAGGCGCATGACGAACAGCGCATCATCGCCGAAACCGTCTTGCGCCAGAGCTCGACCGTGCGAACCACCGAGCGAATGGTCGCGCGCCGCCTCGGCCAACATGGCGGGACGCGACGGCGACGACGGGCGGAAGCGGTCAGTTCAGCCGGCCTGAGCGATTTGGAAAATCGTCTTCAACAACATCTCGCCACCCGGGTCACAATTCATCATGGAGAGAAGCGCGGCCGGATCGAGATCGAATTTTATGGCAACGACGATCTCCAGCGGGTCCTGGGAGTGCTTGGCCTGCCGCCTGATGCCTAACGACACACTCCGACACCAAACGCAAGCGCTCCTCCTCCGCATTCTCGGACTCGCTCTCCTTTGCCTGTCTGGGTGCAATCGCGCCGGCGCAAACGGAAAACCGTGGCAGGAATTTTCTGGCGAAAACGCACTCGCGCATGTCCAGGCCCTGGTCGATCTCGGGCCGCGGCCAGCCCCTTCCGCGGCATTGGACAAAGCGCGCGCCTACATTCGTCAAAACTTGCAAGCCGCCGGCTGGTCGGTCGAGGACCAGCCATTCACCGACCAGACACCACGCGGGGCTGTTTCGTTTGTTAACCTGATCGCGACCCGGCCCGACCGGCATTCCAGTGGCGCGTCGCGCTTTCTTGTTTGCTCGCATTACGACACCAAAACCTTTGACGAGATCCGATTCGTCGGCGCAAACGACGGCGGCTCGAGCACAGGCGCGTTACTGGAACTCGCGCGCGTTCTTAGTTTGCATCCGCAGTTGGCTGCGAAAATTGAGCTCGTCTTCTTCGATGGCGAAGAGGCTTATGACAGCTTCACCGATAGCGATGGACTTTACGGCAGTCGTTATTTTGCAGAGCAGCTAAAGGTTTCTCACAGCCAGGCCAACTATCGCGGCGGTATTCTTTGGGACATGATGGGCGACCGTGATCTCACCATCACCCTGCCGATCGACTCCCCAGCCGACCTGGCGCGTGGCATCTTCGCTGCCGCTGACGCGCTGCAGGCGCGCAACCATTTCACCTATTACAGCAGTGATGTGCTCGACGACCACTCGCCGCTCAATGCAATCGGAATTCCGACGATCGATTTGATCGATTTCGAATATCCGCCCTGGCACACCGCCGGTGACACGATCGACAAGTTGAGCGCACAAAGCCTGCAAATTGTCGGCGCCGTCACGCTCTATTATCTTTCCCAGATCGCACTCAAATAACTCTTCGCCCGCTCGAATCGACCGCACGACAAAACACAATTCGCCATTGCGGCACGGCGCAATCGATCTCAGCTTGCACTCGCGGTCGTCGGATGAGAGCGGCAGCAAAGTATGGCACGTCCAAAATCAAAAAACGTCGGAATAATCGGGCTGGGAATCATCGGCGCGCGAGTTGCCAGCGCCTTACGCAAGCGCGGCCTGCAGGTTTTTGTGTGGAACCGCACGCCACGGACCGAGCCGAACTTCGTGGGCTCACCGACGGAAGTGGCGGAGTTATGTGATGTCATCCAGATCTTTGTCGCCGACGACGAAGCGCTGCTCGACATTGTGGGGAAGCTAAGTCCCGGCCTCACCGCCCAACATATCGTGACGGCGCATTGCACGATCGCGCCGGAGACGATGCGAGCGGCTGCGGAACAGGTGGAGCGACGGGGAGCCCGCTTTCTCGACGCGCCCTTTACCGGAAGCAAGATTGCTGCGGAAAATGGCCAGCTCGTTTACTACATCGGCGGAGATGACGCCGTTTTAAAGCAGGTCCGGCCGATTCTGGAGGCGAGCAGTAAAGATATCATCCTGATCGGGGAAATTGGCGACGCCACTGTTATGAAAGTGGCTACCAACCTCATCACTGCGGCGACTGCCCAAGTGGCCGCCGAAGCGCTCGCAATCGTTCGCAGAGTCGGCATATCAGCCGAGTTGTTCAGCCGGGCGATGAAGAGTAACGCGAGCAACTCGACCACGATCGAGATGAAGGTGCCGTTGATGATGGCGGGAGATTTCGAGCCGCATTTTTCGGTGAAAAATATGCTTAAGGATGTGCGCATCGGGGCCAAGTTGGCGCGGGATTTTGGTCTCGATCTGCCGGTGACGGAGATCTGCCGAGACATGTTGCTCAACGAATTGAAGCAAGGTCGAGGCGACGCCGACTATGCTTCAATGGCGCAGAAATATTTTCCGGCGGCCGCCAAAATCGCAAAGCCAAGCGAGGAAGCGTCGACCGAACGACAACGGCCGGCTTGGACCGTTCCCGCCGAGGTCAAACCAGCGACGCCTCCCCCAAGCTCTGAGCCGAATAAGACCGCTGAGGCCAAACCGGAGAAGACCCCCGAGGTTGAAGCAGAGAAGGCTCCGGCGGCGGCCCAATCTCGGGGTGGAATTCTCGGGTGGCTTGCTCGTCGCTACTAGCGGCAGCAGCCGAATCGAGATGCCTGTTTTTGATCTGTCCGATCGAGTCAAGTTGCGACTAACCGGTAGCGACCGGATTCGATTCCTCAGCGGGCAGGTGACGAACGACATCCGAAAAACGAACGCCGATCTCTCGCTGTCGGCATGCGTCCTCAGCGCGAAAGGAAAAATCGATGCCCTTATCTTTGTCACTAACGGCGACGACTTCCTTTTCCTCGATTCCGACCCGGAGCTGCGGGAAACGCTGCCCGCGCGGCTTGAGCGTTACGTGATCGCCGACGATGTCGTCATCGAGGATGTGACAGAAAATTTCGCGCTATTTCATGCGACGGGAGAGAGCGCACCGAACGTGCCTAACTACGCTCATTGGCGCCGCGCGAAACGCTTTGGCATGATCGGGTGGGATCTGCTTCTGCCCGCAGGGGAACGCGATAGCGCCCGCCATTTGTTCGAAACCGGAGGCGAACTCTTCGACGATGCCGAAACGGAACGTTGGCGGATCGAGCACGGCGTAGCGCGCTGGGGCCGCGAATTGACCCCGGAAATCATTCCCGTAGAAGCCAATCTCGAGGCGGACACGATCGACTACGCCAAAGGTTGCTACATCGGACAGGAAGTCATCTCGCGGATGAAAAAATCCGGCCAAACAAACAAGCGACTTTGCGGCTTGGTATCGATCGCAGGAAGCCCTCTCTCACCGGAAATGCGGCTTTTTGCGACTAACGACGAAAGAGATGTAGGGCAGATCACCAGTGCGACACACAGTGATCGGTTAGGCAAAGAAATCGCGCTCGGCTTTGTGAAGCGGGGATCGAATGAAATCGGCACTCGCTTGTCCGCGCGAAGCGCCAGTGATGCGGCAACGATCGATGTGGAAATTGTCGAATTGCCATTCGGATAACCGCCATCGCAGACCGGAAGTGGATTGACCCGTGCGACGCCTCTCCATAGCTTTGGCGCTCGCCCATGGCCAAGGTTTCCGTCCAAAACGTTTATAAGATTTACCCCGGCGACAAAGGCGGGGATGTGACGGCGGTCAAGGATGTGAGTTTGGAAATCGCGGATCGCGAGTTCGTTGTTCTCGTGGGGCCGTCCGGCTGCGGGAAATCAACCACCTTGCGCATGATCGCGGGTTTGGAGGAGATCTCGAAAGGCGACATTTACATTGGCGATAAGCGGGTGAACGACGTCGCGCCGAAAGATCGCGACATCGCGATGGTGTTTCAGAACTACGCGCTCTATCCGCACATGAGCGTTTACGACAACCTCGCCTTTGGCCTGAAGTTGCGGAAATTTCCGAAGGCAGAAATCAAGAAGCGCGTCGTGGATGCGGCGAGCATTCTTGGAATCGAGTCACTGCTCGATCGCAAACCGAAAGCCCTCTCCGGGGGCCAACGGCAGCGAGTCGCGGTCGGCCGCGCGATCGTGCGTCAGCCGAAAGTGTTTCTCTTTGATGAACCGCTCTCGAATCTCGACGCGAAGATGCGGGTGCAGATGCGAACCGAAATTACCAAACTCCATCAACGGCTCCAGGCGACGATGATTTATGTCACGCACGACCAGATAGAGGCCATGACGATGGGCGACCGCATCGTCGTCATGAACGAGGGCATCGTGCAACAAAACGACGCTCCGCTGACTCTCTACAATGAACCGGTAAATCTTTTTGTGGCTGGCTTTCTCGGCAGTCCGCCGATGAATTTTATTTCCGGCACGTTAAAACAGGACGGCGAGAAGATCCGATTTACCGAAATCGAGGGTGGTACAATTGATGTAGCGTTTTCTGCTACAGAGCGTCCTGCGGCGCGTGAGTTTGTTGGGAAAGAAATAGTCCTTGGCATCCGGCCCGAAGACCTCGAAGTCGCGACATTTTCACGCAAAGAAGGCAAAGCGCTCGGGATTGGCTTCCCGGCTATTGTTGACATCGTCGAGCCTATGGGCGCTGAGACGAATCTCTATCTGCAAACCGGCGCGCACACGCTAGTTTGCCGCAGCCAGGGAGCATTCGATCACCGCGAGGCAGGGCGCCGATTGCAATTTGAGATGAACTTGGAGAAAGCGCATTTATTCGATCCGGTCTCGACCCATCGCCTGACCTAGCGGCTTTCCAAGTCGCGTGATTGCAGAGATTTTCTTGCGAAGTTACGCCCCATTCGATATAAGGAGGGCCCAAAAAATTTGCCCGTATTGGAGGTTGCTTTGAATCAAAGATTACTCGCCGAAATCGGCCGCACACAGCGTCTTGAAATTCTGAATACGCTTAAGCGGACTCGCGGACTCTCCGTCAATCAGCTCGTCGACAAAATGCGCATGAGCTACATGGGCATCAAGCAGCATTGCATCACGCTCGAGCGCGATGGTTATCTCGACACCTGGCGTCGGCCGCAAAAAATGGGACGCCCGGAAATGGTTTACCGCCTCACTCGTCGGGCCCAGGCTCTTTTTCAGGCCGACAGTAATACTTTCACTCTCGATCTTTTGAAATCGATCGAGGAAATCCACGGTCCCAACGCGTCGGAAAAACTTCTCTACAATCTCTTCGAGCGAAAGACGCGCGGGCTTCTGGAAAAGGTCAAGGGCACAACCGTCGAAGAACGCGCGAAATCGCTCGCCGCCATCCGTGATGAAGAAGGTTACATGGCGCAATTTATCAACGAGCCGAGTGAAGGCGGCTACCAGATTTTGGAATGCCATTCGCCGATCATGAATTTGATCGACAAATATCCGATCATCGGCCGGCTCGAGCAGGAGATGTTTGAGAAAGCTCTCAAAAACCCCGTGCGGCGTGAGGAAACCCGCACTTCCGGTCTCTACGAGGCGGCTTTTTACTTCGCAGTTTAGGCCGCGCACGAACGCCCGCTCGCAGCAGGACGCAGGAATTTCATCCTTTCGCTGCGGCTCGTTCTCAGTTGATTGATGACGATGCCCAGCCAATTTGCCGACGCCATCATCGAGAATTTGCAACCGCTGCTCAACGGCGGTCGCTACCCGATCAAGCGCGTCGTTGGCGAAGATGTGGTGGTCGAAGCGGACATTTTCAAATCCGGCCATGACATTGTCGCGGCCATGTTGAAATGGCGGGTGGTGGGTCGCCCGGAGTGGCACGAAACTGCAATGAAGCTGGTCGAGAACGACCGCTGGCGTGGCATTTTTTCGGTCTACGAAAACGCCACCTACGAATACACGGTCGAAGCCTGGACGGACGCATTTGCCGGCTGGCAACACGAATTCACGGCAAAATTCGAGGCAGGCCTGGCCGAGTTAACCAGTGAAAAACTGGAGGGGGCAGCCCTGCTCGGCACGGCGGCCCGGCGCGCTCGTGGGGCCGATGGGAAAAGACTGCGCGCCCTGGCCGAGCAGATGCGTTCCGGAACGGATGCAGACGTCAACCGCCTGGCGCATGCCGGCGAACTCGAAGTTCTGATGACGACGTATGCGCCGCGTTCGGGCGCAACCCAGTATGTACCGCCACCGCAGGTGACGGTCGATCGACCCGCCGCGAGGACCGCCGCCTGGTATGAATTTTTTCCCCGCTCGGCCGAAGGTCGGGCCGACCGCGCTTCGACGTTTCGCGACTGTCTGCCGAGGATCGACGACGCCAAGGCGATGGGGTTCGATGTCATTTACTTCCCGCCCATTCATCCGATTGGCCTAACGAATCGCAAAGGTCGCAACAATAGCGTCACTTCTGAGCCGGGCGAGCCGGGCGTGCCTTACGCAATCGGGAATCGCCACCTCGGTTGTCCGAACGGCGGCGGGCACAAGGACATCGAACCGTCGTTAGGCACTTTCGACGATTTCGCCTGGCTGGAAAAAGAGATTCGCCAGCGCGGAATGGAGATCGCGCTCGATTTCGCGATTAACTGCTCGCCTGATCATCCCTACGTCGCGGAACATCCCGACTGGTTCTACAAACGCCCCGACGGAACGATCAAGTACGCGGAAAATCCTCCCAAGAAATACGAGGACATTTATCCGCTCAATTTTGGCTGCAAAAATTGGCAGGCGCTTTGGGAAGAAATGAAAAGCATCATCCTCTTCTGGACGGAACGCGGGGTGCGCATTTTCCGGGTCGACAATCCGCACACCAAACCAGTCGCTTTCTGGGAGTTTCTTATTGCGGGCGTGCGCGAAAAATTCCCGGATACGCTTTTCCTGTCGGAAGCTTTCACCCGCCCGAAAATGATGAAAGCCCTCGCGCGGGCTGGTTTCAGCCAAAGTTATACATACTTCACCTGGCGCACGAGCAAACAGGAGCTAACTGAGTATTTCACCGAGCTAACGCAGACCGAGATGCGCGAGTATTTTCGCGGCAATCTCTTCACCAACACCCCGGACATCCTGCCCTTTCATCTTCAGGGCGGCGGAGCGCCCATGTTCAGAATTCGCGCCGTGCTCGCCGCAACCTTATCGAGCGTCTACGGCATCTATAGTGGCTTCGAGCTCTGCGAAAACGCAGCACTCCCAGGCCGCGAAGAATATCTTGATTCGGAGAAGTACCAGTTGAAGGACCGGGACTGGAATGCGCCGGGAAATATCAAGGACCTGGTAACCCAACTAAATCGCATCAGGCGTGAGCACCGAGCGCTCCATTTTTATGAAAATCTCCGGTTCCATCCGGTCGACAATGAGGCGCTGCTTTTCTACAGCAAAATGACAAGAGCGCGGGACAGCATTGTCCTGGTTATTTTGAATCTCGATCCGATCTACACTCAAAGCGGATACATCGAGGCTCCCATCGAAGAGTTCGGAGATTGGGGTGGAGAGCACTACGAAGTGCACGATCTGCTAACGAACACACGCTACGTCTGGCACGGACGCCGGAATTACATTGCGCTTCATCCCGGGGTCCAGCCTGCCCACATTTTTCGCGTCCGCCCCTTGTAACGGCTGGTTCGGCGTGTGCTGCCGTTCGTAATCAACCGTCCTAGATTCGAGGTCCAGCGTTGCCCACGAGAGAAAGATGAACAATCGCCCTCGCACGGTTGTCTCAATTCCGCCTGGGTTGCATCGTCATCCCTCGTGCCTATGCTAAGCCCCGATTGAGCATGAAATCTTTCCTTTCACTGCTCGTGGCGTTGTCGAGTGTCACCTCCGCGCTCGCACAGGCTCCAGCGCCCGATCAGCCAGTTCTTCCACGCACGACCAACGTCCTCCAGGCAATGATCGGGGCTGGCCCGGTCATGCTGCTCCTCTTCATCCTCTCGGTTTTCTCAGTGATGTTGATCATTGTCTATTTCTTTACTCTGCGGCGCGGCGCGATCGTGACCAGCAATTACATGGCGACCGCTGATGCGCTCCTGCGCAAACGCGATTATCTCGGGCTCCTCGCGGTTTCCAATCGTCATGGCGAAGCCATCGCGCGCGTCGTCCAAAAGACGCTCGATTTTATGACGAAGAATCCGGGGGCAGACTTCGCGCAGGCCCGCGAGATTGCGGAAACGGAAGGCACGCGCGTAGCCACTCAGTTGCACAATCGCGTCACTTATCTGGCCGACATCGCGACTATTGGACCGCTGGTCGGTTTATTCGGCACCGTTATCGGAATTATTCGCTCGTTCGGCGCCCTCGGTTCTGAGCTGGGACCGACCCGCTATGTGATGCTCTCCAAAGGAATCAGCGAGGCGCTCATCAACACCTGCGGTGGTCTCGGCATCGGCATTACCGCGATGATCTTCTATGCTTTTTTCCGCGGCCGCACCCAGGGCCTCATCTCCGATCTCGAGTCAGCTACCAGCCACCTTGTCGCCTTGCTCTCGCTCCAGCGCAGCCGGCGGTCGGAACGTGCTCCGGCGCTGCTTGAAAATGAATTTTGATCTTCGTTAGGCGTCGAAACATTGGCGTCCCGCCGGGACCCCTAAGAGCCAGATGAACTTTCGCAGTCGTACCACTTCCCAACACCCCGGCATCCAGCTCGCCCCCTTGGTCGACGTTCTCCTTTTGCTCCTGATCTTTTTCCTCATCACCTGGAACGCGGCGCGAAACGAAAACGAGCTCGACGTCAAAATCCCAAAAGCGAGTGCGGCGAAGGAAAAATCCGCGCCAATTGGCGACGTAATCGTGAACGTCAAAGCTGACGGCAACGTCGTCGTCAATCGCCGCACCCTTTCCGGGCCCGATCTGGGGCAGATGTTGCAAAGCCTGGTGAAGCTCAATCCCGATCAGGCGGTTGTCATCCGTGGAGATGAAGCCGGGGCCTACAAGAACATTGTCAACGTGCTCAACGTCTGCAGCGAAGCGGGCGTGAGCAACATTGCCTTCGCAACCGCCAAATGAACAGGCTTGGCACGGCCGCGCTGATCGTCGCAGCCGCGGCCTTGATCCTTTCTCCGTCTGCGCCTTCCCAGACGCCCATCCCCGTTCGGCGCGCACAGCCCGTCGACGAACCTCCCGTGGCGCGTGCCGTGCCGTTCGATACACCGCCTCCGGCTCCATCCACCACGCGGTCTCTTCCGGTGCCGAACGATGCGGTTGGGCCGCAGCCTTTCGAACGACAGCAGACAACTGTTCCACCGGTCGAAAGCACAGAGTCGTCACCCGAACAACGCCAGCTGAATTACGCTAACGCGCTTTTTGGTCGCAAGCTCTACGATCTCGCCATTCCTGAGTACGAGAAATTCCTCGGTCTCTACCCAAATTCTTCCGACTGCGCTACCGCGCTCTTCTACTTGGGCCAGGCGTATCGCGCCCTCAATCGTCTTCCCGCCGCACGCACGAGCTTTCAATCAGTCTTGCGAGATTATCCGACCAGTGAGGTAGAAGGCCCGTCGTCCTACGGCCTTGCCGAAATCTCCTTTAACGAAAAAGATTTCGCCACGGCTCTTCCGCTATTCCACCGCGCCGCCGGTAAGGTCAAAGCGCCGGCGCTCGCACTCTCGGCCCGTTATTTTGAAGGGCGTTGTCTCGAAAATCTCAACCGCAAGGATGAAGCACGCGACGTTTATCAGCAGGTAATCGGCGCCAAGAACCCGAATCCGTACCGCGAGGATTCGCGGCTCGCGGTCGGCTCAATCTTTCTCGCGAGCAATCGCAAAGGCGAAGCACTGAAACAATTCGAAGCGCTGAGCGAGGAAGCAACCAAGCCATCGCTCAAAGCAGAGGCGACCGTGCGCGCCGGTTTGATGGCTCTCGATCTCGCGCTCCCGGAAAAAGACAAACCCGATAAGGCAATGACAGCGAAAGCGACGGCTCTGTTGCAGAAGGGCCGCGATCTACCGGAGGCGGGACGCTGGAAAGGAATCGCGGCCGTCGGGCTCTTGCGCCTTGAGTATCAGGCCGGCCAATACAAGCAGGTATTAACTGACTACGACCAGAGCAAAGATCAGGTACCCGAAGAGGTTCGCCCGGAGATGATGTTGCTCGCCGCTAACAGCCAGCGACAGCTAGGCAATGCCAAGGACGCGCAGGATCTCTACCGGCGCATCATTCAAAAATATCCGGGCCGGGAAGAGGCGAAAGACGCTCGCTACCAGCGCATGATCGCGCTCTACAACACGAACGATCCGGCGTTGCGTGACGAGATCGATGATTTCATTCGCGACAACCCCGAGGGTGAGCGCGCGGATCAGGCGCGACTGCTGAAGGCGGAAGCGCTCTACAAGGATAAGGATTTTGCCGCCGCCGCGCCGCTTTATGCGGGTTTGCGTAACTCGACGCTCACCGCAAAACTGCGGGCGGAATCAGCTTTCAAGCTCGGCTGGTGCTTTGTGCAAAAGAAGGAGCCGGCTCAGGTAATCGATGCCTTCAATTATTTCCTGCAAGCCTTCCCTAACAATCCGCAGGTGCCATCGGCCCTCGCTCAGCGCGCGCTCGCTTATCAGGAAAACAAAGATTATTCCCGCGCCCGCGGCGATCTCGACAACTTGCTCAACAATTTTCCTAAAGCGCGCGAAAGGGAAGCCGCGCTCCAGCAAAAAGCATTGATCCTGGGACAAACGGATGACGCCAAAGGCATGGCCGCGACGTTTCAGCAATTGCTCCGCGAATTTCCCCAGACGGCTGCGGCCGCCCAGGCCCACTACTACATTGGGAAGTCGGCTTTTGACGCGAAGGACTACGAGAACGCGATCACCGAAATGAAAACCGCGCGCGATCTGAACCGGGAGCAATACGAAGCGCCCGCCGGATTGCGTATCATGTCGTCCTATTTCTATCTCAAGAAACGCGACGCGCTGGCCGAGGAGGTAGACAACTTCCTGATCAGCTCATCCAACGGGCAGGTGCCAGCGGAAATCCTCGAGTGGGTTGGAGTGGAATTCTACAATACGAAGGATTATGCGCCCGCGGCCAAGTACCTTACGGCGTTGAGCAAAGCGGCCAATGTCAGCAGCGTGAAACCGGACTTTTGGTTTTACCTTGGCGATGCCCAAATGAAGCTGAAACGCCCCGGCGAAGCGGAGGCCGCGTTGCAGGCGTTTCTGCAAACCAAGACAGATCCCGCGGCAAAAGCGAAAGCCATGCTCGCTTTGGGAGCGGCCAAAATTGGTGCCCATAAACCAGACGACGCCCAAAAAATTGCCGAGGAAATTATGACGCTGCAGCCGGAAGGCCGGGTGAACGCCCAAGCGCGTTTGCTGGCGGGCGACGTCGAGATGGAGCGTCAGCAATACGAGGAAGCGGGCAAAGCCTTTATGAGCGTGGCAGTCCTCTACGATGATCCAGAGATAACTCCGCAGGCGCTGGCCAAAGCGTCGAAAGCGTATCAAAAGGCAGGCAAAGCCGATGAGGCGCAACGCGCCAGCGCGCAACTGCGCCAAAAATATCCAGATTACGCGGGCGGCTGATATCGTCGCCGTCTGGATCGGTCTAATTGTGGAGCGAGGGCGCTCCTTCGGCATCCCAAGGTTGGCCGCTCGTGCCGATCGAGAAGTTAAACCGCTGCTCAGAAACAACGATCTCGGATGGTGAATTTACTGGGATACAGTTTGTGACACCCAAACAAGTTTTCCGATGTATACGTGAATCACGGATATCATCCTTATTCGCCGCGTGCCTGAATCCGGACACGAGAGCACTGCGAAAGACCTTGCCTCTGATCGACCCCTAACAACACCAAAACTCGACGGCTCAAAAACCGTCGAGTTTTTCAATGCGCAATTGCATTTCGCCTTGCTTCAATCTGAGCAGGGACTTCCCGTCGCAGCTCGCTGGAGAAAACTCGATGACTCGTCGCGCCAGACTTATGGATCAGGCCACTAATTTTGCGAAGCAAGGACGATCAGCAGCACAATCAGGATGACTAGCACAAGGAAGCCAATCTTGATCCAACTCTTGGGATATTTGCCGGCGATTGCACCGGTAAAACCATTCGCGACAATGCGGTAGGTGTTGCCTCCGTATTGGTAACTCAAAAGCCAGATCGGTAGGAGAACGTGTTTGAAAGTTTGCCCGCTGTAATCGGCGTCGACTTCGAGCGCGCGATAGGTGTCGCCCGGAATTTGTTCGGCGCAAAGCTGGCGTAGCTTCGCGTCCATCACCTCCCGCGAATTCTGCGCTGCGGCCACAAGATCGATTTGATATTGCTCCACGACCCAACCGGAGAGATAGCCCGCATCATACGGGACCAGCTCCTTCGTCGGAAAAGGCTCGATGCGGCGCAAAAGATCTGGCGGGACACCACGCGACGCGGACACCAACTCATCATCGAAGAAATGATCGAGCGCACCGCTCGCGGGTTCCCACCGGACATGCTGAACCTGGCGGGTTTGGTTGTTTCCATTTGAGTCGCGATAAGTCTCCGTCGTGTAGTAATAGTGACCGGCCTCGGCGGTCCATTGTGCGGCAACCTGAGCGTCGAAGGTCCAGTACGGAAGGTAGAGACCGTGAATCGTATCCGTGAAAGCGCGACTCTTGAAACGGTTAGGCGCGAACCAACGGCTTCGATACCAGGCGTGGACGCGGTCGCGGACAACCCCCTGATCTATTTTGAAGGGAAGAACGCTTTCGGGGCTGATGGGAGCTTTTATTTCGTCATAAGGAACCAGCGCGGGCGAGCCGCAGAAATCGCAGGTTTGAGCGACGCGCTCTGGTTTGAAGACAGAGATGGCCTGGCAGCTCTGGCATTTGACGGAACGCGTTGCGGTCTGCCATCCGCGCTCGCTTTCCGGAATCGCGCGTAACGCCGCCACCAAATCCTTCTCTTCGATCGGGCCCCCGCCGACCGCGCCCGGCTGCATTGGAGAAACCGTGCCGCAAAACGGACAGACGAGCGCCTTCTTTGTCGCCGACCATTCCGCTGCGCCGCCGCATGCCGGGCACGCGAACCGCGCTTTCGCGGTTAGTTCCGCCATATTAGCTCTGGAGGAATTCGTTTAGCGCCGCGCGGGTGATGCGATAGCTCGAGCCGATCTTTTTCCCTTTTAACTCGCCGCCTTCCAAGCTTTGCATGACGTCCGCCTCGCTAACGCCCATTGCTTCCGCTGCTTGCGCGGGGGTAAGAAGTTCTGGCATTCCCGAACCCCCAGTAGCGGCCCCGCCCGGTGTCGCCGGACTCCCTGAAGGAGCGGTTGATTGCATGGAATTCTGTTGCTGCATGATCTGTTGTGCCATCGCGAGACCAACGGCCATTTCCGTCGCCACTCCACCGGCGCTTCCGCCTTTTTCCATCCCCTGCCCCATCTGGAATTTGACGTAGTCGTTCAGATTCCCGACGGCCGCCATGCTCGAACGTTTGTCGATCGCCTTCTCGACTTCTTCCGGGACAGAAACGTTCTCGAGAATAAAGCTCGCCAGCTCAATGCCGTACTTCGCCTGGATGATCGGATTGATCAGTGGAAGCAGAGCCTCGCCCACTTCCTGATAACGAGTGGCGACATCAAGTACCGGAATTTTCGCGCTCGCGATCGCGTCGCTAAAGATGCTGACGATGCGCGATCGCATTGTCTCGGTGAATTCGTCGAGACGAAAATTGCGATCAGAGCCCGCAACTTCCTTGAGCATAAGTTTCGGATCGGTCACGTGGAAATCGTAGGTCCCGAAGGCGCGCACACGCACGATTCCGAAATCCTGGTCGCGCATCATGATTGGGTTTGAAGTGCCCCACTTGTTGCCCGTGAACAGACGGGTTGTGACAAAATAGACGTCGGCCTTAAACGGCGACTCAAAGCCGTACTTCCACGACTTGAGGGTGGTTAGGATCGGGATGTTGTCGGTCGTGAGAGTGTGCTTGCCCGGGCCGAAAGTGTCGCCGAATTCTCCCAGGTAAACGAACTGTGCGACCTGCGATTCGCGCACGATCAATTGCGCACCGCGCTTGATCTCGGCGTCGTTGTCTTCGAAGCGGAACGAGATCGTGTCGCGCGAGTCGTCCGTCCACTCGATGATGTCGATCAGTTGGCCGCGAATGAAATTCATGATGCCCATGGGTAATCCTCCAGCTTTAGGTTGAGGTGAAACGGTAGCGTGTCGCGGCGAAAGGCAAAGGATTCTTGCAGGGTTGGTTAGGAACTCGGACGGGACGGCGCCCGACCCTCCAGCGGGCGACTACAAATTGGGCAAATGGCAGAGCGTTTCGATCGGAAGTGGTCCGAGAAAACTTTCCGCATGGTCGATTTGCAACACCGGCCTGGCCAGACACGCGACGAGAAAACTCAAATCGGGCGTCGGGGCCAGGCCGGCCTGGACCTGTAATTGCAATTGCGCCAATTGCCTAACGACGCGTTCGACATTTTCGCGGCAATTTTTTCGGGAAGTAAATCGGACCGTGCAAATCCCCGGGGCGGTCGCTTCAATTTCCGGCGCGAGGGTGGCCGCGTGATGAAGTAAGATTTCATCCACGATGTTTTCCTGTGCCCGCGCGCGCGGCTTGATGAGTAAATCCAAACAGCGCGCCAAACCCTGGCTAGCCGTCATTCCGACACTCACTCCTGCTTCGTTCGCCTTGGGTGTTAATTGCATGATGGTTGCTTTCGAGGCCTCATCATCGAGCAAGGCGACCGGTTGTTGATGCAACTCAGGCTCGTGTCGCAAGGCGGCCTGCAACTCGAAATTCGGAAGATAAAGAGCAGCAAACATTTTCCTGTATTATCCGACCCTGGCCATTTCCTCCTCCCCTCGCCATTTGTTAGGCTGGGCGCGTTGTAACCGAAATTTCAGCTGAGCTTGCAAATCCTCCACGGCCCAATCGAGCTGCGAGAGAGTCCAGCGATTTTCCAAACTCAATTTCCATTGCGCGCTGCTGATCATGCTCCGGCGAGTCAGAACGAGAAAGGCGGTCGGAGCCGGCTCGACCAGACGCTGTAGGCGATACCAATTTGCCGACGGAATTTTGCGTGTTTCGTCCGCCGGATTCAGAACGAGGTCGAGAATCACGAGCGGAAAATTTCCGTCGCGCAAGAGTAAATCCGAGGCTCGAATTGCTGCGACCGCTTGCCGGCATCGAACCCAAAGCAGATGAGGCAAGATGGTTCCGCCGACGGATTGCGGATCGAACGAATCGCGACCGTCGATCAGAGCAACGAAATAACGTTCGCGACAGGCCCGTTGCAGGAGGGCGGCGATGAGTGTTGCGGTGCCCGCATTCGCGCACCCGCTGCTCAATTCCGTAATGGCGCCTTTGCTCAGCCCGCCATCGAGTGTCTCATCCAAAATTCGCAAACCTGTGACGAGCCGACCGGCTGGAGGGAACGCCTTCTGCGGAAAACGTTCGGTTAGAAGTTTGCGCAGATCGATAATGCTGCTCGTCGCCATTCCATAAAATGGCATAAGGGGAATATACGTTCAAAGGAACATTTCACCCAGCAAATGAAGTCCCCACCGTCCTCAGAAAAAAATTGGGCTCGCCACCCTATCATGAGCGGCGAGCCCGAAAATGGACCTTCTATCTCAGGTTATCGGACCTTGATGGTGCCCTTCATGATGGTCGCGTGAAAATTGCACTGATACCGATACGTGCCGGCCGTCGTAATTCGATAGCGGAACCGCGTATTCGTTTGATCAATCGGTGCATTCCAAGGCGCCGCGCCTGAAGGTATGGTCACAGACGTGGTCGTATGCGCCATCGACCCTGTCTGGAATGTCCAGCTAATCGTGTCGCCCACTCTCGCGTTCACGCTCGCCGGAGTGAATTGAAAATCAGAAACCGTCACCTTGTGATCGGCCGCAAAAGTTGCCGCCACACCACCGAGTACCAACGTGGTAATAAGAAGAAGTTTTTTCATCGGGCAAAATGTGAGGATCGGCCAGCGGTTCAACTTCTCGAAAGTAACAGTTCTGAAAGATATGCCTTCTGCCTGCCACCAAGAAGTGGTTAGCGCGACTAGATTGAGCGCGCTAGGAACTCGGCTGGCTACCCGCCGGACTGCTTCCGCACCAGGGAAGTCATCACTCCCTGAATGCGTAGCTCTCTGGCCGGGATGAGATTGGGAAACTTCGGATTCTCGGCTTTTAAATAAGGCCGTCCCCGCGCCGTCACATAACGTTTCAACGTCGTTTCGCCATCGATCAGAGCAGCCACGATGTCCCCATTCTTCGCCGTTTTTCGATCTTCCAAAATAACGATGTCTCCATCGAGAATGTGGGCTCCGACCATGGAATCACCTCTCACCCGCAAAGCGAACGTGCGTGCGCTCCGCGAGGCATTGACCGAATGGCGATCGAGCGCGACGTGCCCCTCGATATTTTGCTCAGCCAGCGACGCCATGCCCGCTGGAATTTCTCCATAAATCGGAATCTCAACGACCTGGCTCTGCGGCGCCGCGGTCACCAAGGCTCGGGCCTTGCGCGCGTGGCGTTGAAGAAAACCTTTCCGTTCCAGCGCAGCGAGGTACTGCATAACGGAAGTCTGACTGGCAAAACCAAAATGCTCCTGGATCTCACGCGTGCTCGGAGTCAGTCTCTTACTCCGTTGTTCCGACTGGATAAATTGCAGGACGTCCCTCTGTCCAGGAGTGAGCATTTGAACATGTTCGTCAGATTCGACCGAATTGCAACAACTTCTTGTTAGGCAACGTCCAGTTGAAATTTCTTCTCCGTGATCTGCTCGAGTAACCGGGTGAGATACGCGATCGAATCGTAGAGCTCGAGCAGTTGCGGAGTGTCGTTAGGCGACGATGCCTTCCACGTTGTATCAAGCTGCCTGAGCTGCTCCAGCCGTGATTCGTAGGTTACGCGCAGCCGCACATCGATCTCGCTGATCTTGCCTTGCAGCTTCGCCCGTTCGGCGGCAGTGAGCGAGCGCTGGAGCGCTGTGGTCGTTCCTATGTGCTGGATCAACCAGCGCTCTGCTTCGCGTAAAACGGCGCCGGTGTTCCAAAACAAATCCGCAACTGATGGCGGCACTGGCCGTCCGGCCGCGAGATCGGCGCCTTCCAGCGTGAGAAGATGGTGAAGCCGCAATTTCGGATCACTCAAGATGCGATAAGCCTCGTTCAATCGCGCATCCGGCGCGGCCAAGCGACTGAGCGCAAAATATTTCTCCTTCAGTTCCTTCGGATCCACCCACGGCCGTCGCTCCCTTTGCAGGAGCGCGAAGTAATCCGTCATGCCGAGAAACTTTCGCCACAAGAACAATGCGCGACCGCGTTCGGGTTCGTGACTTTGAAGCCGCCCTTTTGCAGATCTTCGCTGAAATCGACCACCGACCCGCTGACGAAGAGCGCGCTCTTTGGATCGACCACGACGCGGACGTTGCAGGACTCAACCATGATATCGCGATTGGCCGGCCCATCGACGAGGTCCATTTTGTATTGTAGTCCGGAGCAACCGCCACCGATCACCGCGACCCGGAGCGCGCCCTGCAAACGTCCTTGTTTTTGCAGGAGCGACGCGAGCTTGTGCGCGGCCTTCTCCGTTACCCGGACGAGGCGCTCGTTCCCAATTTTGAATTTGATCTCGCCATTAGGCGTAACAGGCGTGGACACGAGGGAATTTACGCCGCTTCAAGACACGCCGCCAGATGGAGGCGGGCGATTTCCTCCACCTCGCGCAAGCTCGAAACGTGCTGAAACTTCTCCCGCAGTTGTTTGCTTCCCGGCAAACCTTTCGAATAGGCCATGAGACGGCCGCGCATCGAACGCATCGCGAGATCTTCAATACCGCACTCCGCCACCGCCAGTTCGCAATGCCGCTGAATCAGTCCCCATTTTTCCGTCGGCTGCGGAGGGGGAAGGACTTCTCCCGTAGCGAGGAAATGTTTCGTTTGTGAAAAAATCCAGGGAGAACTCATAGCCGATCGACCGATCATCGCCCCGGCGATGCCGGACTCCGCTCGCCTTCGCGCCACGTCAGCTGCACTGTTGATATCGCCATTGCCGATAACCGGGATCGAAACCGCCCCCGCGACCTCCGCGATCACGTCCCAATCGGCCACCCCAGAATAACCCTGCGCTCGAGTCCGTCCGTGGACTGCCAGAGCAGCGACGCCTAACGATTCCAATAGTTGCGCGACATTCTTCGCATTGATGGAGTGCTCGTCCCAGCCGATTCGAATTTTGGCCGTGACTGGGAGCGGAGCGACCGCGCGAACGACCGCTTCAGCGACGCGGCCCAGAGTTGGACAATCTTTCAGCAACGCCGATCCGCCGTTTCTCGCCACCACTTTGTTAACCGGGCAGCCGAAATTCAGATCGATGAAATCCGGTTGGACCCACTCCACTACCTGCCGGGCAGCTTCGGCCATGTGCTCTGCGTTGCCGCCAAAGAGCTGGACCCCAATCGGACGTTCCATCTCGTCAAACTCAAGGTAACCGCGAGTGCGCGCGTTGCGCCGAAACACTCCTTCCGAGGAGACAAATTCCGTCACCAAAACATCCGCGCCGCGCTCCTTGCAGAGTTGCCGGAAAATTTTGTCCGACACCCCGGCCATTGGGGCGAGATAGAGCGGGAAACGGCCGTCTGAAAACCAGGTAAGCATCGGGGGTAAATTACGAATGACGAATGACCAATGACGAACTAGTGACGAATTCTAAATGACGAAAGATGAGCGTGTCAGCCTTCGTCCTTCGGCATTGGTTCATTCCTGCGTCATTCGTCATTGGGCATTCGTCATTAAAGCTGCCACTTCACGCTGAACGCTTTCCAGTTCATCCAGGCGCAACTGAGGATCAGGCACAACGAAGACATCGCCGCTCTTTACGTGTTCATAGATCAGGACGCGGCCGCGATCCCTCTCTTCCGTTTGAATTTGTTTGAGAATCCGTTTTCGCTCCAGCATGGCGGCGAGGACGTAACAGGCATTGGCATTGCTGTGATCGGCTGCCGCTACGAGGCGGCGGAAAAGCTCCTCTGCGTTTTCCTTCGGCAGAGGCTCGAGAGGTTCGGGGGCTGGCGGCTCAAAGCGCGCGCGCCAGAAAGAAAATGGCTGCAAATTTTCGTTCCGCTGCTCCCAGGCTTCCTGGCTCAAGTCCTGCCGGCGAAAGCCGTCGCCGTCGCGAAATAGCAGTGTGTAAAAATTCTCGCCTTCGGCAAAAGGCCGGGCAGTCACCGCACATACTTCCGATCGATGCTGGATCGACCACTCGTCCGCCAAAAGATTCATGATGATGCCATGTTACGCCAAAGCGTAACCGGATTAAAGCTGGGCATCTCGCGATTGGTAGAGCGCAAATACAGGAGGAAAAGGCCGACCACGAAAAAAATCAGATTCGGGGTCCAACCGGCCACCCATGGCGAAATCCGGTCCCCCTCCCCGAGCGCGAGAAACAGGTGGGTGAGGAAATTCATCGTGAAAACAAGTCCGATCGCCGCCGCCACGCTGGCGAGAATCCCCCGGCGCGAAAAGCCAATCCCGAGTGGCGTCGCCATGATCGCAACGACGAAGCAAGTCCACGGCAGGGCCCACCGGTATTGCAACTGGGTTCGAAAGGGCGCGAGCAAAGTCTCCGGAAAATCCGCGTTGAAATACAGATACTCCTTCAATTCAGAAATACCGAGAAACTCCGGCCGCACGTTCGCGCTGCTCAGGCGAAAGGGGGTTTCACTCCAGTTCGAAACATTCGTGGACTTGAACATTTTTTCATCAGTGATGTTTCCCGCCGCATCGTAATTCACCACTTTCGCGTTCACCAGCCGCCAGGTTTTCGTAGCCGCTTCGTAAAAGGCATCGGTGGCGAGATAGTTCCGAGTGATATTCCCATCGGCATCCTGCTGCACAATTTGCACGCCGTTGAACTCATTGCCGTTCGGCCGAAAGCGCGAGATATACCAGGTCCGGTTGTCGGTTCGATTCCGGAACACCTGTCCATTAATAACCACGTCGCGTGTCCCGCCGCGGTTCACCTGGTCGAAGAATTCTTTTCGCGCCAGTTCGGCGTGAGCGGCCAGAGAATAGTTCAAAGCGAGCGTCGCTCCCGTGGTCAGGAGGCCGATGAAAAGCAAAGGCACAACCACCCGGGGAACACTGATTCCTGCGGTCAGCATGGAAACAATCTCGTTCGCGCGCGACATGCGACCGAGAGAAAAAAGAAGCGCGAGAAGCAAAGCGACCGGCAAAAGGATGACCAAAACTTGCGGTATCTGGGTCCAATAAAATCTGAGGACGAGCATGAAAGGCGCGCGCTCATCAAAGATCGTCGAACTGTTGTCGCTGATATCGAAGATGAGCCAAATGGAAAGAAAACCGAGAATGCAATAGACAAACGGCTGCAAGAAATTCCGGACAATGTAGCGATCGAGCAATCTCATGAGGACAAATCCGAAATCCGAAGCACGAAATTCGAAACAAAAAGGAAACCTGAAACCCGAATTTCCAAAACCTCTAGGTGCGGCGCAGGTCGTTTCAAATTTTGATCTCTGCGCATTGGAATTTGTTTCGGATTTCGAAATTCGAATTTCGGATTTCCCGCGTAAGCTCGCGGTGTGATTGCGCTCAAAGATTCCCTTGGCAGCGATTTTGTCGAGCGGGTGCGGACAATTTTCGCCGAAAACGGCCTGCTCGCAAAAGCGCGCAATTTCGAATACCGCCCTGAACAACAGGCGATGGCGGCGGCGATTGCGCAGTCGCTCGAGGAGGGTCGTCACCTCGTCGTCGAAGCCGGCACCGGTGTAGGGAAATCGCTCGCTTACCTCGTCCCGGCGGTGCTTTTCGCCCATGAGCAGGGGAAAAAAGCAATCATCTCGACGCATACGATCAATCTGCAGGAGCAGCTCCTGCACAAGGACATCCCGATCGTGCAAAAAATTCTTCCGATCGAATTCGAGGCTGCGCTCATGAAAGGCCGCCAGAACTATCTTTGTCCGCGGCGGTTAGAGCGCGCCATGCAGCAGGCGAACGAGCTTTTCAACACCACCGAGCAGGCGGATCTGGCGCGCCTCGGCGATTGGGCGCGCACCACCACCGATGGGACTTTGAGCGACTTTCCGATCGAGCCTGACCCAAAAGTCTGGGCCCAGGTTTGCAGCGAAGCGCACATCTGCACCACAAAAACTTGCGGTCAAAATCCGCGCTGTTTTTTCCAACAAGCGAAAAGACGATTGCTGGCGGCGGACGTGGTTGTAATCAATCACACCCTCCTTTTCATGCTTCTCGGCAGCGCCGAAGAGCAGGAGGACCGCGAAGAGGGTTACCTTTTCCCTAACGACTTCCTCATTTTCGATGAAGCCCACACGATCGAGCAGGTCGCCTCCCGCCAAATCGGGATTGGAGTTTCGCAATATGGGCTTCGCGCCACCATCCAGCGTCTCTACAACGCGCGCTCGAAAAAGGGACTCTTTACCGTCACCCGCGACGCCGCCGGTGTGACTCTCGCCGCGTCGCTCGTGGAGGAGGCTGACCGCTTTTTTGCGGCCGTCGATGCGAGGGCAGATTTCAAAAAAGGCCGTGAATATCGGGTGCGCGAAGCCGACTTCGTCGACGATCAGATTACGGGACGTCTCACCGCTTTGCAGGCGCGCATCATCGAAGTGGTCCGGAAGACGGAGGACGAATTTCTCAAGGCCGAGTTGCAAGAGCTCGGAAAGCGGATCGCTGAAACGCGCGCGGGCATTTCAATTTTTCTGCAACAGAGTGAGCAGAATTACGTCTACTGGATCGAGCGTGCCGGAAAAACGGCGCAGAACATTTCGCTCAAGGCCGCCCCGATCGATGTCGCGCCGGTTCTGCGGCGGATGCTGTTTCGAGAAAATTGCGCCAGCGTGATGACGAGCGCGACCCTCGCTATTGGCCGGCCTGATCTGGCGTATTTCCGCCAGCGGATTGGGGCTGACGACGCCGAGCCACTCCAGCTCGGGAGCCCGTTCGATTTCCAGAAACAGATGAAACTGTTCGTCGTCCGCAGGATGCCTGATCCACGCGATGATGCGTACGGCGCGGCCCTGGCAGAATGGGTGGCGCGTTTCGTGGAGGACACGGAGGGTCGCGCGTTTGTGCTCTTCACCAGCTACCGCTCCATGCAGCAGCTGGCCGACGAAATGGAGGATTTTTTCGAGAGCCGGAAAATGAATTTGCTCGTGCAGGGCAAGGGCGCTCCGCGCAGCCAGCTTCTCGAGCAATTTAAGAACACCCCGCGGAGTGTCCTCTTTGGAACGGATAGTTTCTGGATGGGAGTGGACGTTCCAGGGGAAGCCCTTTCGAACGTTATCATCACCCGGCTGCCTTTCGCCGTGCCGGACCATCCGCTTATCGAAGCAAAGCTGGAGCTGATTCAGGCGAGGGGCGGCGATGCTTTCACCGAGTATTCGTTACCCGAGGCGATTTTGAAATTCCGACAGGGGGTTGGCCGGTTGATTCGGAACAAGACCGACCGGGGCATCGTCGTGATTTTGGATAATCGGATTGTGACAAAACCGTATGGCCGGGCTTTCCTCAAAGCGCTTCCGGAGTGCCCGGTAAAGATCTTGTAGCCGCTCGACTGGACTGGGAAACAGGGTTTAGAATTCGCTTCGTGAGACGCTCGATTTTCGTTGTCGCGATCGCCGCCTTTCTCATCGGATTGGCCCTGGGTCGCTACAGCGGGTCGCAACGTTGGGCGCAGGATGGAACCGCGGAGCTTTCTCGGGATTCGTTAGGCGACGCGGCCGCGAAATCGTCCCTGACTGCTGGTTCCGGAACCAACCCCGCCAAAGGGGGGGCTCACCTGCCCGACGCCGACGCCTCCTCGGTCGATTCGATCATCGCTGCCTTTCGCAACGCCATGGCGCGGCCTTCCGATCGACATAGTCACCTCGAAGTGAGCAAGCTCATTGATGGGATCGACCCGAAAGATGTCCGGCCCATTATCGAACGATTGCAGGCACTCCCGCGTGAGCGTGACAAGTCAGTCTACCTTTCGATGCTCTACGCCCGTTGGGCTGAAGGCGATCCGCTGGCCGCGCTTGCCTATGCGCAGGACCAGACCAGCGGAACGGTCTCCGACCGCAAACTAGCGGTCTCGTCCATCATCCGCGCCTGGGCGGGGAAGGACGCGACGGCGGCGCAAACTTGGGTGATGCAAATGCCACCGGGTCAGGATCGGGACCGCGCCCTGCAGTCGGTGGTTTCGTCGTTAGCCGAAACCGACCCGCAAGCCGCGCTCAACATGTTGCAAGCACTCCCCTCGACGGGTGGCGGCAAACAGAATTATTACTGGCCAATCTTTTCTCGCTGGGCCAGCACCGATCCGCTCACTGCGGCCGCTCACGCGGCTGCCTTGCCCCCTGGTTCCGCGCATGACAACGCCCTCCAGGTCGTCGCTTCTACCTGGGCAAATCAAGATCCGGAAGCCGCCTTCAACTGGTCGAACACGTTGCCTCCGGGTCAGGGGCGCAACAACGCGTTGCAAAGCATTTTATCGAATTGGGCAAGCAAGGATCCTCAACGCGTTTCCGCAATCACATCGACGCTGCCGGCTGGTCCACTGCGCGACCAGGCGACAGCCAATGTGGCGCGACAGTGGGCGCAAAACGACCCCCGCGCCGCCTTGGCTTGGACGCAAGAATTGCCAGCGAGCGAAGGCCAACGCCGGGCACTGCAAAGTGTTTTGACCAGTTGGGCGCAAAACGATCCAACCGCAGCAGCTGACTACGTCGCTGCTCTTCCGCCCGGCGGAAACCAGGAGGATGCGGTGCGATCGATCGCGCAACAATTGGCTAATGCAAATCTGCAAATCGCCTTGAGTTGGGCCCAAAAACTTCCCGAGGGCGCAACCCGGCAAAACGCGCTCAACCCGATCGTCGCCCAGTGGAGCGAATCCGATCCGCAAGGCGCAATCGAATTCGCCTTTCGCAATAGTACGGGGGAAGCACGCGCCAATATGTTGCAACAAATTTCGCGGCAGTGGGGGCAAAACGATCCCCAGGCCGCGCTTTCCTGGGCGCAAAATTTGTCTGACCTGGCGACACGGACAGCCGTCCTTCCGAATATTCTTTCTGCAGTGGCTGAAAATGATCCTGCTCGGGCCGCACAGATGACGAGTCGGCTTTCTGGCGAGGCGAGAAGCGTTGCGGCTGTTTCCATCGTTTCGCAATGGGCGGCGAGCGATCCGAAAGCTGCGAGCTCCTGGGCCGCCTCCTTTCCGGAAGGAACCACGCGCGACCAGCTTTTCGAGAATTTGATCAATCGTTGGGCGAAAAATGATCCAGCGGCCGCGGCGACTTGGCTCGGAAATCTATCCGAAGGTCCATCGCGCGATCAGGCGGTAAGCGCCTTCAGCAATCGCATCAGCTCCTCCGATCCGCGAGCTGCCGTGCAATGGGCCGCGACTATCAGCAATGAGAATTTGCGTGAGAGCCAAATGGAAACGACCGCGCGCGCCTGGCTGAAAACCGATCCGCGCAACGCTTCAAGCTGGATCTCGAATTCGAGCTTGCCCGATGACGCCAAGACGAGGCTGCTCAATGGGGGCGGGTAAAGGACGGATCTGCATTTTAGTTCATCGACCCTTTAGTTCATTCTGAGTCGAGCGGGCCGAACGCAGCCTGCGGGGTGGTCAGCTTTCCATCTCTGTGTCGCGGCCACGCCAAACTGCGCCAGCCTCCCTGTAGTTGTGGTTCTGAGCGAAGCGAAGAATCGCTGACTATTTTCCGTGTCTTAAGTGCCCGAGAGAGCAAGAGATTCTTCGCTCCGTTCAGAACGACAACTACAGAGAAGGATAAAAGTAGCGGCAAAGTGAATCTGAATGCTCATCAGATGACATACGTGATTCACGTATATCATCCTCCCTCTGGCCGGCGGACCGTAACACGTTCAAAATTATGGAGCGCTTCCGTAAACGAGAAATATGTTCTCTTGAACATATTTATTCTCCCGGTAATGTCCGGCTGTGCAAAGAGCGTCGGATAAAAAATCCAGCACAGCAGTGCGACGGGCTGCAGAGATTTCGCAAACCATCGCCATTCTTCACAAATGGGGCGTGCACACCCTCGGCCAGCTCGCCGCGCTCGAGCCGGATCAACTCGGGGCCCGGCTCGGCCCAATCGCGGTCAAACTGTGGAAGCAGGCCAACGGGCAGGCGACCCGCCTTTTGCGACTCGTTAGGCCAGCAGAAGTTTTTGCCGAAGAAATCGAGTTCGAGCACGAGATCGAGACCACGGAACCACTCCTTTTCATTCTGCGTCGTTTTCTTGAGCAACTCGGCTTGCGCCTGGGGGCGCTCTACCTCGTCGCGCCGGAGATCAGGCTGCGCTTAACTTTCAGCGACAAGTCGCGCTACGAGCATTGCTTTCACATCCCCGATCCGACTCGCTCGGTCGAAATCTTATTCCGTTTGCTCCAGGCACATCTCGAATCCTTCCGCGCGGAACATCCGATCGTCGCGGTGGGACTGGAAGCGAAAGCCATCCGACCAGCCCGGCAACAATTTCAACTTTTCGAGACGCCGCTGCGCGATCCGACCCGGTTGCACGAGACGCTTACGCGTCTCACAGGATTGTTCGGTAAAGAAAGAGTTGGGACGCCGGTGCTGGAAGATTCTCATCGGCCGGACGCTTTTCGGCTCGAGCCGTTTGTCTGGGAATTGCCTTCTGCATCTTCGCCTAACGAATTTTCCTCAATGATGGGTCCGGCCTTGCGCCGGCTGCGCGCGGAATTTTTACCGGAGCCCGGTGCGCCCGTGGTTGCGCGGCAAGGGCCTTATCTCGCCTCAGGTGATTGGTGGAACGAGAACAATTGGAAACGCGCGGAGTGGGATTTGGAACTCGAAAGCGGAATGATTTGCCGATGCCAGGAGCGTAGGGACGAGTCGGAGATCGAGGGGATTTATGACTGAAAGAAGTTCGATTACGAGCACGGTCACGAGCAAGAGCAGGAGAAAGAGTTCGTTTTTGGTTTCCTCATGCTCTTGCTGGTGACCGTGCTGGACCAACATGTCCTACGCCGAATTGCACGCTTGCAGTGCCTTCAGTTTTCTCCGGGGCGCTTCTTTCCCGGAGCAGTTGGCGGAGCGCGCCGCTGAGTTGGAACTTCCGGCCATTGCTCTCCTCGACCGCAACGGCGTTTACGGCGCGCAACGTTTTTCCGTGGCCTGCCGGGAGCACGGGGTGAGGCCAATTGTAGGCGCCGACCTAACGATGGAAGATGGCAGTCTGATGCCGGTCCTGGTGGAGAATCGGATCGGCTACGCGAATTTGTGTTCGCTTCTGACCGAGGCGCATCTGCGGAGCGCGGTGAAAGGCGAATGCGCAGTGCGCTGGGATGAACTCTCTCAATTTAACGAAGGGCTGATTCCCCTGCTGGGGAGCGCACACGCCCCGCGTGCTGTTTGCGGCGCCTCGCCGCAAACGTCTTCGCGCCGAATTCTGAGGAAAATCGCGAGCATTCCCTCCGTTCGAACAATCCGGCGAGGCGCCGGATTGAGCACGCGAGGCGCGTGCGCTCCCCGGAGTCTGACGAACCGCGCGCAACTGTTACTCGATGTCTTTGGACGCGATCGTATTTATGTCGAACTGCAACGCCATCTCGTTAGGGGCGAAGAACGCATCAATCGCCAACTGATTGAGCTGGCGGAACAACATCGTCTCCCTCTTCTCGCGACGAACGGAGTGCATCACGCCACTCCTCTCGGCCGCGAAACGCTCGACGTTTTTACCTGCATTCGCGAGCACACTCATCTCGATGCCGCCGGCACTCGCCTGTCGATCAACGCGGAACGCCATTTAAAAAATAGCGCGGAAATGAAAGCGCTCTTCCGCGATCGCCCGGATGCGATCGACAACACGCTTCGTCTCGCCGAGCGGCTTGAGTTTTCTCTCGAAAATCTCGGTTACGATTTTCCCGATTACCCAGTTCCAGATGGTCATTCGATGGATTCTTTCCTCCGCACCATCACCCTTTTCGGCGCGCAACAGCGCTACGCGGCGATCAGTCGCGCGGTCAAAGCCCAGCTCAATGAAGAACTGGCTCTCATCCAGAAGCTCGGATTCTCCGGTTATTTTTTGATCGTCTGGGACATCGTCAATTTTTGTCGCGAACACAACATCATGGTGCAAGGGCGCGGCAGCGCCGCGAACAGCGCCGTTTGTTTTTGTCTCGGCATCACGCCGGTGGATCCGGTCAGCAACCATCTCGTTTTCGAGCGTTTCCTGAACGAAAGCCGGAAGGGTTGGCCCGACATCGATCTCGATCTGCCCAGCGGCGACCGACGGGAAAGCGTGATTCAGGAAATCTATCGGCGCTACGGCAAACACGGCGCGGCCATGACCGCCAACGTCATCACTTATCGCGGACGCAGCGCCGCGCGCGAGATTGGCAAAGCACTCAATTTCGCCCCGAATATTCTCGACCGTTTCTCACATCTTTTTGCGAACGGCGATTTTCCACACACCCTCGATCTGACCGCCCAGATCGAGCAATCCGGTTTGCCTAAAACGCATCCGCGCATGCCGGGGTTTGTTAGGCTTTATCGGGCGATTTATGGATTGCCTCGCCACCTCGGCCAGCACTCCGGCGGAATGATTATTTGCCAGAATAAATTGAGTTCTTTCGTACCGCTGGAGAACGCTTCCATGCCCGGCCGGGTCGTCGCGCAATGGGACAAGGACGACTGCGAAGATCTCGGGATCGTGAAAGTCGATTTGTTAGGCCTCGGCATGATGTCAGTCATGCAGGACACCTTCGAACTTTGCCGGGAACGCGGACGCCCCCTCGATCTGGCCCACATCCCGAAAGATGATGCCGCCACTTATAAGATGATGCAGGAAGCCGACACGATTGGCGTTTTCCAAATCGAAAGTCGCGCGCAGATGGCGACCTTGCCGCGGTTGAAGCCGAAATGTTTTTACGATGTTGTGATCGAGGTCGCGATCATTCGCCCGGGACCGATCCAGGGCGACATGGTGCATCCCTATTTGAATCGTCGCGCCGGTCGCGAAGAAGTGACGTATTTCGACGAACGATTGAAGCCGGTGCTGGAACGCACCCTCGGCGTTCCGCTTTTCCAGGAGCAGATGCTGAAGATCGCAATGATCATGGCCAATTTTTCCGGGGACGAAGCGGAAGAATTGCGACGCGCCCTAAGTTTTCATCGCTCGCAGGAGCGGATGAACAAAGTGAGTGTGAAATTGCGTGCAGCCATGGAACGTAACGGGGTCGCGCCGGATGCGGTCGAGAGAATTCTGCAATCGATCACGTCGTTTGCGCTCTACGGATTTCCCGAGTCTCATGCCATCAGTTTCGCAATTCTGGCCTACGGCAGTGCCTATCTGAAAGTGCATCGCGCGGCGGAGTTTTACGCCAGCCTCCTGAACAATCAGCCGATGGGATTTTATGCTCCAGCCACGCTCGTGAAAGACGCCCGCCGGCACGGTATCAGGATGCGACCGGTCTGCGTGGCCGAGTCGGAGTGGCGTTGCACAGTCGAGTCGGACGAGGTCGTCCGTTTGGGATTTTGTGTCGTGAATGGTTTGCAGCAGGAACATGCGGAGGAAATCGTTAGGCTACGTCAGGCGACGGCTTTTCAATCGATGGAGGATTTCAAGCGGCGAGTTCTTTGCCTGACGAAAGAAGAATTGCGGCGCCTGGCAGAGCTGGGAGCACTAAATTCTTTCGCTGGGCATCGCCGGGCTGCGATGTGGCAAACGGAAGAGGCGTGGCACGATGATCTTCTGGGTAGCGCACGCGTCTCGCGTGCTGTTTGCGGCGCCTCGCCGCAACCACGATCGCGCGCCGAAAAGGACCACGAAACTTCACTCGAACCTTCAACCGTTCGGCGAGGCGCCGAACGGAGCACGCGAGGCGCGTGCGCTACCCAGACACCGCTGCGATGCATGACTCTCAGCGAGCGTGTGCAGGCAGATTACGAAACCATGGACCTCACGACGGGGCCGCATCCGATGACGTTGCTGCGCAAAGACCTGCCGAATGTCTGGCGCGCGATCGATCTCGCGCAAGCACGTCACGGCTCGATCATCCAGATCGCCGGCAATGTCATTTGCCGGCAGCGGCCCGGCACAGCCAAGGGATTTGTTTTCATCAGTCTGGAAGATGAAACCGGTGTCTCGAATGCGATCGTCACGCCGGACTTGTTTGAGCGATTACGACTCCTGATTACGGAGGAACCGTTCCTTGTCATCGAAGGTGAAGTGCAAAACTCCGACAATGTTGTGCTCGTGAAAGCGAGAAATATTTCGCCACTCACGCATAGCCAGCTCCCCGGCAGCGAATCGCACGATTTTCATTAGGCACGCGCTATTTCACCTGTTATCCCGATTCGGCGTAGCGCGCGTGCGGTCTCGGAGATTTCCGCGGCGCCTACTCAGTGACAACCGCAGCCGGGACCGCAGGAATTCCCGACGGAACCGACCGATGGGCCGGTCGATCCGCCGGGCACGTGAACGCCGTAGCCACCAGAAATCACGCGCCGGACCGCTTCCCCTGTCTCCGGATCCACCTTCAGCGGTTCATCCTTCATGCTCTGTTTGACTTCAAAGCGCCGTAGCGGCTTGGAAGGATCGGTTGTTTCGTAAACGTAAATTGGCATAACGAATCAAAGACTACTCGGCCGCGTGTCGTTTGGCTGGTTCTTTCGGCTCGGCCGGCTTTTCGGCGGGATGCTTGTCCGGCTCCATCCATTCGCTGTGGAAAACACCCGGCTTGTCAACTCGCTCGTAAGTGTGGGCACCAAAAAAGTCGCGTTGCGCCTGAAGTAAATTGGAGGGAAGACGCGCCTGCCGGTAGCTATCGAAATAGCCTAACGATGCGCTGAAGGCCGGCACCGCCACCCCCTGCTCCACCGCGGTCGCGACTGCGATTCGCCAGTTGTGTTGCGTCTTTTCAATGATGTCGGTGAAATAGGAATCCAGGAGCAGGTTGCTCAACGCCGAATTGCGCTCGTAAGCCTCGCGAATCCGGTTGAGAAACTTCGCCCGAATAATGCAACCGCCCCGCCAGATGGTCGCGATATCGCCGAAGTTCAGGTTCCAACTGAATTGCTTGGCGGCTGCGCCTAACAGTTCCATTCCCTGGGCATATGAAACAATCTTGGAGGCGTAGAGCGCGTCTCGCACCGCGGTGATGAGTTCATCGCGAGCGCCGTTGAATTTTTCGACCTTCGGCTGCGGCAGAATTTTGGACGCGGCCACCCGGCTGTCTTTGCGGGATGAGATCACCCGCGCTTCCACCGCGGCGTTGATCGTGGAGATAACGACTGATTGCTGAATCGCCGATTGGAGCGTCCAGATTCCGGTGCCTTTCTGGCCGGCTTTATCGAGAATGATATCGACCATCGGTTTGCCGGTCTCGGGGTCGATTTTGCGAAAAATCCGGGCGGTAATGTCGATCAGGTAGCTGTCGAGTTCGCCGCGGTTCCATTCCGAGAAGATGTCGGCCAGATCGTTAGTCGTTAGGCCAAGAACACTGCTCAGAATCGCATACGCCTCGCAAATCAATTGCATATCGCCGTACTCGATTCCGTTATGGACCATCTTGACGTAGTGGCCGGCGCCGTCCGGGCCCATGTAACGGCAGCATGGCTCGCCATCGACCACAGCTGCGATCTTGGTGAAAATCGGGGCGATGATTTCCCAGGAGGCACGCGGACCACCCGGCATGAGTGACGGGCCTTTCAACGCTCCTTCTTCGCCGCCGGAAACGCCACAACCAACAAAATGAATTCCGCGGCTTTCCAGATCCTTGCAGCGGCGCTGGGTGTCGGTGAAGAGCGAGTTGCCGCCATCGATGATGACGTCTCCCTTCTCGAGGAGCGGCGCGAGTTGTCCGATGACGGCATCAACCGGCGGACCGGCCTTGACCATGATCATCGCCTTGCGCGGGCGTTGAAGAGCGCCAACAAACTCTTCCATCGTGGTCGTCGGTTGGATGTTTTTTCCCTTGGCGCGTTCCGCAGCGAACTTTTCCGTCACCGCAGTGGTTCGATTGAAAACGGCCACCTGAAACCCTTTCGACTCCATGTTGAGAACGAGGTTCTCCCCCATCACCGCGAGACCGATAAGGCCAATATCACATTGATTCGTTTTCATTTTCGGTATCTCCTGAAAGTTCAGCGTGCCTGGAAGACGCATCGGCAAGGCGCGCCCTCAAGCAGATGGCAACTTGGCATCCGGAAATCCTAATCACAACCAGCCTGCTGCAATCACACGCGAATAACTTCAGCGGAACGGCTGGCGCATCGGTTGACTTTTGGGGAGCCGTCCGCGCTTTGGAAGGTGGACGCGAGATTTCCGGCATTGAATACGAAGCGCACCAGCCAATGGCGCAACACCAGATGGAGATGATCGCCAAGACGGCGCAAGCCGAGTTCGGTTTGGAGCAAATTATTCTGCACCATCGCATCGGCTTCGTCGCAGCTGGCGAGGCGTCGCTTTTCCTGCACGTGACCAGCGCACATCGGGATGCCGCTTATCGAGCAAGCGCATGGATCGTGGCCGAGCTGAAGCAAAAGGTGCCGATCTGGAAACGCCCTGTTTTCACTGAACAGAAGAGCGCGGTGCCGGCGGCATGAACTGGGCGAACCGACTCACTCTCGGGCGACTCGCGTTGACGGTGTTTTTCGTTTGGTCGCTCAGTTCCGCTTGGGCGTACGCACGCACCACCGCTCTCGTCATCTTCGTCCTCGCCGGGATCAGTGATTACTTCGACGGTGCAATCGCGCGCCGTTACGGAATCGTGACGAAATTCGGGAAACTGATGGATCCGCTCGTCGACAAGGTGATGATGGCGGCCGCTTTTATCTGCCTGGTGCCGCTTGGGGCGGTTCCCGCCTGGGTCGCGACAATCGTGGTCGCGCGTGATTTTCTCATAACCGGTTTGCGTTTGCTCGCCTCCTCCGATGGCGTAGTGCTGCCGGCGGAACGGCTAGGGAAACACAAAACCTCGTGGCAAATCGCCACGGTCGTCTTTTTCCTCCTGCTTCTCGCGGCGCACGAGCTGGGGCTGGCACAAACAGAGTCCGCTTGGTGGAGCAACGCGTGGCGTTACGGTGGCAATACCCTCCTTTGGATCACAATCGGCCTGACCATCTATTCCGGTCTTGGTTACCTTTGGCGTCATCGCGGATTACTCCGAGCCTAACGAACGCCATCGGCCGTAACCTAGGGAGCGAGCCGCTTCTAGAAGAAGCTCTGCGGCACTTCGATTTTGTCGCCGGGCTGCAATTTTGGATCGAGGCCCGGGTCCTTCCGGACCTGCCGCACATCATAAATCTTGGCTTCGCTTCCACGAAGAAGGCGGACCCGTTTCTGATCCGCGAAATCGTTAAATCCGCCGGCGGCGCTGATCGCAGCCAGCAACGTCATATCTTCTGTAAAAGGAACGCGGGCGGGTGCGCGCACTGCTCCGCCAACATTCACGAAACGCGCCTGCGGCTGCATCACGATCGTGATCGTCGGATTCGTGAAAATCCCGGCCGACTTGTAACCATTCTCGATCGCGCTAGCCAGCTGCGCGGGCGTCAGACCTTCAGCCCGGACCTTGTTGATGTAGGGCATGTTGACCATGCCGTTCGAATCGACCGTGTAAACATTGTTGACCTGAGTTTGTTCGTCCGCCGGGACGCCACTGATCCGCATCTCCACGGGATCACCAGCGCGCAAAACGGCGCCGGCAAAAACGGGGGGAGCAAGCGCGGCAACGAGAAGCATCACGAGGAGCGACGCCTTCATTTAATAGTCCTCCGGCCGCGAAGCGCCGTTGCTGCTAACAGTGGCGGTCTTCTGCCAGCGTGATGACTTCGGCTCGCCTGTCCGTGAGTGATAGTAGCCGTAGTAGCTTGTGTAATAATAATAATTTTGGTCGTGCTTGAGATCGACATTGTTCAAGACGACCCCGAGGACATTGCCCCCGACGCCTTGGATAGCCTGCTTCACTCGCGTCAGCATGGCGCGCGGAAAACGGCGGTGCTGCACAACGATAATGCTGTGGTCGACTTCGCTCGCCAAGACGGAAGCGTCGCTCACCCCGAGCATCGGCGGCGAATCGAAAAGGATGATGTCGTAACGAGTCTTCAGTTCCGCGATCAAATCCGACATTCGCTGAGAATTGAGAATGCCAACCGCGTCAGCCGGGAGAGCACCGCTCGGGAGCAGAGAGAGATTTTTGATTTTGGTCGAGAGAATCGCGTCCTCCAGCGGCATGTCGGTCGTCAGATAATTCGTCAGGCCAATCTTGTTATCGACATCGAACATGGTGTGCTGGACGGGACGGCGCAGATCCGCGTCGACGATCAGCGTTGAGTAGCCTCCTTGCGCTGCAATGACCGCGAGGTTGACCAGGGTGGTCGACTTTCCTTCGCCTGGCCCGCCGCTGACGATCGAGATCGTCCGCGCATCAGGGCCCGATCGATTGAATTCGACGTTGGTGCGCAAGATTCGATAGGCCTCAGCATCGGGAATATCTCCTGTCGCGCGGTGCAGGATTTGGATGTTCTGCGGGATGATCGCGAGGACGGGAACGCCGAGAAGCGTTTCGATGTCGTCCATCGTCTTGATGCTGGTATCGAGATACTCGATAAAAAATGCCAGCCCGATGCCCAAGATCAGTCCCACCAGTGCGCCCAACCCGAGATTGAGTGCCACGCGCGGGCGGGCGGGAAACGGACCCGGCTCCGCCACCTGCTTCACACTCACCGCCTGCCGCGGCATCGCCATCTCCATGGTCTGAGTCTGGGTCCGCGTCCGAAGGTTATCGCGTAGAGTCTTTTCTTTGATGTAGGCGTTCTTCGCGCGTGTGTAATTGGAGCTTAGATTTTTGGAAGCGACCTGCTTCTCGTTGATATCGGCGAGTTGTTTCTTCAGCTCGTCCCGCGTGGTCTGGGCGGAGTTGAGGTTTCGTTGCAGTGCATCGCGCACACTTGCGACCTGCTGTTCCAGTTGGCGGACATAAACGGCCTTGGTTGCTCTTAATGCTTTGACCTTGGGATGATTCTCACCCAATCCCGAGTTCAAAAGTTGCGCTTCATTCGCGACCGCCTCCTGATAGCTAGGCAGGATTTTTTGAACGATCGGGTCTTGGATGTTGAGCGTCGGCATCATTCGCATCAAATCTTCGCCTTTAAGACTTTCGATTTGTTGGAGCTTGGCCGAGAGCGTGGCCACATTTGTTTCCGCGTCATTCACCTCGCCTTCCTGTTTGACGACGTTTTGGTTGGCAGCGGTGAGCGAATCCTCTGTCCCTTCCGGGTTCAGATCGACGATATGTTCTTCATCGCGGATTCGGGCGACCTCCTTTGCGGCCGCCTCTACCTTGCGATCTTCCTTTGTCACCTCCTCGTTCATCGTCTCGACGGCCCGGTTCAGGACTTCCTTTTCTTCCTGCACCCTTACCTTTTGGTAGACCTCTACGATCTTGTTTGCTATGTCGGCCGCCTCCTGTGGGTCGGTATCGTAGACGCTGATTTGGAGAAGGTCCGTGTTCCGCACTTCGTCGAGGTCAAGCTTGCTCCGTAAAATCCGATAGGCTTGCTCGCGCGTCGGGCGGTTGCCGCCCTGGCCCCACTTGTCCTGCAGTTTCAGGTCGTCAATGACTGGATAAAGAATGCCGGTGCGCTGAATGATTTGATAAACGGTGGGCGCAAGTTGCGGATCGTGATACGGCATGAGGCCGCCATCGTTGCCGAAAATCCGCGGAGTCTCGGCCATGGATTTTACTTCGATAAAGACCGACGATTGATACTCGCGGGGTTGGAAAAAAGTCACGATCGCCGCGGTGATCACGACGAGCAGAAAGGCTAACAAGACCAAGACCCACCGGACGCGTAAAACGCGCCAATAGTCGAGGAAATGCAGTTTACCTTCTTCGTGTGCCATAGTTCCCTGTTTTGACCGGGGCGGAACCTATCAGAAGATCACCTTGGCGCAAAAGCGGCTGGCGGAGGGCTCTGGACCTGGTCAAAAGCTTGCGTTAACCCCTAGATAATAGCGATTTCGGGCGTATTCCCGCAAGGTAATATCTGAAAAGACTTCGGTATGGCTGTACCCGGCCAGCGCGGCCCAATTGCGATTGATCTCGTAACGGACACCAAGGCTAATATCGAGTGAGTCCTCGTCGAAGGCCGGCACGAAGGAGGTTGGCGTGAGCAGACTGTCGTTATCATCGTGCTGGTAGAAGAAGCTCAAGCTTCCAACGATGCGGGGCGTGAATGCATAGGTCGCATTAAGTCCGGTCCGGAAAGTTGTGCGCGAAGCGGTGCCGGGCACATCGGGCTCATCAAGTCCGTAGCGATTTGCCCAGCTCAAGGTCGTTCGCTCGCCCAACGAATAGTTCAATGTTGCCTCACCATACGGCGAGGTCTGTTCATCAAAGTTCTCAAAGTCCCGAAACTGAACGCCACCTCGCAAGGAAATGTTGAAGTGTGGATTGAAGCTATGGTCCAAACCGGCCAACGCAAAATGGGTCATCGAGTCATTTGGCGCGGTATCGTAGTCAACGATTTGGTAGCGATATTCTCCCACCAGCGTCGTAGTGGGCAGGGCAAGATAGCGGAACTCATTCCCAAAGGTGTGTTCGAACCGATCTTCATATGTGCTGATCGCACTGTTGTCGTAGTCAATTACTCCTAAAGTGTAACTCGTCGCCGTAGCGAAACGTGGCGACCATTGATAGGTGACGGAAAACTTGTCATTGGTGTAGAAGTAGTTTCCACTTCGCCGATTAATCCCGATCCCGGTATTAAAGTCTGGCTCCGAGCGATAGGTTAGATAGGCAGCTGCACCCAAACCGAGCCGCGGGGTTGCTTGGTGAGTGACAGAGAATGTCACCCCAGTATCGATGTCGTATTCCTGTCCAAAAGGACGGTGATAATAATAAGTGGCGCCGCCCCAACCTTGCAGGTCTAAGCGAGTGCGGTCGTTGCCAAACTTATAGTCAATCACAACCTGCCCATTGGTGAAAAAGGAACCGACCTTATCCTTGTCAGTCGTATAGACGTTATCATCGTAGCCTTCTCGCACCGACACCGAGATATGAAACGGTGAACGAGTAAAATTGCCTGTTCCCGCATCGGGCGCCACCTCCTTGTCAGGGTTCTCGGTCTCAGTGGTCTCTGTCGCGACCGGCAAGGTTTCCTTGCCCGCTGTTTGTTCCTGTGCCCGAAGCGTCGGCGTCGCCGCGACCAAGGCAAGGGCGGCGACGAGAACGACGTCCTGCCAATGGCTTTGCCAAGACTGCGATTGCCGCCTCCTTTCCTGAACCATTACGGCCGAGGCTATGTATTGCGCGGAATTGCAGCAATACAATTTCCCGCCCAGTCTACAGACCGATTAGAAACGACTAGGCGAAGGCTCGATTGCCGGTGTAATTGGCGCGCCCTTATCCGGCAAAGCCAAAGGGCGTTGCTCTTCTGCTTTTGAATGACAATTCTTCCAACCGTCCAGGTTCGCCTGATAAGATTTCTGCGCGACGATTGATCGCGGATCCCACGCCAGCGCGCGCCCAAACATCCACTCTGCTTCCGCGAACCGTCCCACGGCGCCATAAGCCCGCCCTAGTGAGATCAAGAAGGTCTCGTCGTTAGGCGCAAGCGCGCTCGCGCGCTGAAAAGGTTCGATCGCCGCCCGATAAAAGGACGTCGCCGCCGCCGGATTTTGGAGTTGCTCGGCGCTTCGCACCCGGCTTTCACCCAAGTAAAAGAACGTCTCGGGATTTTGATCATCCAATTGGACCGCCTTCTCCGCCCAGCGTGTCGCTGCCAAATACCGGTCGTCCCGCAAAGCGACGCGAGCCCGCTCCGCGTAGGCCTCTGACTTCACGTAGCGGATGGATAACCCGAGCAGGAGCAACGCAAGTGCAGGCAGAACGAGCCGCTTTAAAACGAAAGAGGGCGCGACGGTGTCGCCTTCCCGGTCCGAAGCTGGCGTGGCGAGAATTGCGAAAACGAAAGCGAGAAGGAGAACGTTGGCTGGGATGTGCAGATTGAAATCGAAAAAGGAGTGCACACCGTAAGCCGCCAGCGCTCCGAAGGCGCCGATCATTAGCGCAAGATTATTGCTCGGGAGGCGTCCAGAAACAGCGATCCGCCGCGGACCCAGTTTTGAGAAGGTTTCCGCGCCTCGACACAGATGTGCGCCAAGGAAGAGAAGAAAAGTGACTTCGCCAATTGCTCCATATTCGGCGAGAAGTTGGAGATAATCGTTGTGCACGTGGACTGGATCCAACTGCATCCGTGAAGTACGAAATCGCCGACCATAATACAAATAGGTACCGCTGCCGGTGCCAAATGCGGGTTGCAGTTTCCACTGCGCTATCGCCGCTTCCCAAAGATCGAGACGGATGTTCGTGGGATCGACGACATTCTGCGCCCGGCTATTGAGATACTCACTTTGCTTGAATCCAAAGAGCACCAACGCCACTAGGAACAGAGCGAACAAACTGCCTCCCACCGCGACTCGCCAAAAGAACTCCCTGGCTGACTTGCGCAGTGCGAGCAGGCTTAGGATAGCGACGATTACCAAGCTCGCGCTCGCACTGAGATAACCGCCGCGACTTCCCGTCAGGGCGAGACCGGCGTAACAAAGCAACCCGGCATAGCCAACAAGCAACTTCGCCCACATCGGCCAACGGCTCCAACAGGCCAGACTGACGCAAAAGACCCCGATGACTTCGAGTAAACCGGCGAAATGATTCGGACAGACGTAAAAGCCGCTCGCGCGACGCCCGTAATCGAAGCGCTGCAAAAACGGGATGAGCATGAAGTTATTGCCCGCACGAAATTGCACTGCGCCGATGCCGATCTGCACCAATGCAACAACCAGGAGCGCCATGAGAATGACAACGCGCCACCGGGCGGACGTTAGAACCAGGAAGACAATCAGGTAAACGATCAGTCCGCCCAGGACAGAGAAGATGTCCATTCGGGCCAGATACGGCACCGGCGAGAACCAAGCCCGCGCGAGAACATAACCAAAGAAAACCGCCGAGGACCACAGACAAATCCTCGATGGTTTCGCTTGCCGCAAAGAGAAGCATGCGACCAGACCTGCCAGGCCAAGCATCGCGTAAATCGGAAGGCTGAAGGCGAGCCGTGTTCCTCCGATAAACACCTGCATCGCGACCATTCCCGCGATCATCAGGAAAGCGGCAACCATTTCGCCCGCTCGAGTGAGGGATGATGAGTTCATCGCGTGGGCGGCGACGTTACCGCAAATGTCTCCCCAAGGAGGAGCTTTTTGCGGATTAAGGTTGGATCGGACGGGGAACAGGCGCGACCGATGTTGCCGGCCTGGGCGAAGGCGTTGGGGTTGGCGAACACCTGCCTGTCGAAGCCCCGGGATGGCCGCGTAAAAATTCGGTCAACAAGCTTTGCCGCACCGCCCGCTGTGTCCCTTCCACGCAAACCAGAGTGAGTTCTTCGTGCGGATCATATTCACGCTCTGCATCGGAACCTGTGGTGCCCGGTGAACTCTGCCCATTCGGGCTTGGCGAGCTGGTCTTCATGGCAGCACGCACCTCCGCATCAATGCTCTGATCGCACTTTGGTGCGAGCGCGACTGCCGCGTCGCTAATCGCCTGCGCGGCGCCAGGTCGAGCAGACACCGTCGCCTTCACGATTGCACCGACCTTTTCGCACTCGACCTTCCCCATGCAGCGCAGGACAGTGCCGACAATATTACCAGCGAATTCGCCCCGCGCGGCCACTGCTGCCGTCGCAATGCCAGGCGCGGAATTTCGATTTTTTCGCACGGCGAAACAAACGGCTGACAAAAGATCGGACTTACTCGCTTTTTCAATCGTCATCCTGGGCGGCAGCGCCGCTTGAATCAGGGTGGCCGGCGACGAATCACGGCTAGGGGCAGCGGGGGATGTCGCAACCCAGAATCCAGCGGGAATGGCGAGGACAACGAAGCTCAGGAGAAGATTTTTCCTCAAGCCATCCATGATCCATTCTCGTCCGGCGCGGAAAGCGGGCAAAGGGAATCGAACCCTCATAGCCAGCTTGGAAGGCTGGAGCTTTACCATTAAGCTATGCCCGCGCGGGCCTAAGCTGCCGCGCTCCGACGCGGTTGCCAAGTTTTTTCAGAACGTGGCGTGAATCGTCCAGATCGACGGCTCCAGGTCGGCTCGCAATTCCGCACGCTTGCCAATTACACCACATCCGACTAGCAACTTCCTTATGAAATCTTTGTGTCTTCTCGCGACCGTTTTCGTTGTTTTTGCTTCCGCGCGGGCGGACCTCACCCTAGTTCAGACAGTCGACGGCGGCGGCGGACAAAACCAGCACATCACGATGAAAGTGAAAGGTGATAAGGCTCGCGTCGAGATCGGCTCGCAGCTCACCACCATCATCGATTCGAAAACTGGCACCGTCATCAATCTTATGACTGAGAAGAAGGTCGCGATGACGATTTCCGGCGATAAAGCCAAGGCGATGGCTGAAATGGCGAAAGCCTTCGTCAAAGAAGAGGCGCCCGCTCAACCGGCGCCCAAGCCAACCGGAAAAAAGGAGACGATCAACGGCTATGAAACTCAGGAGTATGTGAGCGATTCGCCGAAATTTCACGCGAGTTACTGGGTCGCCCCCACCTACCCCAATTACGCTGCCATTCTGCAGCAAATGAGTGTCCTTAGAAACGGCGCGTTTGCATCCATCACGAAGGGTATGCCCGACTACAGTACGCTCCCGGGAATGCCAATGCGGACGCACGTCAGGACGGCGAACGAGCATGAAATCACGAGCACGATTGAGTCGATTAGCGTTTCGCCGCTGCCGGACGCCGATTTCACCGTCCCGGCGGGTTATTCAGAAATGAAGATGCCCGATCTCCTCGGCACCAAGCCTTCGAACAAGCCGTGAAATGTCAACCGCGCAGGAAGGGCCGCCAGGCGCGACTGGTTCTCGCCTCGGCTTCGCCGCGCCGCCGGCAATTGCTCACCGAGGCCGGTTTTCCATTCGAGATCATCGCGCCAAACGTTCGCGAAGTTTCCTCTCGCAATTTCACTCTTTGCGAAGCCACAAGCTGGAACGCCCTGCGCAAAGGTCTCGTTGTCGCGCGCGATCAACCCGATGACGTCATTCTGGCCGCCGATACCCTCGTCGAACTCAACGGGCGCGTGATCGGCAAACCGGCCGATCGCGCGGACGCGGCGCGCACTCTTCGCCTCCTCAGCGGCCGCACTCACATCGTCGCGTCTTCTGTTTTCATTGCTCATCTGCGAGGCGGCCGATCGGAAAATTTTACTGTTTTGTCTCGTGTCGTTTTCAAACAACTCACTGACCGCGCGATCAAAGAATATCTTGCCAACCTCGACCCGCTCGACAAAGCCGGAGCCTACGCTGCACAGGGAGCCGGGCATGTCGTCATTGCACGCATCATTGGGTCGCGCAGCAATGTCATTGGGCTTCCGATGGAAGAAACGAGCGCGGCGCTGAAACGTTTCGGCATTCGCCCGCGGCGTCTTCGCGCCTAACGAGTTTGAAGGACGGCCCCGCGTTCGTTGGTGTGGGCGGTGTGTTCCTCACGTTTTTGCCGCCGCAAGGTGCGGTAAACAAACCAGACAATGAAGCAATTCACGGCGAGGATAAGAATTGCAACCGCCCCTGGGTGCAGCCACACATGACGAACCTCCAAGGGTATGAGGGCGGCGGTCGCGACCACCATCAATAGTTCCGCCCAGCGTTGCTGAAAATAGACGCCAATTCCCTCCGTACAGAGGACAACCGCATAAAAAAGCGCCACAAAACCGGTCACCTGAAGAATACCCCCCGCGACCACATCCTGTAAGCGGTTCAGCAGGTAAAGCACGCCGCGGCTGTGCACCACCATCAGCTCGCCATCCACCCAATCTGAAATGGCATCCAGCCAGCGCGTCCGGCTGTGCAAAAAGAGCAGCGAGACCCCGATGGTAGCGACCAAAATGCCCTGCACGATCTTGAAGATCGCGATGGCTTTCAGGAATCGGACCCGCCGCTGGGATCGCAGATTTTGTTGACTCGGCGCTGCCTGACTCATCTCAATACGTCTCGCAGAACCAGTGGCGATCTCAAGCCGTCAGGCTTTTCCGGCAGCAAACCTCGAGTTTATTTCCGCTCGGATCCTCAAAGAAAACCGCGTAGTAGCCGGGCGAATACTCGCGCCACAGCGCCGGACCTTCGAGATTCAAACCGCCACTTCGCTTAACGACTTCCGCCATACGATCAACCTCTTCCCGGCTCTCCGCCCAGAATGCAATCCGATTATCGTTAGGCTGATGCTTCGGCGCCTCTGTAAATCCAAAAAATGCGACCGGCCCCTGCCCCGCGGCCTGCCAGATTGACCATTCCTCTCCGCTCGAATCGATCGTGAACCCGAGCGCCGGCAGCAGCTGGGAATAAAATTCCTCCGCGGTTGCCATGTCTTTCACCCGCAAATCAATGTGATCGAATATTCGCGCTTTCATTCGTCGTAGCCGGAGGCGTTGACCCCGGCCTTCACAGCAAAATCTTGCCGGGGGTCATCGCCCCGGCTACAGCTTTCGTTTCCGCAGGAAGTTGGTAATCTTGCCGCGCCTTGCAATCGAAAATGCTTTTGCTCCGCGTCGCTCTCGGCGGCGTCCTGATCTTATCGTCCGCCGCCTGCCGGCCGCGCGTTCAACCTGTTTCGGGCACGATCGAGGTGGATGAAGTCCACGTCGCGCCGCGTTCGGGCGGCCGAGTGGTTGAACTCTTCGCCCAGGAAGGCGAGACCTTGCGCCCCGGGCAACCACTGGCACGACTTGTCGCACCGGAGCTCAAAGCCCGGCGCGAACTCGCCCAAGCCCAGATCGACACCACCGTTAAGGATGCCGAAGCCTTCAAAGCGCAACTCGAGTTCATGCGCTCTGATGCCCGTCGTCAGGAGGAATTGCTCCGTAACAAAACCGTTTCGGCGAACGAGGCGGAACGCGCCCGCAGCGCCGCTGACGCTCAGGAGAAAAGCCTCCAGGCTGCGCAAATGCGCATTGTCCAGATGCGCGCTCAACTGGCGGAGATCGACTCCGAGCTGGCGGAATTGAATGTGGTCGCGCCTAACGACTGCGTCCTTGAAGTACTGAACGTAAAAGTCGGTGATGTGCTCGCGCCCAATCAGGAATTAGCCACCCTCATCCTGCCCCAACACTTGTGGGTCCGCGTTTACGTTCCGGAAACGTGGCTCGGATGGATCGCGCTCGGCGATCCCGTCCGTCTCCGGGTCGATTCTTTTCCGAATGAAGATTTCCCCGGCACCGTGGAACAGATTAATCGCCAGGCCGAATTCACTCCACGCAACGTCCAAACCGTGGAGGATCGCATCCGCCAGGTCTTCGGGGTGAAGATCCGGTTGCAGAATCACGCCGACAAATTGCGTGCCGGCATGTCCGCCGACGCCGTGTTTCCAAAGGTGCAGGCGAAATGAACCGACACGCCTTCACTTCCTGATTTCACGCGATGGACGCAATGATTGAATGCGATGGCCTAACGAAGCGCTTCGGCCATTTCACTGCGGTCGATCATGTCACTTTTTCGGTCGGGCGTGGTTCGATCTTTGGGTTCCTCGGACCGAATGGCTCTGGCAAATCAACCGTCATTCGGATGCTCTGCGGCATTCTCGAACCGACCGAAGGCACCGCCCGCATCGACGGCCGCGATGTTCAGAGCGAAGGCGACACGATCAAGGAGATGATCGGTTATATGTCGCAAAAATTTTCCCTTTATGATGAGCTGACGGTTAACGAAAACCTTCTTTTCTCCGGCAAGCTTTACAGTCTTCGCGATCGTGACCTCAAAAAGCGGCGGGACGAATTGATCGCCCTGACTCATCTCGAGCCTTACTTGGAGCGGCGCGCCGCCCTGCTCTCCGGCGGTTGGCGCCAACGCCTGGCCATGGCCTGTGCGCTCATGCACAACCCGACCGTGCTTTTCCTTGATGAGCCCACCGCCGGGATCGACCCGGTCGCTCGCCGTGAACTTTGGGATCTGCTCTTCGAGTTCGCCGGGCGGGGCATGACGCTCTTCGTCACCACCCATTATATGGACGAAGCCGAACGCTGTTCGCACGTCGGCTACATCCACATGTCGAAACTGATCGTGTGTGGACAGCCCGATGATTTGAAACATATGCCCGACGTGAATCCGCCGGGAACACGCCGGCTCGATGTGACCTGCGATCACGTCACCCAGGCACTCCAAGCCATGCGGACGGTCTCAGGCGTGCGCAGCGCGACAGTGTTCGGCCAATCGATGCACCTGCTGGTGGATGATTCGATCACTCGTGCCGACATCGAAGAAAAGCTGCGCAGCGTGGGAATTCAAAGCGCAGAGATCCACGTCATCGGCCCATCGCTTGAAGATGTCTTCGTCACGCTGACGGCAAAACATGGGAACGGCACTCAACAGGAGAAAGCGGCCTGATCGAATGACTGAGCTCGACCCATGAGACGTCCCTTCCGCGGCCTCGGGGCCATCCTCTTCAAGGAGTTCATCACCGTCTTGCGCGATCCGATGACGCTCTTCTTCATGCTCTTCCCACCGTTGGTCGAGATGATCGCTTTCGGCTACGCCCTCGACAACGACGTCAAGCACATGGCGATGGTCGTTTTCAATGAGGATCGGACGGTGGAGAGCCGCCAACTACTTGATCGTTTCGTCAACACGGAGACTTTTCGCATCGTTAGGGAAGTGGGCAGCGCGACGGAGATGGCGAGTGAAATTCGCGCCGGGCACGCCTACGTCGGGCTGGAAATTCCGCCTCATTTTACCCGCGAGCTTCGCGCCGGACGGTCTGCCCAGGCGCAGCTCCTCATCGACGGCTCCAATTCCACGGTTGCCCTGCAAGCCCTCAACACCGCCGTCGCCATTGCCCTAACTCAATCGATCGAAACGCTTCTGAAAGAGAGCGGACGCCATGCGGTGCCGGTCGAGATTCGGCCGCAAATGCTCTACAACCCGACGATGCGAAGCCCGAATTTTTTTGTTCCGGGCGTCGTCGGCATTGTGCTGCAAATCGGGACGACTTTTGCCACGGCGATGGCGGTTGTGCGCGAAAAAGAGCGGGGGACGCTTGAGCAGCTTCTCGTTAGTCCGCTGAGCCGCTGGGCGTTGATGCTCGGCAAACTCATTCCCTATCTCTGCATCGGCATGCTCATGGCCTGCCTTCTCTTCTCGATTATGCATTTCGTGTTTTTCGTGCCGATCGCGGGCAGCATTGTGGCGATGATTACGGCCACACTCGTTTACGTTTTTGCTCTCCTCAGCCTGGGCCTGCTCGTCGCCACGAAAGCGGAAAACCAGATGCAGGCGCTGCAAATGTCGATGGCGTTTATTCTTCCGAGCGTTTTCTTCTCCGGCTTCATTTTCCCGCGCGAAACGATGCCGGCGTTTTTTTATGGCCTCGGCGCCATCTTGCCGACGACCTATTTCATCGGTTTGATGCGCGCGATTATTTTGCGTGGCGCGACCTTCGTCGAGTACGTGCAGTCGTTAGTCATTCTGACCGGCATGGCAGTGCTGCTTTTCTGCGTTTGCGCGTTACGCTTCAGAAAAAAGATCGGCTAGTTAGTGCCCGTTAGGCACGGTCAAGCAGCAGCCGCGCAATCGAGAAATAAAAGAGCAGCGTCATGATATCGGTTGCGGCCAGCGTCACCGGACCAGCCGCGATTTTTGGATCCCAGCGCAACGCATGCAGAATGGTGGGAACGCTCAATCCGAGCAGTCCCGCCGTCAGCAGCGAAGCGAGGACGCTGGAGCCGACGACGACCGATGGAAGCAAGACTTTGAACCACAGCCAGACAATTAGCGTTACGATGGTGGCACAGCCAGCACCGAGGAGAAGCGCGGTGGAAAGTTCGCGCCAGAGCGTTCCACCGTACCAACGCAAAGTCGGGCGAGCGGTGCGGAGCGCCTGAATCGTAACGGTCATCGATTGCATGCTGACGCTTTCTCCCAGTTGCAGAACGAGGCTGAGGAAAAAAGCTATGACTAGGCTTTGCGCGAGGGTCTCTCCAAAGAAACTCGCCACCAAGGCGCAGGCAGTGCCACTCGCAATCGAAACCAGCAGCCACGGAAACCGATAACGAAACGCTTTCAGCGGACTGGCCTCGCGCACCTGCGTGATATGAAAGCCGATCGTTTCAAAAACATCCTCGTGCTGTTCGCGCTCGGCGATATCAAAGACTTCCTCCGTGAAAACGCCGACGTCGACGATCCCGATCACCCTTCGGTCCGCGTCGACGACCGGAAAGGCCAGGAACTTATGGAGCACGAAAAATTCGCAGGCTTCGAGCAAGGTCGCGCTCTGCGGAATGGCGATGATCCGTTTGATCATCAAATCGCCGATTAGCTGATCGAGCGCTGCGGTCAGCAATCGCCGCGTCGGCAGCACGCCCACCAGTCGTTCGTCTTCATCGACGACATAAAAGTAGATGATCTTCTCGCCGACGCCTTTCTCTCGAATAACGTCAAACGCTTCCCGCGCCGTCATGGAGACAAGCAATTGCGCGAAATCCCTGCGAATGAATTCGCGCACCGGCCGGTCGAGATGTTGAGGCGAAGGGTTCATCGGTTCGTTTTTAGCCAGCCACGCGATGACGCAGCATAACGATGGCCGCGCGACGGATAACGCATGAAAACTTGCATGCTGTGTTAGGCTGGCAACCGGTTCGTTTTTTCAATGCAAATTACTACTTCTTCCGGCTCTCCTGCCTCGCCTTTTCCACCGGGTTTTCAGTTTCATCCGTTTCGCTTTTTGCTTGGGCTGATTGGGTTAGTTGGAATTTTTGTCACCGTCCTGGGGCTGCTTTTTGGCTTTACTTCGATCCCGGCCAACTCAGTGGGTGTAAAGCTGCGCTTCGGCGCTTACCACAGCACTGAAGGACCGGGCTTGGCCTACGCGATTCCTTATGTCGACGAAATCCAGGTGGTTCCGACCCAGCGGCTATTGAAATTAGAATTCGGGTTTGCGACACAAGGAGCCTCAAACCGCTTTCAGGGCGACGAGCAAGCGGAGGACACCGAGACAATGATCACCGGTGACCTCAACACCGCGCTCGTTCCCTGGGTCGTGCAATATCGGATCACAGACGCACAGCAATATCTCTTTGGGGCACGCGAGCCGGAGCAAACGTTACGCGATCTCTCCGAAAGCGTGATGCGCGAAGTGATCGGCGATCGGACCGTTGATGAAGTCCTGACGATCGGCCGCCACGATATCGAAACCGCGACTCTGAGCAGATTGGCGAAGGCATGCTCTGAATACGGCCTGGGCTTGCAAATTCAACAGGTCCAGCTGGCGACGGTGCGTCCGCCCCCCGCGGTCCAGGCGGCCTTCAACGAAGTGAATCAGGCACAGCAGGAGAAGCAGACTGCGATCAATCAGGCGTGGGCAATTTACAATGACGCCGTGCCCAATGCCCGGGGACAGGCCAAAGAACGTGAGAAACAGGCTGAAGCCTACGCTTTCCGACGTGTGAATGGCGCCAAAGGCGATACCGAAAAGTTTTCTCTTCTCCTCGCCGAATACAACAAAGCACCCGAGATCACGCGGCAGCGTCTTTACCTCGAGACGATGGAATCGATTCTGCCGGCACTAGAGCGCAAGGTGATCGTGGATGACAGCATTAAAGGCGTGCTCCAAACCTTGCCGCTGTTGACTCCCATGCCTTCTGCGACTCCGGCGCC
>Ga0207691_10000298_pt1 | contig 49191 bp, 40 predicted proteins | sample KBSM13metaG_FD_184327 | JGI IMG/M metagenome (GOLD analysis project Ga0207691, IMG submission 184327) | Miscanthus rhizosphere microbial communities from Kellogg Biological Station, Michigan, USA - KBS M1-3 metaG (SPAdes) (version 2) | ecosystem: Host-associated > Plants > Roots > Rhizosphere >...
TTCCGCGCCTGGGCGAGCTCCGCGCGCTGCGAGCCCGACACGCACTGTTCGAGAAGAGCTCCGTACATCCTGGCCGCGACGTCCCTTCGGCCGGCCGCCTCAGCCGCGCGCCCGGCGCCGTAGAGGCTGTTGAAGCGGCCGGGCGCATCCTGCAGCGACGCTTCATAGGCGGCGAGCGCCTCCTCGGCGCGGCCCATCTCGAGAAGCATGTCGCCGAGAAGCTCGCGCGGCGGCAAAATCGAGCCGGGGGTCACGGGGTGCTTGCCGGCCTTCTCGTCGAGCTCGGCCGCCGAGCGCGCCAGGGCCAGCGCCTCGTCCTTGCGCCCCTCGGCGAAGGCCAGCCACGAGGCCGCGGCGAGGCGCATGGATTCGACTTGCGCCGCCCAGTCGTAAGGGCCCGGCACCGGGTTTTTCGCGAGGCTCGCCTGGATCTCGGTGAGCTTCGCGAGAGGCGCCCGAGCGTCGTCCGGACGCCCGGAGCGCGCCGCCCCGAGGACACGTGCGAACTCCGTGATCGCAGGGGCATAGGCGAAGCGGTCCCAGGGCAGCGCCGCCTCGGACGGCCCGAGCGCGGCCGCTCCCTTCCAGTCCCGCCGCTCGAGCGTCCAGCGGGCAGGCACGGCGACGATGGCATAGCCGGCCTGGAATCCCGGCTCGTCGAACCGGCGCGCCTCGCGCGTCTCGCCGAGGACCTTGCGGGCGTTCGACTCGTCGCCGATCTGCAGGTAGGCGTACTCGAGGTAATCGAGGGCATGAAGCGTGTCGAACGAGACGGAGCCCGGATGCCGTTTCGCGATCAGTTGGCGCCCCGATTCCGCCGAGGCGAGGTTCGAGTCGATCGATTCCGTCCAGAGGCCGAGCCGCGTGAAGATGTGCGAGGGCATGTGGAGGGCATGCGGCGAGGACGGGGCGATCTTGGAATACGCCCGTGCGGCCGGGAGAGCCTCGGACGCGAGCGCGGGATAGTCGAAGGAATGGATCATGTAGTGCGCGATACCGGGGTGCTCCGGCTCGAGCGGCAGGATGGCGTTCAGGATCGCCGCGGCTTTCTTCTGGTTTGCGTAGGTCGTGTCGAGCGGCGGCGCCGTGCCCAGAAGCGAGAGCGCGTAGAAGATCGCGGCCTCGTGGTCCTCGGGGAACCGGCGGGCAGCGTCCTCCATGGCGCGGCTGTAGGCCTGCGCGCGCGTCCCGTGGGGCGCCTTCTCGGAATCCCGGTAGAAGGCGCCGACCGCCGCGATGAAGGCCGCCTCCCGCTCGGTCTTTCCGCCGAGCGCGGCGGCCTTCGCGGCGGCCGCCCGCCCGGCCGCAAGATCCTCGCCGCCCGGCGGCGCCCACACCGGGTGGTAGTACGTCATGGCGATTCCCCAGTACGCCATGGCACAGTCCGGATCGGCGCGCAGGACTTCCTGGAAAGACAGGCGGGATTCCCCGTAGCCGAACGAGTGCAGCTGGGCGACGGCGCGGGTAAACGCCGGCAGCGCATCGGCCCGGCAGGAGGCCGGGAAGTTCACGGCGCCGAACTGATCGCCGTCTCCGTGAGTGTGATGGTGCTCCTCCTGGGCGCCGACCGGAACGGTGGCGAGCGCAGAGGCGAAAACGGCCACGGCGAAGATCCGGAGACGGACAGCATTCATGAAGACCTCCCTGCTAAGCCTGTCGCGCGCACGCCGGCGACCCTTTCGGACGTCGCTCGGAGCGCCGGCTGCGGAACCTGCGGCCACTGGAACCAGGCGGGAAACGCGCGGACGAGCTCGCGGGTTCCCTCGATCGCGAACAGGCCGCGCCGCTCGGCCTCGGCGCGCGGGAGCCGACCCAGCCAGACGCGAAAGAGGGCGCGGACCTCGGCGGAAATCACGAGATCGACGGGAAAGCCCGGATCCTTGATACACACTTCGCTCCCGCCTCGCGGATCGATTACGAGCCAGACGGTCGGCCGGCGTCCGCCGCGCACGCGAAACTCCACGACGATCCGCCGCCGGGGAAGCGCCGCGGGCTTGCGCCGGCGCAGCATCGACGTGAGGAGCCATGCCGGATCGATCTCGCCCGGCCGGGGATCCTCGAATGCCCACCGCCCGCCCCAGACGCGTGCGGCGTCGACGAGCGAGGCAAGCTCGCGGCCCGCCTCGGTGAGGGCGTAGGCCCGGGCCCGACCGTCCTCGCCGAGCTCCCGCGTGACGACGCCTCCGCGCTCCAACAGCCGCAGCCGCTGCGCCATCAGCGAGCGAGAGATTCCCGGCAGGCCTCGCTCGAGCTCGTTGAACCCGCGGTCCCCGAGAAGCAGGTCACGCACGATCAGCAGCGACCAGCGGTCCCCCACGACTTCGAGCGCGCGGGCCACCGGGCAGTACTGGCCGTAAGTTTTCACGAGGGTACTTTCCCTCAGGAGACGACGGCCCGCCAGTACAAATTTCGAACCGGCCGGGGGCGCCCCCTCTCCCGGACCGGAGAGGAGGCATGGGCGCGAGCCCCCGGGCGAAGGAACCTCGACTGGCCGCTATTGGACGAGGACGGTGCCCTGCATCGCCGCGCCGTGCACCTCACAGAAGTACGGGAAGGTGCCCGCCTGCGTGAACGTGTGGCTGAACGTCATCCCGCTGCCCTGCCCCGAATCCCAGATGCCGTCCTCGGTGCAGCTCGTCGTGCAGGTCCCCGACGTCGTCGAGTGGATGCCGCTGACCCAGACCCATTGGATCGTGTCTCCGACGGAGATCGTCGACGTGCTGGAGCCGCTCTGCCGGTCGACGAAGGTCATGCTGCCTCCCGGGCCCACGTCGACCGTGCGCGTCGCGCCCACCGGCGGGGTCGGGGTCGGGCCAGCCGGCGGTGTCGCGGTCGGAGTGGACCCGCCGGTCGGCGGCGTCGGCGTCAGCGTCGGATTCGGGCCGGTGACGTTGTTGCTGTCGTTGCACGCGCCGCTCGCGAGAACGGCAAGAGCGACGACGGCCGGCAACAGAAACTTTCGGATCATGGGAACACCTCCAAGGTTGGAATGCCTGGACACGTCCTGCTCGCGGACGCAATGGGGGTGCCACGGAGCCTGAAAACCGATTCCCCTTTAGACACCGTTCATTTAGTCGGCGTTTAGGTCCGTCGCGCCGGAGTTAGGCTAAAGCGTCACCCGAGGAGGACTCTCACATGAAAACGATTCGCGCATTGCTCGCGTCCGCTCTGTGGGTCGCCGTCCGGACCGATCCGGGGCTTTGCGGGGCCGCGCCCGACGACCTCGAGCGGTCCGTGGCTCTCATGGCCAAAATCGGCAGCGCGAGCTCCCCGTCCTTCTCTCCCGACGGCCGCACGCTGGCCTTCGTGACGAACCTCGGCGGGCTGCCCCAGGTCTGGACGGTCGACGCCGCCGGCGGATATCCGCAGCTCGTCACCGCCTTCGACGATCCCGTCGGCTTCGTGGAGTGGTCCCCCGCGGGCGAGTGGCTCGCCTTCACGCTCGCGCCGGGGGGCGGCATGAACGAGCAGGTGTACCTCGTCCGTCCCGACGGCACCGGTTTGAAGCGGCTGACCGACGGAGGCAAGGAGACGAACCGCCTCGGACCCTGGGCCGACGACGGCCGCACGCTCGCCATGGGCTCCAACAAGCGGGACGGAGCCGCGATCGACGCGTACGTGTACGACGTCGCCGCGGGAACTTCGAGACTGGCGGCCCAGAATCGCGGCATCGGGGGTTTCGAAGACCTCTCTCGCGACGGGAAGTGGGGGCTTCTCAATCGCCTGGTCAACCGCGGCGACAACAATCTCTATCTGGTCGAGCTCTCGAGCGGCCGCGAGACCCTGCTGACGCCGCATCAAGGCCCCGGCACCTTCTCGGGCGAGTTCGCGCGAGACGGCGGCGCCGTGTACCTCGAGACCAACGCCGACCGCGATCAGACCGCCTTCGGCCGGATGGAGCTTGGAATCGGCAGCGGCGCCGGCAAGCCCGGCAAGGTCGCGTTGCTGGCGCAGCGTCCGGACGCGGAAGTCGGAAGCTTCGCGCTCGACGACGCCGGAACGACGGCCGCGATTCTCTGGAACGTGGCGGGCCGGAGCGAGCTCGAGCTGATGGATCTGAAGACGGGCAGGACGACGGGGCGCCCGAAGCTGCCGGCGGAGATCGCGGGCGGGATGGATTTCTCCAAGGACGGCAAGTCGCTCGCCATGGTCGTCTCCGGCGCGGCGACCCCGGCGGACATCTGGATCCTGGACGTTCCGACCGGCGCGTTCCGCCAGGTCACGAAGAGCCCGCACCCGGGCGTGGACCTCGCGAAGCTGGTCCGGCCCGAGCTTCTGGACTTCCGGGCCCACGATGGGCTTCCGCTGTCCGGCTGGCTCTATCGTCCCGAATCGGGCCAGGCGCCGTATCCGACTGTGCTGTCGTTTCACGGCGGGCCCGAAGGCCAGGAGCGGCCGGCTTTCAGCAGCCTCTACCAGGCGCTGGTCTCGCGGGGCATCGCGGTCTTCGCGCCCAACGTCCGCGGCTCCTCCGGCTTCGGAAAGCGATTCGTGAATCTCGACAACGGCGCCCTGCGCGTCGACGGCGTCAAGGACATCCAGGCTTGCGTGGACGCGGTCGTCCGCGCGGGCGTGGCCGCGCCCGGGCGAATCGGGATCATGGGAGGCTCCTACGGAGGCTACATGGTCATGGCCGGCCTGACGGAGTACCCCGAGCTCTTCGCCGCGGGCGCGAATCTCTTCGGAGTCGTCAACTTCGAGACGTTCTTCAAGAACACCGAGCCCTGGATGGCGGCGATCTCCAAGATCGAGTACGGCGACCCGGACCGGGAGGTCGAGATGCTGCGCCGCCTCTCCCCCATCCACAAGGTCGACCGGGTGACGGCGCCCACGATCGTCCTTCACGGCGCCAACGACACCAACGTCCCCGTCGTCGAAGCCGAGCAGGTCGTCGACAGCCTCAAAAAGCGCGGCATCCCCGTGGAATACGTGCTTTTTCCGGACGAGGGGCACGGCTGGAGGAAAACCCCGAACCGCGTGCGCTCCACGGTGGCCGTGACGCGCTGGTTCGAGAAGTACATCAAGGATCTGAAAGAGAAGGCCTGAGACCGGGGCGGATCAGACGAGCTGCGCCGAACCCACCTCGACCCCGGCCTGCCGGTCTTGCGCGGCCTCGACTTCCCCGGCGTGCTTCACCGCCCAGTCGCGAAGAGCCATCAACGGCCCGACGAGCGTCTTCCCGAGCGGCGTGAGTGAGTACTCCACCCTCGGCGGGACGACCGGGTAGACCCGCCGCTCGATCAGTCCGTCGCGTTCCAGCCCGCGGAGCGTCTGCGTCAGCATCTTCTGCGAGATTCCGCCGACCTCGCGCTCGAGCTGCCCGAAGCGCCGGGTTCCCTCCGACAGCGCGTAGATGAGGTTGATCACCCACTTGTCGGTGATCAGGTCCAGGACCTCGCGCGTGCGGTGGATCGCGCGGCAGAGTCCTTCGTTGCGGCCGTGCATGGCGCGCCGATTCTAATCAGGCACGTCGCGGTCCTTCGGGCTTTCCCGTTTGTCCCACGAACTTCGGGGTTCGTCCATCACTCGAAAGTGCCTTCTTCCCGTGGAGCTGTCGTTCACGGACGATGCTCGCGGAAGGAGACGATCGATGTCTCTCGACGGGAAGACCGTGGTCATCGTCGGCGGAAGCTCCGGCATCGGGCTGGCCAGCGCGGCGGCGGCGTCCGCCCTCGGCGCGCGTGTCGTCATGGCGGGCCGCTCCGAGCAGAAGCTCGATGCCGCCCGGCGAGACGTCGAGGGGCGGATCGAAGCGCGGCGGCTGGACATGACGGACGATGCGTCGATCGAAGCGTTCTTCGCCGCCGTCGGTCCGCTGGACCACCTCGTGATTACGGCTTCGGAAGCCGCCCTCGGACGATTCCGCGAGATCGACACGGCCGACGCGCGCCGGTTCTTCGACAGCAAGTTCTGGGGCCCCTACTCTGTCGCGCGCCGCGCGGCTCCGCAGATTCGGCACGGCGGCTCGATCACGTTCTTTTCCGGCGCCGCGGGCAGCCGGGCCTCCCCCGGCTTCTCCTGCGGGAGCGCGATCAATGCCGCGGTCGAGGCGTTGAGCCGCACGCTGGCCGTCGAGCTCGCGCCCGTCCGCGTCAACACGATTTCGCCGGGCCTCGTCGACACCCCCGTCTGGGAGACCCTCGTCCCAGCCGCGGAGCGGGACGCCCTCTTCGCCGAAACGGCGGCGAAGCTCCCCGCGGGGCGGATCGGCCAGCCCGAGGACGTCGCCGACGCGGTCCTGTTTCTGATCCGAAACGCCTACACCACCGGGACGACGCTCTTCGTCGACGGCGGCTACCGGCACATGTGAGGAGCCTCATGAGAACCCGACTGCGCTCGACGATCCTCGCTCTCTCGTTCGCCCTCGTCCCCGCGGCGGGCCGCGCGCAGGCCGCCGATCTCTCGCACCCGCCGGGCAAGTTCGTCACGGTGATGGGAAAGAAGATCTGGTACGAGATCGAAGGGCAGGGCGAGCCGCTTCTCCTGATCCCGGGTGGCGGCGGCGGGTCGCACGACTACTACCACCCGTACTTCTCGTCCCTGTCGCGGTCCTTCCGCGTGGTCTATTACGACGGCTTCGGGCGCGGCAACTCGGATCGCGCGAAATCCCCCTCCGAGTATTCCTTCGCGCGGGATGTGGAAGAGGTCGAGGCTCTCCGCAAGGCGCTCGGGCTGGACAGGGTCCACGTCCTGGGCCACTCCTACGGCGGCATCGTGGCCCAGGCCTACGCCCTCAAGTATCCCGGCGCGATCCGGAAGCTCGTCCTCGCGAACACGTTCGTCAGCGGCGCGGACTACCAGGAGAGCAACGATCACATCAACGGCGAGATCCGGTTCCAGCTGCCGGAGATCTGGAGCAAGGTCGAAAAGTTGCGCGCCCAGGGCTACGTGTCGAGCTCGCCGCAGATGCAGGAGGCGTATCTGGCGCACATCGCCACCATGCAGGCACTCTTCTACTTCTACGATCCGGCGAACGCTTCCAAGATCGTCTTCAACGACCACACCTTCAACGCCGAGGAGTACTACGCCATCACGGGACCGGACTCCGACTTTCAGCTCGGCCCCGAAATGCTCCGCCTCAGCTTCGGCGACGGTTTAGCCCGGTTCCCGCAGCCGATCCTGATCATCATCGGCCGCGCCGACGGGATCGTACCGCCCCGGCTCGCCCTGAAGACCGCGCGGCACGCGCGGCAGGCCGAGACGGTCATGATGGAAAAGAGCGGCCACTTCCCGTTCATCGAGGAGACCTCGAGGACCATGGAGGTCATCGAGGCGTTCTTGAAGAAGTGACCGGGTCTGAAGAAGAGATCGGGTCTGAAGGAGTGACTGGGCCTCGAGAGGTGACCGCGGTCAGACGAGCCGGCTCACGTCGCCGACCAGCTTGAGCCACTTCGCCTTCGAGCGCTGGCGGATGTCGGTCAGGACCTTGCGGCCTTCGCGATCTTCGTAGGAAAACTGCACGAAATCGCCGGGCTTCAACTCGAGAAGGCCGGCGCTCTCATCGGCCTGTGTCGCGTCGGACCAGAAGAGGTCCCATTGGTCTCCCAGCTCGTCCTTGACGGTGATCATCTTCGCGTCCGCGTCGATCTTCGTGATCTGCCCCTCGTTCGGCCGATCCTCCTGGGCAAATGCGGCAGTCGACAGGGCCAGGGCCAGACCAACGAACACCAAAAGAGCCTTCTTCGTCCTCATCGCGACCTCCGTCGGAGGCCGCTTCAAGAATCGGGCCAATGCCGGGAGGCAGGATGCAGGAAGCGGGAGGCAGGAACGAAGGGGCCTTGGGTGGCCTGCCTCCTGCCACCTGCCTCCCGATTCAGGCTGCTTTGCCCGCCTTCGCCCGGATGAAGGCGTAGTTCAGGTTCGGCAGCGAATTGAATTCGGCGGCTTGCTTGCACGAATCGGCGGCTTTGGCAGCGTCCCCCTTGCCCTGGTAGGCCTGGCAGAGGCGATACAAGTTCTGCGGATTCTGCAGGTTCGACTGCTGCAGCTGTGCGATCGCCTCGTCCCAGTTCTTATCGGCGAGCGCTATGGTGCCGTCCAGCTCGTGGGCCTGCCGGGGCTGGAAGGGGTTTTTGGAAGCCGCCGCGCCGGTCCGGTACTCGAGGGCCTCCGCTTTCGCCGCCGCGAGATCCTTTCTGGCGAGCGCCACGCGCGCGAGATTGAAGTGCGACACCAGCCGGTTGTTGGCCTTGATCTCCGCGGAGAGATTCGAGGCCTGAATGAGGGCGGCGCCCGACTCGAACTCCTTCTTCGCCTGGTCGGGTTTGCCCATGTTCAGGAGCACATTTCCCTTGAGCGTGCTGTCGAAGGCCATGGCCGCGACGTCGTTGGTCTTCTGTCCCAGCGCGTACTGCTCGTCCAGGCTTGCGAGCGCCTGGGCCGCCTTTCCGCTGTCGACGAGGACGACCGTCTCGGCGAACATCCCGGTGCGGCGCTCGCCGTCGGTGCGAGCCTTCGAGGCGATGTTCTCGAGCTCGGCAGCCGCCTCCTTTTCCTTCCCCTGATACAGGAGAGCCATCGCGATTCCCTGATACGCGTTGAGGAAGTTCGCATCGATCGCCAGCGCCTTGCGGTACTGGGCGATGGCGTCGTCGAAGCGGCCCATCTTCAGAAGCAGCTCGGCGTACGAATCGTAGGGATTGGGATCGTTCGGGATCAGCTCGATGTACCGCTGGAACGCCTTCTCGGCGTCGGAGAACTGGTTGCTCTGACGGTAGGCGTAGCCCATGAGGTTGTACGCGGTCGAGAACGTGTTGTTGATCTCGGTGGCTTTCCGATAGTGCTCCAGGGCCTTCGGATAGTCCTGCTGGCCGAAGTCCCAGGCGGCCATCGCGAAGTTGGCGCGCTCGTCGTCGGGATACGCGGCGAGAAGCTGGTCGAGGAACTGCTTCTGCTGGACGACGTCGTTGTTCGCGGCGGCCTGCTGGGCCAGGATCAAAAGGCGTTCGCCGTCCGACACCTTGTCCGCCAGCGCCACGGCTTTCTGGAGATGCGCGAAGAACTCCGTCCCGGTAGGCGAGTTCTGAGCGAGCGCCAGCTCCGCCGATGCGAAACTCGGGTCCAGCTCGATGGCCTTGCGAAAATGCTCCAGCGAATTCGTGATCTGGAGCTTGTCGACCATGTCGCGGGCCTGGACGAACTCGGCTTTCGCCTGCGGGGAGGTCGTCGTGATCGGGATCTTGCCGTCGCCGGTGCGGTCCGAGGCGCTCGAGGAGCTCGAGGCGCTCGAGTCCGGCGCGGGAGCCGCGGCCTCCTTCCTCGCGCAGCCGGAAACCGTCAGGACGACGAAGATGAGGAGCGGAACCAGAGGTCGGAGCGTGCGCATCGTGCCTCCTGCGACCGGACAACTCGTCCGGCACCAGGGGTGATTACGGATGCGCCTTCCGCGTGTTGCAACCGCGCCGCGCCCGGAGGCGCGACGCGGTCCCAGAATTCTCCAAGGATCGAAGGCTTAGTTCTTGGCGCTCTTCGTTCGTTTGATCTCGGTCAGGAACTTCACGCCTTCCCGCTCCACGTAGTCGAAGTGGATGAAGTCGCCGGGTTTGAGCTGAGCGAGGGTCGCGTCGCCCTCCATCTTGGTGGTCTCGTTCCACTGAAGATCAAACTGGTCGCCGTCCTCGTCCTGGACGGTGATGAGTTTGGCCTCCGGAACCACCCGCGTGATCCTTCCTTCGTCGGGCCGATCGTCCGCGAGCACCGGGGCGCTCGCAAAGACGAGGACCGCGCAGATCGCCGCCAGGGACAGAAACACCTTGAGCTTCATGGCAGTCACCTCCACCGGATGGAGCTTCAAGAATCGAGCCAAAAACGGAGGGCTGTTCCCCGCGGAGGGCGCCGACCGAGTGTCCGCTTCAGGTCCGGACACCGATCCGCATGCTTCGAAGTCGTGACTATGCGCAGTCGGTGCGCGCGTCGCGTCTGCGGGGCCGGCCTGTGGAGGCGCCGGCCTCGAGACGGCGGGCTTCGGCGACGCCGGCGGGGCGACCGAGATCCTCCCAGGCCACGCCGCGGACCTCGAGCACGGACAGCACCTCCGGCTGCGAAGCGAGGACGTCGCGCGACAGGTCCGAGGGCGGAAGCTCGGTGTAGAGCCGCTCCGCGGCGGCGCTCTCCGAGGGAGAGCCCAACGCCTTCCAGATCGACAGGAAGTCGTCCACGAGCTCGGGACGCGCCATCGCGAACAGGAAAAGGAGGCGATCGAGGCGGCCCACGAGCACGGCCGTGTTCCACAGGCTCGCCCGTCCGGCGTACAGCGCCGACGCGGCGTCGACCGAAGGTTTCTCCACGAAGCGGGTCACGTGCGACAGGCCGCCCCACGAGGCCATGACGGCGGCGCCGCGCTCGACCCAGCCGAATTCGGGCTCGGGGCGCGCGGGCTCGACGCCGAGGAGCACGACGACTTCGGGATGCGCCTCGACGATGCCCACGGCCGCCTGGGCGTGCAGCATGAAGGCCGAGTCGTTCGACACCCATTGATCCGACGGCATGACCACGACGGTCGCATGCGGCATGCGCGTGGCGATCCGGAACAGTCCATAGAGGACGGCCGCCGCCGTCCCCCGGTTCTCGGGCTGGATCACGGCGTTGAACGGATCGCGGGCGGCCACCAGATCGCGGTACCAGGAGTGATGCTTGCGCGTCAGGCTCAGGAGGACCCGATCTCTCGGGGCGACGAGGGCGGCCCGCCGCTCCGTCCGGGCCAGGAGCGTTTCCCGGCCCACGAGCGCACAGAACTGCTTGGGCCGTTCGTCGCCGGAGAGCGCCTGCGTGACGGAGCGGAGCCGGGTCCCGTCCCCGCCCGCGAGAATCAGAACGTAGGTGGATACCTCGGACGCGCTCGCGGCACGCGAGCGCTCGCTCTTCGGCTCGGCGGAAATGGACATCGTCTCCCCCAGAACGAGATACGCATCTCCGCCCCGAATCGTCGCGAAAAACGCGGGCTTCAGCCTTCGTTAACGATCGCGAGAATGTTGCCGTCGGGATCCTTGAACCAGGCCGCGCGCATCCGACCCGCGACGTGCACGTCGCCCTCGAGCGTCGTGCCGGGCATCTCGTAGTGCTCGAACGGCACACCCTGCTCGTTGAGGTCGGAGACGATGGCGTCGACGTCGCCGACAACCCATGTCATGGCGGTGGCCTTGTTCGTCCCCGCGAAGTCCGACTTGTACACGAAGAACTTCGAGCGGCCGGTCTGGTACGTCACGACGTCGTCCTCGTGCATGTCCACAGGCTCGAAGCCAAGCTTTTCCTCATAGAAACGCCGCGCGGCCTTCAGGTCCTTCACGCCAATCGTCGCGATCGCATCGCTCGCCGTGAGCGCCGCGCCCGCAGTTTTCACGCCCGATGCCGTCTGAGTCACCATGGAAACCTCCTGGCATTGTCCCCTGCAAGATGGAGGCCGGCCTGCGATACTTCGAAGCGTGTCGCCCGACTCCCGCGCCTCCGGCCGCTGGGCTCTCGCTGCGTCGATTCTCGGCTCCGGCATGGCTTTCCTCGACGGCTCGGTCATCACGGTGGCGCTGCCCGTGCTCCAGAGCCAGCTCGGGACCTCGGTCGCCACCGCGCAGTGGATTGTCGAGGCGTACGCGCTCTTCCTCTCGTCGCTCGTGCTCGTGGGCGGCTCCCTCGCCGACCGTTTCGGCCGCCGGAAGATCTTCGTCCTCGGCGTCGTCGTGTTCGCGGCGGCCTCCCTCGCGTGCGGACTGGCCCCCGGTGCGCCGACGCTCATCGCGGCGCGCGGCCTCCAGGGTATCGGCGCGGCGCTTCTCGTCCCGTCCAGCCTCGCGATGCTCGGCGCCGCGTTTTCGGCGAGCGAGCGCGGAAAGGCCGTGGGGACCTGGTCCGCCCTGACGTCCCTGGGCAGCGCGATCGGCCCGGCGCTCGGAGGATGGCTCGTTCAGGCCATCTCGTGGAGGGCGGTCTTTTTCATCAACCTGCCCATTGCCGCCGTGCTGCTCTGGATCACGCTTCGAAAGGTTACCGAGACCCGCAACCCCCACGCCGGCCGGCTGGACGTGGCCGGAGCGCTGTTGGCGACGGCCGGCCTCGGTGCGCTCGTCTTCGGCCTCATCGAGGCCCCCACTCGCGGCTGGTCCGATGCGCGCGTCTGGGGCAGCGTCGCGGCGGGCATGGCGGGACTGGCGGCATTCGTCGCCGTCGAACGTCGCTCGCGGCATCCCATGGTCCCGTTGAGCCTCTTCCGCAACCGGACGTTCACCGCGGCCAACCTTCTGACGCTTTTTCTCTACGCCGCCCTCGCCGCCCTCTTCTTCTTCCTGCCTTTCGTCCTCATCCAGGCGCGCGGCTACACGCCGGCCGCGTCCGGAGCGGCCCTTCTTCCGCTGATCGTTCTCGTCTCGGGCGGCTCGCGTGCCGCGGGCGCCCTCGCCGACCGCGTGGGCCCGCGCCTGCCGTTGACGCTCGGCCCGGCCATCGCCGGGGCGGGCTTCGCCCTCTTCGCGGTCCTGCCGGCCGACGCCGGCTACGTCGTCTCGATTCTTCCCGGCCTCGTCGTTCTCGGCGTCGGCATCGCCGTCACCGTGGCTCCCCTGACCGCCGCGGTCCTGAACGCCGTGGACCGCGCGGACCAGGGCGCCGCGTCCGGCATCAACAACGCGATCGCCCGCCTCGCGGCCCTGCTCGCGATCGCGGTCTTCGGCATCGCGGCGGCCGCCGCGTTCCAGCGCGAGCTCGACCGGCAGATGGACGCGGCCCAGGTCTCGCCCGAGACCCGTCGCATCCTCGAGCCCGAACGGTCGAAGCTGGGCGCGCTCCGCCCTCCGCCCCGTGCGGCCGAATCCGAGAAGCGCGCCATCGAAGCGTCCGTCGGCGGAGCCCTCGAGAAGTCGTTTCGATACGTCAGCGGGATCTGTGCCGTGCTCGCGGGCGCGGCGGCCGCTTGCGGAACCGGTGTGGCGAAGGGAAGAGTCGCCCGGCGGCGACCGAAGTCAGACGTGCGCGGCTGAGCGGCCGGTGAAAGCGGCGACCACCGCGATCGCTGCCGCGAGCGGCGCGATCCAGAAGTCCGGTGTCTTCAGGACGGAGAGGATGGCGCCGGTCGCCACGCACCAGATCGTCGGGACGATCATGAGGGGCCAGCGCGGCCGGGACTTCGCCATGAGAACGAGCCCCAGGGTTCCGACGGCCGTCGGGTCGGGAGCGAGCCCGAAGATCTCGGCTGCCCGAAGGCCCCGCCCGCAGAGAAGCGCCGCGAACGGGAGGACGGCGAGCGCGAAGACGAAGAGGACGAAGCCGCACCACTCCGAGGCGGTTTCGGGGCGTCCGAAAAGGAGGCGGCCGCGGACGACACCGATCCCGAGGAGGAGCGCCGCCTCGATCGCGAAGATCCAGGCGAAGACGGGCGCGGCGGTGTTGAGGGTCGCGTAACGGGCGGCGTGAAACGCGATGGCAACCCAGATCCAGGCCGCGGCGAGCAGCGCGGCAATTCCTCGTGCCCGACCGGGTCGCGCCCCGCCGCGGAGCGAGCGTTCCAGAATCGCGACGCCGACCGCGAAGACGGCGATCTGCGCCGGCCAGATCGCGGCGTTATAGAGCTCGAAGAGCCGGAAGTAGGCGGCGCGGGAAAAGAGGATGAGGTCGGAGAGGGAGTAGGTCCACCACTCCGACATCAGATCTTCTCGACCGCCTCGACGATCTTCTTGCGCATCCCGGCGTCCGGGAGCCGGCCATAGGCCGCGCCGATGTTTTCACGCATGTGCGCGACCTTCGAGGTCGCCGGGATCGTGCATGTGACGGCCGGATGAGAGACCACGAACTTCAGGAGCACCTGCGCCCAGTTGGCGCAGTCGATCTCCGCGGCCCATCCGGGCAGGGGCGCGCGCTGGACCCGCTCGATGAGGTCGCCCTTCTGGAAGGGCCGGTTGCAGATCACCGCGATTTTCCTCTCCTGAGCGAGCGGCAGGAGCCGTTCCTCGACCTCCCGGTCCACCGCGTTGTAGCTGAACTGCACGAAGTCGAGAGGCTCCTTGCGCAGGATCTTCTCGACGTCGCCGTGCCGCCGTCCGTGCGAAGTGGTGACCCCGACGTAACGGAGCCGGCCCGCGTCCTTCATCTTGTAGAGCACGGGCAGATGCTCCTCCCAGCCCAGCAGGTTGTGCACCTGGAGAAGGTCGAACCGCGGAACGCCCCAATGCGCTTCGGAGGTCCTGATCTGGCCGGGCCCCTCGCCGCCGTCGGAGACCCAGACCTTGTCGGCCGAGAAGAGCGCCTTGGGCTGGCCGAGCTTCTTCAGGCCGTAGCCGATGACCTCCTGCGAGGATCCGTACATCGGCGAGGAGTCGACGAGGCGGCCGCCCTCCGTGAAAAACACGCCCATCACGTCGGCGCAGACGCTCTCCGCCGCCGGGTCGTTGCCGACGTTGAACGTGATCGAGCTGCCGAGGCCGATCACCGGCAGGAGTTCTCCAGAGCTGGGAATGGCGCGCGTGAGGATGGGCCCGCGCGGGCCGGGATAGGCGGCCGCGATCGAAGGACGAAACGCGGCCGACGCGCCCGCGGCTGCGAGAGAAGCCAGAAAGCTCCGACGCGTCCACACGTCTCTCATGGCACCTCCCAACCCCCGCCTGCCACGGGTCATTCCTTTCGGGTGGGTCTCACTCCCACCAGTACTTCGGACGCTTGCGCTCCCGGGAAGCGGTTTCGTTCAGCGTCGCCGCATCGTAGAGGCGGCCGTTGACCATGGTCCAGGTCACCTTCTCCGACTGGCGGATGTCCTGGAGCGGGTTGCCATCGATGACGATCAGGTCGGCGAGCTTGCCGGCCTCGAGGGTTCCGATGTCGCGGTCCATGCCGAGCGTCTTCGCGCCATTGGCGGTGGCGCACCGGAACGCCTGATGCGGCGTCATGCCTCCCTGCACCAGCATCCAGAGCTCCCAGTGGAGCCCCAGCCCCTCGCGCTGGCCGTGGGCGCCGGTGTTGACGAGGACGCCTTCTCCCGACAGGCGCCCCGCCACCTTCGCGAGGTCGAAGTGGTTGTACTCCTCCTCCGGCGCCATCACGCGCCGGCGCGACCGGGGATCCAGAATGAACCCGGGCACGAACTTCGTCAGGCGCGGGTTCTCCCACACGTTCGTCTTTTCGTACCAGTAGTTCTCGCCCATGATGCCGCCGTAGCCGACGAGCAGCGTGGGTGTGTAGCCGACCTTCGTCGGGGGCCAGAGGGCGTCGACGTCGGGGTACACGTGCGAAAGCGGGATCGTGTGCTCGATCGTCGTGTGCCCGTCGACGACCATGGTCATGTTGAGCTCGTAGTCCGAGCCGCCCTCCGGCACGACCATGAGGCCGACGTCGCGCGCCCCGGCGAGAATCTGCTGGCGCTGCTCGCGGCGGGGCTGCTGATAGCTCTTGACCGACACGGCACCGATCGCCTTCATGCGGCGCAGGTGCGAGACGGCGTCCTCGAGCGAGTCGATCTGCGCTTTGAAATCTCCGGCGGCGCCGTAGAGGATCGTCCCCGTCGAGAAGATCCGAGGCGCACGGATGAGACCCGCGCGGGCGAGCTCGGCCGCCGAATAGACGTCGGCGGAATCGTTGGACGGGTCGTGAATCGTCGTGACGCCGAATGCGAGCGAGGCGTCGGACTTCCAGTTCTGCTGGGGCGTGATGCCGTCGGACCCGAAGCCGCCGTGGTAGTGCGCGTCGATCAGTCCGGGGAGCACCGTCTTGCCCGTGACGTCGATCGTCCGCGCGCCCGCCGGAATCGCGACACTCCCCTTGCGGCCGATCGCCTTGATGCGGTTGCCTTCCACGATGACGACGCCGTCCTCGAGCACCTCGTCGCCCTTCATCGTGACGACCCGGCCGCCGGTGAAGGCCAGGGTTCCGGACGGCATGTCGATCGGCGCGTCGAAGGACACGTTGACGCCGAGAACCGGCGGCTCGGGCAGCTTCCCGGGTGCGTCCGGCATGAAAGCGAACGCTTCCTTGAGACTGCGCTCGAAGAGCTGCGGACCGTAAGACCAGTACAGCTTCGACGAGTCGCCGGAGAAGGCGAGGTTCTCCCCGGCGTCCTTCGAGACGCGTGTGAGAGGCGCGGCCTTGCTCTTGGGGCCGATGTCCACCCGACGTCCCGTGGCGATGAAGGGAGCGACGTAGGCGTTGAAACCCTCCCGGAAGGCGAGCCACTTCCCGTCGGGCGAGACCGTGAACTCCTGCGCGAGCTCCGAGAGGTAGTACTCGTGAACGTCCGAGCCGTCGAGCTCGACCGACGCGAATACGCGCTTCTCGGGAGCGATCTGGTCGCCGCCGCCCTCCGTCTTGACGAAGAAGACGCGGTCCGAGGCTTTGCCGAAGCGCGGCGCGAAGGCGTCCTCGACGACGAGCGTGGGCTTGCCGCCCGCAGCCGCCACGACATAGATGCCGGGATCGTTGGACCAGCTCGTGGAGCGCAGGAACCCGCCCGTGCCCCGCGTGTACACGATCTTCGAGCCGTCGGGGGAGAAGACGGGCTCGAGGTAGTGGCCGGGCTTGTCCGTCACCGCACGCGAGACGCCGCCGGGAACCGACGCGACGCGGATCGACCCCAGCTTTTCGTCGTTCCAGGTCGTGTAAACGAGCGACTTCGAGTCCCGCGACCACGACGGGTAGTACTCGAAGTGGTCCGTCTGGCTCGTCAGACGCTTCGGCGTGCCGTTGGGCAGGTCGCGGACGTAGATGTACCCGAGCGCCTGGTAGGCCACGCGCTTGCCGTCGGGCGAGACCGCGACCGTGCGGAGCATCCGGACGGGGAAGGTTCCTTTCACGGCGGGCGAAGCCGAGGCCTGCATCAGACCCGTGAGGACATCCACCCCGAAGCGCACCGCGCTCGCCGCTTTGCGCGTGTCCTTCACCCGAAACGGGATCGCGGCGGCCGTCTTCGCCGCCACGTCCACCCGCTGGATCTTGCCGCCCGCCCAGAGCACGACGGACTTCGAGTCCGGCGTCCACGCCATTCCCGGGTACACGCCGTGGATCGCCCAGGTTTCCTGCATGTCGTGCTCGACCCCGTCCCAGACGGGCCGCTCGACGCCCGACTCGAGATCGCGTACGAAGAGCGTCGACTTGTACTTCACGCGGCGCAGGAACGCGAGCGACTTGCCGTCGGGAGACGGGGTCGGCCGGATCGAGCCGCCCGCGCCCGTGACGTAAGTGAGGACTTTCCCGGTCTCGCGGTCCAGCCGCTTGATGACGTAGATCTGGCCGTTGGGGTCCTTGTTGTACTCGAAGATCTTTCCGGGCGTCGTGTCCGCGGACCAGTAGAGATAACGCCCGTCCGGCGAAAAGGCGGGCTCCCCTTCATCCTTCTGCTCCGTGGCTCGCTTGGTCATCTGGAGACCCTCGCCTCCGGAGCGGTGGTAGATCCAGATCTCCCCCGCGCCGGCCGAGCGCGTGCCGGTGAAGTGCTTTCGCGCCGCGACGTACTGCGAGTCGGGCGTCCACGTCGGGCTGTTCAGCAGCCGGAAGGTCTCCTTGGTGACCTGCTGCGGGTTCTTGCCGTCCCGCTCCATGATCCAGATGTTGTCGCCGCCGGAGCGGTCGGAGGTGAACGCGATCCACTTGCCGTCCGGCGAGTACCGCGGCTGCATGTCCCAGGGAATGCCCGAGGTCAGAGATTTCGCCTCTCCCCCTGCCGCCGGCATCACGTAGATGTCGCCCAGGAGATCGAAAGCGATCTCCTTGCCGTCGGGCGACACGTCCACCGACATCCAGGTGCCCGTGTCGACGTCGAGGTTCACGGCGACGTCGTAGGCATAGGGCGGGTTGGCCACGTCCCACTTGGGCTTCTCTTTCTCTTTGTCCTTGTCGGAGGCCTTCGCCGGCTCCTGGGCGAGCGTGGAGGCAGCGGCGCAGAGGACGAGCAGGGCGGCCGCAAGGCGATTTCTCATTCCGGCAATTCCTTTCGGTTTTGGCGGGGGGATCTTAACGGAGGGCAGCGTCCGGGCGCTCGGTGTTCTAGGATGCGGACCGGATCTTGCAGAGCCACCTGCCATAAGGAGAGCCGAGATGCGCCACATCCTGAGACACGCCGCCGTCCTGACCGCCTTCGTCCTGTTGGGGGTTCTCGGGCTCCAGGCTCAGGATCCCCAGAAGATCACGGTGACCGCGAAGAAGTACGAGTTCACTCCGTCGACGATCGAGGTCAAGGCCGGCCAGCCCGTCGAGATCACCTTCCAGAGCGAGGACACCAAGCACGGCTTCGAGTGCAAGGCGCTCGGCATCGAGAAGGTCGTCTTCGAGAAGGACAAGCCGGAGACCGTGACCTTCACGCCCGAGAAGCCCGGGACCTATGAGTTCCATTGCGCCAAGTTCTGCGGGATGGGGCACTCCAAGATGAAGGGCTCGATCGTCGTCACGGAGTAGCGTCCTTTCCGAGATCCCGGCCGACAGCGATAGGATCCCCGCACTCATCCGCGGAGGTTCCATGCGCCGTATCCTGCCCTGGCTTCTGATCGCCGCTTCGGCGTCTGCCTCGGCCGCCGAGACGGAGCCCATTTCGATCGGTACGGCGAAAGGCATTCGCGGACAAACGGTCCGCGGTTCGCTGAAGGTCGCCGAAGCCGCGGATGGCTCCCCTGTCGCGCTCCCGATCGCGATCGTCACCGGGGCGAAGCCGGGCCCCGTCGTCTGGGTGCAGGCCGCCGCGCACGGCGACGAGTACGGCGGCCCGCGCGCGCTTCAGGAGGTCGTCAAGGGCCTCGATCCGCAGGGAATGTCGGGGACCGTCGTGGCCGTTCTCGTCGCGAACGTGCCGGCGCTCCAGGGGCTCCAGCGCGTCAACCCGAACCTCGACGACCTCGCCGACTTCGGCAGCGTTTTTCCCGGGCGCGAGCGGTTTGCGACCGAGAGGATCGCCGCCGCGATCTCCGCCGAAGTGAAGCGCGTCGCGAACCATTTCATCGACATGCACACGGGCGGCGACCGCTTCCGACAGCTGCCGTTCGTGTTCTACACCGTCAAGGGCAAGGTGCCGCCGGACCGGTACGACGCCCTGGCGCGCGGCTTCGGCATTCCCACGCTCTGGCGCGACGCCGACCGGATCTTCGCCGACGACGCCACGACGGTGTTCAGCGATGCCGGCATTCCGGCGTTTCTCCTCGAGGTCGGCGGCGGGCAGCCGCTGGATCCGGCGGACATCCGGATGCAGGCGGACGCGGTACGGAGCTATCTCCGCACCGCCGGTGTGCTGCCGGGCGGACCTCCGCCGGACGCCACGCGGGCGATCTTCACCGGCTACCGGATCGTGACGAACGCCCGCGGCGGCTTCTTCGAGGCGGCGGTCAAGCCGGGAGACCGCGTGCGCGCGGGCAGCCCGCTCGGCAAAATCATCGACACCTGGGGCGACACCGTCGAGACGCTGACGGCCCCGGAGGGAGCAGACATCGTCATCGGTGTCTCGACCTATCCAGCGGCAGCGACCGGAGGATGGCTCATCGAACTCGGATCCGGACTCCGCGAAGGGCCGCGGTTGTGAGGACCGGGAAAATGGGAGCGCGGAGCCTTTTCGCGGCGGCCTGGCTCCTCGTTGCCGCCCTCGCTCCGGCCCAGGCGCCGAAGAAGCTCGCCCTCGTCGGAGGAATGCTCCTCGACGGCTACGAGGTGCCGCCGCTCCATCACGCGGCCATCGTGATCGAGGGCAACCGCATCGTCGCCGTCGGGCCGGCGGCTCAGGTGGCGATCCCGCCCGATGCCGAGGTGGTCGACACGAGCGGACGGACGATGCTGCCCGGCCTGATCGATCTCCACGCCCACCTCCAGATTTTGGGCCACGGCGACTACGACCGGTGGGACCCGTGGGTCGAGCAGAACAAGCTCCTCGAACGCGTCTCCGAGATCTCTGCGAAACAGCTCCTGATGGCCGGCGTGACGTCGGCGGCGGATCTCGGCGGAACGCTCAAGGAGAGCCTCGCGATCCGGGGACGCATCAATTCGGGCGCGATCCCCGGGCCGCGCATGTGGATGGCGGGGCCCTGGATCACCCGGAACCTCGGCGACTACTACACGGGGCTGCCGAACCAGTATTTCGTGAACACGCCGGCGGACGCGGCGAAGGCGGTCGACGCTCTCGCGAATGCCGGCGTCGACCTGATCAAGGCTTACGTCGATCTGAAGCCCGAGCACTACAAGGCGATCGCCGACGCCGCGCACAAGCGCAAGCTGCGGGTCCACGCGCACGTCTACGATCCCGCCGACGTCAAGAACGCCTTCGAGGCCGGCATCGACGTCCTCCAGCACGTCGGCTCGGCGGGAATGCCCCGCTACGACGCGACGCTCGTCAACGCGATCGCGGCGAAAGGGACGCCGGTCGTGGTGACGGCGGCCCACCGGGCATTCCTCTTCCCCGCGACGGTCGCATTCCCCGAGAGACTCCAGGATCCGAAGCTGAAGGAAGACTTCGGACCGCAGATCTGGAGCGAGGTCCAGAATTCGTTCAGGAACTTCCAGGCGCTCTCTTACTTCTCGGCGACCGACCAGGAGATGCGCTGGGCGAAGGCCTCGCTCTCGCAGTGGATCGAGGCCAACGTCACGATGGGCATGGGCACGGACTCCGGCACGCCGATGAACTTCCACACGGAGGCCCTCTGGCGCGAGATCAAGGCCCACGTGGATACGGGCATGTCGGCGCAGCGCGCGATCGGAGCGGCCACGCGCGTCAACGCCGCGATCCTGGGGCGCGGCAAGGACCTGGGGACCATCGAGCCGGGCAAGCTCGCCGACGTGATCGTCGTCCGCGGCGACCCGCTCTTCGACGTCACGGCCCTCGCCAACGTCGAAGTGGTCGTCAAGGACGGCGTCGTCTGGAAGGGCGGAAAGCCCCGGTGATTCCCGAGAGCGCCATCACCGAACGCTTCGTGCGCGCCTCGGGCCCGGGCGGGCAGAACGTCAACAAGGTGGCGACCGCGGTCGAGCTCCGCGTCGACCTCGCGCGGTCCGGGCTCCCGGACGACGTGCGGGAACGCCTCGAACGGCTCGCGGGCCGGCGGCTGTCCGCCGGGGGCATCCTCCTCATCGACAGCCGCGCCCACCGCACGCAGGCGCAGAATCGCGAGGCCGCCCGCGAGCGGCTGGCCGAGCTCGTCCGCCTCGCGGAAGTCAGACCGAAGCGGCGCCGCAAGACACGCGCGCCGAGGGCGGCGAAGGAGAGACGGCTCGAGACCAAGTCGCGCCGCAGCCGCGTCAAGGCTGGGCGCGGGCGGGTCGGCGACACCGACTGATCCCGGAGGAGTTCGGGATCCCTCGGCGCTCGGCGCCTCGGGATGACGGGCACACGGCGCGGAGGCGCCGTGCCCGTCACTTCAGCATCTTTTCGAGCTCGGGTGTCTTCTTTCCGGTCATCTCCCAGCGGATCAGCGAGGCGGGGATCAGGCCCTTGGCGTTGAACTCGTCCATGAACGCCTGCATCCGGAACTTATCGCCGAGCTCCTGCTTCTTCTCGGCGATCAACGCGTCGATGATCCACTTGCCGGTCAGATAGCTCGTTCCGTATCCGGGCTGCCCCAGGTAGAGGTACTGCTCGCCTCGGATCAGACCGGTCTGCAGGTCGAACCAGCCGCGAGGCACGTTCGCCGAGGCGAAGGCGGCGGCCTGCTCGATGTCCATCAGATTCGCGACCATGAAGAGCTCGCCGAGCGCCCGGGCGGCGCGCTGCGCGACCAGCATGTAGACGAGCTCGCGCGAACGGGGCCGCGCGTCGAGCATCCCGGCCTGCATCATGAGCTCTTCCCAGCCGGTCGCGAGCCCTTCGGTCCGCGTGTTGTCGATGTTGTGCAGGCGGACGTCGCGGCGGATCGGGCTCGCCGGCGGCTCCTGGACCATCCAGGCCTTGTCGAACCAGTGGTAGTCGTGCGTCCGCATGATCTCCGGATCGCGGGAGTCGACCTGCGCGAAGAAGTGGCGCGGCCCCGGACTGAACTTTCCGAGGCGCGCGCGGAGCGCCGGCTCCATGTACGCCTTGACGGTCAGGATCTGGTTGTCTTTCAGAAACGCCATGTACTCCGTGAGAGCCGCGGCGTGCCGCTGGTCGTACTCTTCGGCGTTCGAGATCGGCTGCTGCATCGGGAGCTTGGCGTTGCGGATCTCCTCCATGGCGAGCAGCGCCCGCGCGCGGCCGAGCTCGTTGACGTGAAGCGCGTACTCCTGCTCCCAGTCGAGGGGCACGAGCTGGACGTTTTTCAGATACCAGTTGTAGTTCTCGATCCCGATTCCGGACGGTCCCGTCTTCGACGGCGCCTGTGTATCGAGCCACGCGACGAGCTCGTTGGTCGCCCGAACGGCGGCTTCGACGCTCGCCTTCAGGTTCGCCGGCGCGGTCTTCGCGAAATCGCCGAGCTCCGTGCTCTGGGTCTTGAGGCTCTTCGTCCCCCAGACCCAGAGGTCGCGGCCGTTGCCGGTGAGATTCCCCTTCGCCTGTGCCAGAAGACCCGGGATCGCCTTGAGACCCGCCTCGACGGCGGCGGCGTCCGGGGCCGAGAGGGGTTGCTTGTAACTCCAAAGCTCTATGGCGCCCTCGGCGAAAGGGCCTTCGCGCTTGGGCTGATCGCTCTCCTCGGTGAAGAACGTGACGTAGTACCCGGGGTTCTTCGCCCACGGCTGCATCACGCGGTGGTCGAAGTCGAGCGAGCTCACTTCGGCGCGGACGATCTGGTAGTCGACCTGCTGCGCGATCGGCCAACCACTCGGGTCGATCGCCGCCAGGCGCTGCTTGTAGCCCTCGAGCGCCTTCGCCTGCGCCGCCATGGCGGCGGCCGTGTAGTCCGGAACGCCGTTCACGAGCTTCGGCTTCTGAAACGCACGGAAGTCCTTGTAGAAGGTGACGAGGTCGCCATAGGCGCCTCCGGACCGGGGCGGAGTCCCCTGGGCGGCCGCATCGCCTCGACCCAGCACGCCCGCGAAGAGACACACGGTCAGCAGAAGGACCGACGGATCGCGTGAAATCATGCCGGGGATTCTAGTTCAAGGCGAAATCAGGCGGGATCGACGCGCGCAGATTCTTCCCGCTCGAGGGCTCCGGCCTCGTGCTCGGCGTCGGCGAGACCCCCGCGCCCGCGCGGGAACCACCGGAATCCCGCGGCGAAAACGAGAGCGAGCACCAGGATCGCGACGCCGAGACTGAAGCGGATGCCTTCGACGAAATCGCTGTCGGCGGCGGCGAGGATCGCGGCCTCCGTCGCCGGGTCGACGTGCCGAATGGGTTTCGCCGGTCCGATCTCCGCGGTGTAGGCCCGCGGATTCGCGTTGCCGATGATCGCTTCCGCAACTTCCAGACGTTCCGCCGGGTCCGGCAGAGCCTGCGCGAGGTGCGCCGACAGCGTCACCGTCAGCGCTGCCGCGAGCACGGAGCCGAGGACGGCGAAGCCGACCGTCGAGCCGAGTGCGCGCTGGGCGCTCATGATGCCCGAGGCCATGCCGGCGCGCTCGGACGGGACCGCGGTCATGGCGAGCGAGGTGATCGGCGTCAGGCAGAGGGAGTCCCCGAAGGAGGCGACGACGAGGCCGACGACGACGACGGGGGTGCTGTGCCCGAGGCCCAGGATCAGAATGCCGAAGCCGACGATCTGCGCGATCAGCCCGACCAGGATCAACTTCCGCGTGCCGTAGATCGGGACGAGCTTCCCGACGCGCAGCGACACGATCACGGCGGTCGCGCTGTAAGGGAACAGAAGCAATCCGGCCTGAGCGGGCGTGAACCCGCGGACGTTCTGCAGATACTGGGTGATGACCAGCAGCATGCCGTAGATGGAGAACATGACGGCGAAGATCGTCACGATCGCGAGCGAGTACGTGCGATCGCGGAAGAGCGTCAGGTCCATCATCGGGTCCGCGCTTCGACGCTCCGCAAGAATGAACGCGGCCAGAGCCGTCGCCGCCACGATGAAGAGCGCGAGGATCTCCTTCGAGGCCCATCCCGACTTCGGACCCTCGATGACCGCGTAGGCGAACGCCCCCACCGCGGCCACGAAGAGGATCTGGCCCTTGAGGTCGAACGTGCGCGGCTTCTCGTCGCGCGACTCGTCGACGAAACGCCAGGTCAGAAACAACACTGTCAGACCCACCGGGACGTTGACCAGGAAGATGAAGCGCCAGCCGGTGCGCTCCACCAGGAACCCTCCGAGCGTCGGCCCGATCGCGAGGGCCGTCGATGCGATCGCGGTCCAGATGCCGATCGCCCACGCCTTGAGCTTCGGATCCGGAAACGCGGAGGAGACGAGAGCGAGCGACGTCACGTTCACGGTCGCCGCCGCGACTCCCTGGATCGCGCGGGCGGCGTTGAGGATGCCGAGCGACCCGGCGAGGCCGCAGGTCACCGAGGCCGCCGTGAAGAGCGCGATGCCGAAAAAGTACAACCGGCGCCGTCCGAAGATGTCGGCGAGCGTTCCGGCCGACATGATCGCCACGGCCATCCCCAGGCTGTAGGCGGTCACGACCCACTGCAGGCCGGACTCGCCGACGTGGAAGTCGCGCTGGATCGACGGCAGGGCCACGTTCACGATCAGCGCGTCCAGAAAGATCATGAAGAGCCCGAGGCCCGTGGCCGCGAGTGTCAGTTTCTGGGTGCGGGTCATGGGAGGCTGGGCCGAAGGATGTCACAGACCGGCCCGGGGGTGGAGAGGCCAACGGGCCGCGTCCTCCGCTTTGCGCCGCGGGTTCGCGCCAAAAGAAAGAGGCGGGGCTTTCCGCCCCGCCTCGGTGAATCGATGTGACGATTCGAATCAGTAACGCGAACGACCGCCGCCGCCGACGGCCTCGTTCTTGGGCCGCGCCTCGTTGACCTTGAGCGCACGTCCGCCGAACTCGGTGCCGTTGAGCGAGAGCGCTTCTTTGGCCAGCGCATCGTCGTTGAACTCGACGAAACCGAACCCCTTGGACTGGCCGGTGTCGCGATCCGTGATCACGCGGGCGGAGTCCGGAGTGCCGAACTTTGCGAACATGCCGCTGAGCTGATCGTCGGAGATGTTGTACGGGAGGTTACCTACGTAGAGCTTCATGGATCCATCCTCAATATGCCGGAAGTCATTCATCGCCGAAAACGCCGCCGGCGCGGCGCCTCGTATTCTCGTGAAGTTTTCGTTCGGAGTTCGTCAGATCGGGTCTGGCAAAAGGCGAGCGAAGCGAGAACCCCGCGACTATACCACGGCTCGAGAGCGCGGCCCGCCTGCGTGATACCCTGTGTTTTCCGATCTCCTCCGACGGATCTCGACTGCAATTCCGCATCTCGCGATTCTCCCGTCGCCGGTCTTCGTCGAGAAAGCGGGGAATCATGCAGGACGCTCTCCGAACCTGGAAGTGCTGGAACTGCGGCCGTGCGAATTCGACGGAAGTGGCCCTCAACGGCACGGCCGACTGCCCGCACTGCCGCTACCAGATGCTCATACAGCCGAGCCGCATCCGCGACGGCGTAATTCTGCCGGCGAGCTACCCGACGCGCCGCGGCGTGTCGACGAGCCAGCCGGAGCGGCCCGTCACGCGGTAGATTCTCGGGATGAGATGGCGGCCTCTCGGGAGTAGCGGACGGAGCGTCCACCCCGTCGGCCTCGGCTGCATGGGCCTGTCATGGGCCTACCATGACGCCTCCGTGGGCGCTGAGGAGGCCGAACAGCTCCTCCGGACGGCCATCGACTCCGGGGTCGACCACTTCGATACCTCCGACGCCTACGGCTTCGGCGAAAACGAGAAGCTGGTGGGCCGCGCGATCGCGGCCTCCGGCCGGCGCGACGAGCTGGTCCTCGCCACGAAGGCCGGGCTCGTCGGCGGCGATGGCGAAGGATCGGCGAAGTACAAATACGCCCGCAACGGCCGGCCGGAGTACATCCGCGACGCCTGCGACGCTTCGCTCCGGAGGCTCGGCCTCGAAACGATCGATCTCTACTATCTCCACCGGATCGATCCGGAAACGCCCGTCGAGGAGACCTGGTCCGCCATGGCGGGGCTGGTCGCCGCCGGCAAGGTGCGCTGGCTCGGAATCTCCGAGGCAAAAGTCGCCGAGCTCGAACGCATCCGGCGGATCCACCCGGTGACGGCCGTCCAGTCCGAGCTCTCGCTCTGGACCCGCGACTACCTCGAGGACGTCCTCCCCTGGTGCGAGACGAACGGCACGTCGTTCGTGGCCTTCTCGCCCCTCGGCCGGGGCTTTCTGACCGGCACGATCACGACGGAGTCCCGCTTCTCCGAGAACGACTTCCGTTCGACCCTCCCCCGTTTCTCGGCCGAGGCCGTCGCGGCCAACCAGAGAATCGTGGAAGCGGTGCGCGCCGTGGCCGAGCGGGTCGGCCGCTCCTCGGCCCAGGTCGCCCTGGCCTGGGTGCTCGCGCGCGGCGAGCACGTCCTCGCGATCCCGGGAACCCAGCGCGAGAAATACCTGCGCCAGAACCTCGCGGCGGGCGATCTGGAGCTCTCGCCGCAGGACCTCGCGGAGCTCGACGCCGTCCCCGCGCCGGTGGGCGGGCGCTACTGAAACCGGGAGTAATCTCTTCCCAAGATTCCTTCTCTCAACCAGCAAGGGGGGCACATGAAACGCTCCTCCCTCGGTTGGATTCTCGCCCTGGTCGCGCTCGCGGCGACACTGCTGGTCCGGTGCACTGACCTGACCGTCAACAGCGGTCCGAACGGTGTCAATGCAGTCGCGTCCGGTCCGGAGACTCCCCTCGTCGACATCGACAAAGAGGGAGTCCACGAGCCTCCCACGCCGACGCCCGGTCCACACGAACCGGTCTACCCCGTCACGCCACCGCCCCCGACCGAGACTCCGCGTCCGCGATAGTCAGGTAAGCTTCGCGGATGAAATCCGGGAAACGATCCTTCGCGGCTCTTGCACTCGCGCTCTCATTCGCCGCGGGGCTCCTCCTCTCTCACGGATGCAGCACGAGCTCGGCGCCCGCGGGAAAGGCCGCCGCGAACAATCCCGGAAAGTTCGTCTGGCACGACCTGACGACCGACGACCCGGCGGCGTCGAAGAAGTTCTACTCCGCCCTCCTGGGATGGGAGTACTCGGAGACCACCGTGCTCGGCAGGCCCTATTCCGTCGCGCGCCTCGGCAAGACACCCGTGGGGGGAATCCATGCGCCGAACCCGGACCGCGGCAAGACCGCGTCCCACTGGCTCTCCTACATCTCCGTGGCCGACGTCGAGGTCACGGTGACAAAGGCGAAGGCCGCGGGCGGCGACGTCCTGGCCGGACCGGTCGACGTGGGCACCGTCGGACGTGCCGCCGTGCTCAAGGATCCGCAGGGTGCGCCGTTCGGCCTCGTTCGTCTGTCCGCGGGAGATCCGCCCGACCCGCCGAAGCCCGTCGAAGGCACGTTCTTCTGGAACGAGTACCTCACGCACGATCTGACCGCGACGCTCGCGTTCTACAACGGGCTCTTTCCCTACGAGGTGACGACGACGAAGTCCGAGGAAAACGCGGCCTACGTCGTGCTGAAGAACGACCGCGCGCGCGCGGGCGTGTTCCGCCTCCCCGACTCGAAGAGCCAGGTGCCGCCCAACTGGCTGCCCTACGTCCTCGTCGCGGATCCGGCCGGCCTCGCGGCGCGCGTGACCGGACTGGGCGGGCGCGTCCTGCTCGAACCGAGCGCGCAGCATCGGAAGGGATCGCTCGCCATCGTGGCGGACCCGTCGGGCGCGGTCGTCGCACTCCAGAAGTTTCCGTTCTGAGCAAGAGGAGCACCCATATGCCCATGCGCACCCGAACCCTCAGCCCTCTTCGCCTCCTGGTGCTCCTCGCTCTCGTCGTGCTGACGACGTTCGCCGTCGCCTGCGAGAACACGACCTACGTCGGCGTCAGCTACGGCTACCCGGGCTGGGGCGGCCCCTGCTGCTACGGCGGTCCCGGCATGGGCTGGGGCACGGGCGTCTACATGGGCGGCCCGGTCTGGTGAAGCGGCTCCGAGCCGCCGCCTAGCAACCCGCCTCCCCCGCCACGCCCTGTTTACGGGCGGCCGGCGGCCACCACCGGCAGCTCGACGAAGCTGCCGGCGTGGATGCGCTGCGTGGCCTTCCGGTAATCCTCGGGTTTCGCCCAGAAGATGTTGGGCACGAACGTCTGCGGATTGCGGTCGTAGAGCGGAAACCAGCTCGACTGGACCTGAACCATGATGCGGTGGCCCGGCTTGAAGACGTGGTTCGCCGTCGGCAACGCGAACTTGTAGAGAAGCGCGGCATCCGCAGTGATCGCCTTCGGCGTCTCGAAGCTCTCCCGGTAACGGCCCCGAAGGATGTCCGCCGCGACCATGAGCTGATAGCCGCCCATCCCCGGTTCGGACCCCACCTGATCGGGGTACACGTCGATCAGTTTCACGACCCAGTCCGAATCCGTGCCGGAGGTCGACGCCGTCAGATTGACGATCGGCTGCCCGGCGATCTTCACCGGCTCCTTCAGCACATCGCTCACGAAGACCGCCACGTCGGTCCGCCCGGAAGGCTCGCGCTGATCCGACACCAGCCACTTCTTCCAGTTCTCGCCCTTGTCGTAGACGCCCGCGAGGACGGGGCGCGGAATGTACGGCACCGGCCGCGCGGGATCCGAGACGTACTCGGCGACCGCCGCGCCGCCCGCCGCCGGGGCGGAGAAGGCGAGCTTCCCGCCGGCGGCGAGGTACACCGGCGTCGCCGCGCCGCCCGCCGGCCATGACGACAGCGTCCGCCACGTGTTCGTGCCGGTCTCGAAGGCCGCGACGGGAGGAATGTCCGCCTTCGGCGCTCCGTCCTTCAAATACTGCGCGAGGAAGGGCCGGAGAAAGCGCTGCCGGAACGCGAGAGACGTGTCGGAATCGAACTTGATCGCGCCGAGCGAGCTGCCGTCCCAGATCGCCTGGCCGTGGTGCCACGGGCCCAGGACGAGAAAGACCTTGTCGTTGCCGGTGTCCTTGGGCTCGAGCACCTTGTAGACCGCGGGCGCGCCGTAGATGTCCTCCTGGTCCCACAGGCTGTGCACCAGCATCACCGGGACCGTCAGAGGCTCCTTCGCGAGCAGCTTGTCCACGGCCTGGTCCTGCCAGTACGCGTCGTATGCGGGGTGCGCGAGGATCTGGCGCCAGAACCCGAGCTGCTCCATCCCGCGGCTCTTGCCGAGCTCTCCGGCCGAGCCGAACGCCATGAACGTGTCGTAGTCGTCGTAGTTCGTGGTCCACCACTTCTGATCGTTCTTGCGGTTCGCTTCCTGCTCGTAGATGTAGGGCATGCCCTGCTGCCGGAAGGCGCCGTTGTGAAACCAGTCGTCGCCCCTCCAGCCGTCGACCATCGGATTCATGGGAACCGAGCACTTGAGCGCGGGATGGGGGTGGAAGAGCGCCATCAGCGGCGTGAAGCCGTCGTAGGAGATGCCGATGATCCCGACTTTCCCGTTCGACTCCGGAACGTTTTTCACGAGCCAGTCGATCGTGTCGTACGTGTCCGTGGAGTGGTCGACCTTCGAGGGATTCTGCGGCCCCAGAAGAGGGCGGTTCATGACGTAGTCGCCTTCGGAGCCGTACTTCCCTCGGACGTCCTGAATGACGCGGATGTAGCCGTCTTCCACAATCACGTCCGTCGCGTTGTCGTATCCGTAGAGCATCGGGCCGAGGTGCGCGCTCGGGACGTGGGCCGTGAGCGCGTCCGCGTCATAAGGCGTGCGCGTCAGCAGCATCCCTGCGCCCTTCGCGCCTTTCGGGACGAGGATCACGGTATGAAGCCGTACGCCGTCGCGCATCGGGATCTCGGCGACGCGGCGGTCGTAGTCCCAGCTCTTCATCACCGGCTCGAACTTCGCCGGGATCTCGCTCGGATACGCCGCCTTCGACGCGGGCGTCGGCTTCGGCGTCTGGGCGAACGCGGATGTGTGGACGAACACGGCCGCCGCGGCGAGAAGGACGGCGAGCGAGGCCGTCGTACGGGCGCAGTCATTGCGTTTCATGCGAGCTTCTCCTCCGGAGTCTGTAAAAATGGGACGAAGGCGGCACGATCCTACACTGCCGCGCCTCGACCAAACCCCGTAAGATCGTCCAAGGAATGCCCGACACGGAAGTCACGATCATCGGCGCCGGCGTCGTCGGACTGGCCATCGCCGCGCGCCTCGCGCCCGCGCATCCCGGGCTCTTCGTCGTCGATCGGAATCCGCGCCACGGCATGGAGACCTCCAGCCGCAACAGCCAGGTCGTTCACGCCGGGATCTACTACGCGCCCGGATCGTTGAAGGCCCGGCTCTGTCGGGAGGGCCGGGACGCCCTCTACGACCTCTGCGTCCGCTACGACGTTCCCCATCGCAAGACCGGCAAGCTCGTGGTCGCGACCCGGGAGGAGGAGCGGCCGGCCCTCGCCTCCGTCTTCGAGACCGCGCGGCAGAACGGCGTCGCGCTCGAGCGGCTCGACGCGGAAGCGGCCCGGGCCCTCGAGCCCCACGTTCCATCGGTCGAAGCGCTCTGGTCCTCCGAATCCGGAATCGTGGACGCCCACGGATTGATGGATCACTTCCTGCAGAAGGCGCTCGCCTCCGGAGCGATCCTCTATCCGGACGCCACGGTCGAGGCCATCGAGCCCGCGCCCGGCGGCTATCGCCTGATTCTCCGGCGCGGCGGCGAGCTCGAGTCGCTGACGAGCGAGCGCGTCGTGAACTCCGCCGGACTGGACGCCGACAAAGTCGCCGCACTCGCCGGAATCGACGTCGACTCGGCGGGGTACCGACTCCACTGGTGCAAGGGCAGCTACTTTTCGGCGTCGCCGCGGTGCTCGAAGCTCGTCTCGCGACTCGTCTATCCGGTGCCGGCCTCCGACAGCCTCGGCGTGCACGTGGTCCTCGATGTCGGCGGCCGGCTGCGTTTCGGTCCCGACGCGGAGTACCTGCCGGACCGGCGCCCCGACTACCGCGTCGATCCCGGGCGCCGCGCGGCCTTCGCCTCCGCCGCGCGCCGGCTTCTGCCCGAGATCGCCGACGAGGACCTCGAGCCCGACATCAGCGGCATCCGTCCGAAGCTGCAGGCGAAGGGAACGCCCGCGCGCGACTTCGTCATCGCGGAGGAGCGGGAGCGCGGCCTGCCGGGGTTCGTGAACCTCCTCGGGATCGAGTCCCCCGGACTCACCGCGGCGCCCGCCATCGCCGACGACGTGGCGCGCATCCTGAGCGCATGAAGGAGGGCCCATGAACAGACGGGAGTTCCTGAAGCGCACCGGAACGGTGCCGGCGCTCGCGGCGCTCGGTCCGCTCGCCCGGGTCGCGCCGCAGACTCGGGTTCCGTTCCGCCGCGTCCGTCCCTCCGATCCCGGCTGGCCGTCGGCGGACGCGTGGGCGGCGCTGAAGCAACGTGTCGGCGGCCGCCTGATCCCGGTCCCGTCGGTGCTCGCGCCCTGCCGCACGGCGCCGGACAGCCCGGATTGTGCGGAGCGCCTCAAGGATCTCCAGAACCCCTACTTCATCGGCGACCTGCCGGGCGGCACGCAGACATCCGGCTGGCTCGACGCGTGGACGGCGGAGCCGAGCGTCTGGGCAGTCACGGCCGCGAACGCATCGGACGTCGCCGCCGCCGTCGAATTCGCGCGCCGCCACGACCTGCGCCTCGTCGTCAAGGGCGGCGGGCACAGCTATCAGGGAACCTCAAACGCTCCCGACTCCCTGCTCGTCTGGACACGCGGAATGCACGCCATCACGCTCCATGACGCCTTCGTCCCTGCCGGGTGCCGCGTCGAGCCCCGGCCGGCCGTCACGGTGGGAGCCGGAGTTCGCTGGCTCGAAGCGTACGACGCCGTCACGACACGGGCGGGCCGCTACGTCCAGGGCGGCGGATGCGCGACCGTCGGGGTCGCCGGACTGATCCAGAGCGGCGGCTTCGGCAGCTTCTCCAAGCGATTCGGCACCGCGGCCTCGAGTCTCATCGAAGCCGAGATCGTGACGGCCGACGGTCAGATTCGGATCGCCAACGCCTGCACGCATCCCGATCTCTACTGGGGGCTCAAAGGCGGAGGCGGCGGGAGCCTCGGGATCGTCACGCGCGTGACGCTCGGCACGCACGATCTGCCGGATCAATTCGGGTGGGCCGAGGGAAAGATCCGGGCGAAGTCCGACGCCGCGTTCCGGCGTCTGACCGCCGAGTTCTTCCGCTTTTACCGGACGGCGCTTCTCAACCCGCACTGGGGAGAACAGGCCGCCTTCGGCTCCGACAACACGCTCGCGCTGAGCATGGTGATGCAGGGCCTCACGTCCGAAGCGGCACAGACGGTCTGGAAACCGTTCCGCGAGTTCCTCGCCGCCTCGCCGGGCGACTTCGAGATCGTCGATCCCCTTTCCGTCGACGCGATGCCGGCCCGGAACTGGTGGGATGCCGCGTGGCGGCTCGCGAACGACGCGGACTCCGTGCGCGCGGATGCCCGGCCCGGAGCCTCGCCGGGTAACGTCTACTGGCGCGGCAACGCGATCGAGGTCAACATCTTCATTTACGGGTACGAATCGATCTGGCTGCCCGCGGCGCTGCTCTCCGACCCGGACCGGCTCGCGGATACGCTCTTCCGCGCCAGCCGCCGGTACGCCGTCGGCCTCCACTTCAACAAGGGCCTGTCGGGCGCTCCCGCCGACCGCGTAGCGGCCGCGCGCGACACGGCCACGAATCCGGCCGTCCTCGACGCGTTTGCGCTCGCAATCGTCGCGACCGGAGCGCCGCAGTCGGGACCGGGACAACCGGGACACGAGCCCGACCTCGCGAAGGGACGGGCGCAGGCGGCCGAAGTCGCCGCCGCTTCGGAAATTCTCCGCAGCGTCGTGCCGACCCCCGGTTCCTACGTCTCGGAGTCGAACTATTTCGAACGCACGTTCCAGAGCTCGTACTGGGGGCCGAACTACTCTCGGCTCTCCGCCGTGAAGAAGAAGTACGACCCGGACGGCCTCTTCTTCGTCCACAACGGCGTCGGCAGCGAGGAATGGAGCCGCGACGGCTTTACGCGTCTCTCCTGACGGAATCCGGGCGATGCATATCCGCGTTCGGCGTGAGAGGATCCGCCCATGAAGCTGCGATGGGGCGCCGCCGCCCTCCTGTGTGTCGGGACTGTCCTCGGTTGCGCGTCCTCCCTGAAGGTGGATGCCGGCTGGGACCAGAACGCGAAGTTTGCGAATTACAAGACCTGGGCCTGGAAGCCGGACGGCTCGATCGCCGACCCGGTATGGGCGAAGCGATTCCAGGACGTCCTCTCCGACCAGCTCGCGACCGACGGCCTCACTCAGGTCGGTCTCGGACAGTCGCCGGACCTCTGGGCCGCAGTCCACGCGCGACTCGGCTCGGAGACGCGGACGATGTCCTACGACCCGGGTTGGGGCTATGGCTATGGCGCCTGGGGCTCGCTCGACACGTTCACCTACGAGGTGCCGGCCGGCTCCTTCGTCGTGGACCTCGTGGACGTCAAGCTCAAGCGGGTCGTCTGGAGGGGCAAGGCCAAGGACACGATCGCTCCCGACAAGACCAACGAGGAGCGCGAGAAGAAGCTGATCTCGATCCTCGCGCAGATGTTCGCCGGCTATCCGCCGGCGCCGGGGTCGGCGCCGCCGGCGAGCTAGGCTGACCCGCTTCGCCTGCTTTTTTCGCGGTCTCTGGGTGTAGCCGGGACTTCACCCGGAGCCGCCGGGCGGGCCTTGCATCCCGGCGCCGACGGAGAAATCATCGCGCTTTCCGACTGGAGGAGGAGATTCCATGACTCTTCGAATTGGCGACACGGCACCCGATTTCACGGCCGACACGACTGCCGGCCCCATGCGCTTTCACGAGTGGCTGGGCGACTCGTGGGGAGTGCTCTTCTCGCATCCCAAGGACTTCACGCCCGTCTGCACGACCGAGCTCGGCTACATGGCCCGACTCAAGCCCGAGTTCGACAAGCGCAACGTCAAGGTCGTCGGCCTGAGTGTCGATCCCGTGGACTCACACTCGAAGTGGGCCGAGGACATCCGCGAGACGCAGGGCCACGCCCCGAACTATCCGATGATCGGCGATCCGGAGCTCAAGGTGGCGAAAGCCTGGGGCATGCTGCCGGCGGAGCTCGCAGGCTCGTCGCAGGGGCGCACGGCGGCCGACAATCAGACCGTCCGAAACGTCTTCGTCGTCGGGCCCGACAAGAAACTCAAGCTCATCCTCGTCTACCCGATGACGACCGGGCGCAACTTCGACGAAGTCCTCCGGGTGATCGACTCGCTGCAGCTCACGGCAAAGCACAAGGTCGCGACGCCGGTGAACTGGAAGAACGGCGAGGACGTGATCATCGCGGGCTCCGTCTCCGACGACGACGCGAAGAAGACGTACCCGGGAGGCTGGAAGGCGCCGCGGCCGTACATCCGGATCGTTCCGCAGCCGCGCTAGAAAAGCCGGGGCGCCGGGTCGGGTCTCGAAAGTACCATTCAGGCTCCGGAGGCCCGCTCCCGGACGCTAGGATGGGCGGCGTGACGCTGCCTTTCAAGGCGCCCATCGCCCCGATGCTCTCGACCGCCGCGGAAGACCTCCCCGGCGGCGAAGGCTGGCTCTTCGAGCCGAAGTGGGACGGATTCCGCACGCTCGTGTTCCGCGACGGGGACGAGCTCCTGATCCAGAGCCGCGACGAGAAGCCGATGAACCGATACTTTCCGGAGCTCGTCGCGCCGCTCGCGGCCGCGCTCCCGGAGCGCTGCGTCCTCGACGGCGAGATCGTCATCGTCGGCCCGGCCGGGCTCGACTTCGAGGCCCTGCTCCTGCGGATCCATCCGGCCGAGTCCCGCGTCAAGCTTCTCGCCTCGCAGACGCCGGCGTCCTACGTCGTGTGGGATGTGCTCGCGCTCGGCGATGAGGATCTGCGCGACACGCCGCTGGAGAAACGTCGAGCGAAGCTCGAGAAGCTCCTTGCCGACGCGTCGAGTCCGATCCACCTCTCCCCCGCGACGCGCGACCGCGCCCTGGCGCAGGACTGGTTCCGCCGCTTCGAAGGCGCCGGCCTCGACGGCGTCATGGCCAAGCGCCTCGACGAGCCCTACCTTCCCGGTGAACGGACCATGCTCAAGGTCAAGCATCGGCGGACCGCGGACTGCGTCGTCGCCGGATTCCGGTGGCACAAGAACGGACGGGGCACGATGGTCGGCTCGCTGCTCCTGGGCCTCTACGACGAAGACGGCACGCTGCACCATGTCGGCGTCGCGGCGGCGTTCACGACGGCGATGCGCCAGAAGCTGCTCGAGGAGCTCTCGCCGTTGCGCGAGAACGGCCTCGCGAATCATCCCTGGCGCGACTGGGCGGAGGCGCAGGATGAAGCTGCCGGGAAGGGACAGCGCCGCCCCGGCGCGACGAGCCGCTGGAATCGCGGCAAGGACCTCTCCTGGGAGCCGTTGCGGCCAGAGCGAGTCTGCGAAGTTTCGTACGACCACATGCAGGGGACGCGCTTCCGGCACGCGGCGCATTTCCAGCGCTGGCGGCCGGACAAGCCGCCGGAGGACTGCCGTTACGACCAGCTCGAGGTCACGCCCGCCTATGAGCTCGAGCGGGTCTTCGGGGCGTCTCCTTCCGCGCCCTCGGAGGCCGTGCCCGATGCCCCCTCGCGCGCTGCGCGCTCACGCGGCGCTCCCTCACGCGGCGCTCCCTCACGCGGCGCTCCCTCACGGAAGCCCCGCCAGGGGTCGTAGTCGGGGTCGGGCGGCTCGGGCTCCGGACGGTCCGCCTCCGGAACGTGCCGCAAGTTCACGCGGATCCGCGTCCAGGTGCTGGATCTCCCGCGCATCGCGTCGACGAGGACGTCGTCGATCTCGAGCCGGGCCGCCGCCGCGGGATGGCGAGTCTTCCAGCGTTCGAGGCCGGCGCGCGCCTCGCCCTCGTGCCTCGCCTTCGCCACCGTGACGAGCGGCTGTGTGGAGCGGCGCCGGCCCGTGGGCGACTCGACCGCTCCGGGAGCCTTGCGGCGCTTCGACGGCGCGACGCGCGGGGGCTCGCCGCCCTGCTTCTTGTAGTGGGGCGGCCAGGGAGCGTCGCCGAGGCCCTCGGCCTCCTGGGCGGCGGAAAGCGCGAGGAGGCCGTCGAGCGAGCCCGCGGAGTCATCGATCTTCGCCGCCGCGTCGCCGTGCTCGGTGAACCTCGCCGGCGCGGTCGCGAGCGTGAACGCGGCCGGATCGCAATGCGCGACCTCGTCCCACTCGAGAGGCATCGACACGCGCGCGTCGGGCGTGGGGCGCACGGACCACGCCGAGGCGACGGTGCGGTCTTTCGCGTTCTGGTTGTAGTCGATGAAGACGCCCCGGCGTTCCTCCTTCCACCACTTGCTCGTCGCGAGGTCGGGAGCCCGCCGCTCCACCTCGCGCGCGAGGGCGAGCGCGGCCCGGCGCACCTGGTCGAAGCTCCACCGGCGCTCGATCCGCACGTTGACGTGGATGCCGCGCGAACCGGAGGTCTTCGGCCAGCCACGGAGGCCGCGCTCGTCGAGGACGTCCCGTGCGAGGAGCGCGACGCGCCGGATGTCGTCGAACGCCACGCCCGGCACGGGGTCGAGATCCACGCGCAGCTCGTCGGGGTGATCGAGGTCGTCGGCGCGGACCGGGTGGGGATTGAGGTCGATGCAGCCGAGGTTGACGATCCACAGCAGCTGCGCCGCGTCGCGCACCACGACCTCGCGCGCCGTCCGTCCCGACGGGAAGCGCAGCTCGACCGTCTCGACCCAGTCGGGGTGCTTGTCGGGAGCGCGCTTCTGGAAGAACGGCTCCTGGTCCGCGCCGTTGACGTATCGCTTGAGGACGATCGGCCGCCCGGCGATCCCGCGCAGCGCTCCCCCGGCGACGGCGAGGTAGTACTTCGCCAGGTCGAGCTTCGTGTACCCCGCCTTCGGGAAGAAGACTTTGTCCGGGTTCGTGATCACGACCTCGCGGCCGGCGGCCTCGAGGACGACCTGCGGGTCCTTGCCCATGAGTAGAGTCTGGCCGTATTCGCCGCCGGGCCGCAAGCCGGAGGACCCCTTCCGCGAAGGTCGATTCAGAGCGCCGGCTTGATGTCCACGACGGGCGTGCCGTCGAGCGCCTCGATCGGCCCGATGCGCAGGCGATGGCCCTGGATCGATCGAATCGTCACACGGTGCAGCCCCAGCGGGTTGGGCCGGTCCGGGGAACGGGTCGCGAAGACTCCCGCCATCCGATTCCGCTTGTCGGACCGGGGGCGCACGCGAAGGACGTCGCGCCGCGACCGGTGAAGCCAGGTGATGACCAGGATCTCGTCGCCGGCCGCAAGGCCCTCGAGCCCCTTCGCCTCCCGGCCGTGGACCTCGAGCCACGCGTCGGGCGCGCCTTCGGAGCCCTGCCTCGGTGCGTCGCGGCGCCTCCGGAGCTCGGACCGGATGACACCGACGGGTCTCAGCCGCAGATCACTCGCCAGGGATCACCATGCCTGGAAGATCGCGGCAAGCACCGCGCTCGCCGCGGAGCCGCTACATCTGATGGGCCATCCATTCGGCGATACGGTCGTCGCCCGTCACAGGAAGCAGCTCCGTCAGCTCGTGCGACCGGGAGAAATCCAGTTCGAAGAGATCGCGCCGCATCTCCTCCGCGAACTTCGGATCGGAGGTCGCGACGTCGGCTTCGAAGTTCATCCTCAGAGACAGCTTGTTGAAGTTGCAGGACCCGATGACCGACCAGCCGTCGATGAGGGCGGCCTTCGTGTGGAGCATTCCCGGATAACCGTAGACGCGGACGCCGTTCTCCATGAGCCGATTCGCCTTGATCTTGTTGTTGCCGTCCGTCGACGCCATGTCCGCCTGCGACGGCAGGATGACGCGCACGTCCACGCCGCGGCGCCGCGCCGCGATGAGCTCGCGCACGATCGTGTCGTCGTAGAGGTAGGGGTTCTCGATCCACGCGTACCGCCGGGAGCGGCGGAGCGCCTCGCACAGCGCGCGCAGGATGGAGGGGTTGAGCGTCTTCGTGTAGATGGGACGGATGTCGACGTAGTCCGGGCTGTCGGCGGGCCCCTCGTAAGCCTTCGAGGCCGAGATGTACGCGGCGGCGTAAGAGAGGTCCCCCAGGATCGAGGCATGGGCCCACGCGAGCTCGAAGTCGCGCGAGAACCAGCCCACGATCGGCCCCTGCAGCTCGACCATCGCGTCGTGCCACTCGTAGCGATACTCCCGGCCCATGTTCATGCCGCCGAGCATGGCGTACTTGCGGTCGATGACGATCACCTTGGAATGGTCTCCCATCGTCATGCCGTTCAGGAACGACCGCACGCGAACGTGCGAATCGTGTTCCAGATACTTCCGGATGTCCTGGGGCGGCACGAAGCCTGCCGGCATCGGCGTCCCCGGAGGCGATCCGCCCGACCCGAGAGTCGTCACGCGATCGATGACGACCTTCGTGTCGGGAATGACGAGCGACTGGCGGCGGACCCGATCGGCCACATCGACCGCGACGTCGTCCGTGTCCCAGATGCACATCCGGAAGTGAATCGACTCCTTCGCCTCCGCGATCCGCTGCTCCAGCACCGGAAAGAAGACGGGGCCGTCGAGGAGGAGGCGGATCGAGCCCTTGTACCGATTCGAGCCCATCATCGAGTCGAGCTTCGTTTCGAAGGCCGGCAGATCCATGCCCGGGCCTTCGGTCACGAGGGGCACGATTTCCGGAGGCGGCCAGCTCCTCGACCGGAGCACCACGGTTCCCGTCTGAATGACGAAGTTGAAGAACCGGCCCACGTACGAGACGGGGTTCTTGATCAACGAGAAAAGCTGTCCCTCGATGAGACCGGCCCAGACCAGATCCCAGGTCGAGCCCGAAGAGGCCTGTTCGAGCGCGACCTCCGCGGAGCCCGGCCAGGTCGCCACGACCACGATTTCCTCGTCGAGATCGAAGACGGTATAGACGGGAGCTCTTCCCTCGCGTGGCTCGCCCACGACGAGAGTCAGCCGGTGCGGATCGCCCGCCTGGCTCTGGGCGTCGGCGACGACGCCGATCAGGACGCTGGCGAATTCCGTCAGGTTGATTCGCCGCACGATCTGCGTTCCGGGCGGCGCCTGGGCCGCCAGGACGGTCCGGGCACCCCCCTCGGAGTCTCGATAAACCACGAACTCCCGGTCCGAGATCGCCAGGAAGGAGCCTTCGCCGGCCCCGGGAGGCGCGAGCCGCTTCGCCACTTCGGGCAGCAGCTCGCGAAACTGCTGGAGCGAAATGATCCTCGCTTCGCGGGCTGATGCGCGGACCTGCTCGACGTCCTTCGGGACTTTCTCGAGCAGACGGAGCTGCGAGGTGCGGAAGCGATCCTCGCCGGACTTCTCGACGCCGCGGGCTGTCCAGCTCGCCTCGAAGACCTTCTGTTCCCCGCTCTCCCGAAACCGCAGGAACAAACGCTCGTGGTAGACGTACGCGCTCAGGGTCGCATCGGCCGGCAGGGCGTCGAACGCGCGCCGCGTCTCTGTCTTGGTGACGCTGGCGCAGCCGGCGGCCCAGAACAAGACCGGCAGCAATCCGACCCCGCCCTTGCGGAGCGTCCAGCGAAAGACCGTATTCACGACGTCCTGCGGCCGATTCTCTCCCAGCCGCGGAACGTCGGAACCGAAAAATCGCGTCAGTCGGTGATCGTGAACGTGCGGCTCGCCGTGTCGACCGTCGCACCTCCCGGTGCGAGAAGCGTCATCGTCAGAGTGGCGGATGCGGCCCTGTCCGCGCGCATCTGCCACGAGACTGTTTGCGATCCTCCCGCGGGGATCGCCGGCAGAGTTTGGGTCGCCGTCTGCGGGTTCTCCAACCGCATCGAGTCCGTCGGCGTGAAGGTGTCGCGCACCGTGTAGCCGGTCGCCGCCGAGCTGCCGCTGTTGGTGACCGTGGCCGTCGCCGTGAAGAACTGCCCGCGCGGGATGCTCGCCGGCACTCCGGAAACAGTGATATCCAGCGTCGCGGCGCTCGGCGTGGGCGTCGGCAGCACGGGTGTCGGAGTCCTCGAAGGCGTGCGTGTCGCCGTCGGCGGCGGCGTCCCGGGCGTGGGCGTGCGCGTCGGGGTCCGCGTCGGCGTCGCCACGCCTGGAGTCGGCGTCGGGACCGGAGCGACGGTCGTCACGCGAACGGCGATCCAGTCGAGTGAAAAGTCCCTCGCCGTCGAGCTCGCGACGTTGATCACCCGGACGCGGAAGTTGGCATTGGAGAGCTGTGCCGCCGTCCATGCGCGGCCCCAGGTGTCGGCGGCTCCGCCGAGCACGTAGGTGGACATGCTCGTCGTGAGAGTCGGCGTGGACTTGGCGGTCGTCCAGCTCGTTCCGCCGTTCCACGAGAGCTGCACGCACATCTTGGGTGCGCCGGCCGTCCCGTCGGCTCGCGCGTCGAGACGGACCTCGATTCCGGCGACGGACTGTCCCGCGGGCACGGTGATCCCGTAGTTAAAGAAGCGGTGCTTGTCGCGAGACGCACTCGTGCAGGAGGTGGCGCTGGCGGACCCGCTGTTGTTGTCGACCGCGACGGCGGCGTCGTCGGCCTGAGCGTTCGCAGGGGTGACTTCGAAGCCGTTGCCGTCGCCGCCGGAATCCGCCGCGTTGGCCGTCGGGCTCCGGAAGCCCGCGCCGCCCCCGCCGCTCGGCGTGATCGTCAGGGTCGCGGTGCGGTTCACCCCTCCGGCCGAACCGGTGATCACCGCGCTCGTGGTGCTCGCGACGACGCTCGTCGTGACCGGGAACGAAGCACTCGTCGCATTCTGGGGAATCGTCACGCTCGCCGGAACCACGGCGGCCGGTTTGTTGCTCGAGAGCGTGACGACCCTTCCGCCCGCAGGGGCCGGGCTCGTCAGCGTCGCCGTGCCCGTCGAGGGGGTGCCGCCGACGACGCTCGCGGGGTTGAGGGAGATCGAGCCCAGGGCGTTGGGCGGTGCCAGCACCGTGACCGTCGCCGTCCGCGTGTCGTTGAAGGTGCCGGTAATGATGACCGGGGTGTCCACCGCCACCGGCGAAGTCGTGATGTTGAAAGTCGCAAACCCCAGCCCCGCCGGAACCGTGACCGTGGCCGGCACCTGCGCCGCCGCGGGCTTGTTGCTCGAAAGCGTGACGACGGTGCCGCCCGCGGGAGCCGCCTTGTTCAGGAAGAGGGTCGTGTTGATCGGGTTTCCCCCCTGCGCTCCGCTCACGCTCGGTGTGATCGACAGAAGCGTCAGCGGCGCGTTCGGATCCGAGCCCAGGTTGATGAAGGCGGTCTTGCTTTCTCCGCCCGCGGTCCCGGTGATCCCGACGGACGCGAACGTCTCGACGGGGCTCGTCGTCACCGCGAAGCTCGCTGCGCTGTTCCCGGCCAGGACCGTCACGCTCGCGGGAACCTGGGCATGCGCCGGGTCGCTGCTTTCGAGAGCCACGACGGCGCCTCCGGTTCCCGCCGGCACCGAAAGACCGACCGTGCCGAGGAGCGAGGTTCCGCCGATGGCGGAATTCGGGCGGACGTCGATCGCGAAGAGCGGGTTCGGTCCGGTGCCGCCCGGATCCACGCGAAGCGTGGCCGCGTGCAGGAGGCCGTTCGGCCACTCGGATGCCTGGATGACGACCCAATGTGGCCTGGCGACGACCGGAGTCGTGATCGGAAAATCGGCGCTCATCAGGCCGGCAGGGACGGTGACGTCCTGCGGTGCCACGACCGTCCCCTCCATGCTCCCGCTCACGCGGATCTGCATCCCGCCGGCGGGCGCGGGCGCCGTGAGCGCAACCGTTCCGGTGCCGTTCGCGCCGCCGAGCAGACTGGTCGGGGTGAGAGTGATCGTCGAGAGGGCTGGCGGAGGCGCGGGACTGCCCGCGGGGTTGACGACGAGCCAGACGCCCGGAGCCTTGTAGTTCTCGAACGGGGTTCCGGCATCGAGGACGACACGCGTCGGCACGGTGACCGCCGACGTCGTCACGTCGAATGTCGCAGACGTCGCGCCTTCGGGCACGAAAACGCTCGCGGGCGGCCGCGCGACGGCGGTCTTGTTGCTGACGAGAGTCACCTCGACGCCGCCGGGGGGCGCCGGGCCCAGAAGGGTTACGGAGCCGGTCACCGTGGTTCCGCCGACGACTCTTTCGGCGTTCAGCTGTGCATTCCAGAGAATCGGAATTGCCGCGATCGAGCTCTGCTGCCACTTGAGGCCGAAGGCCGCCCGGATCGTGCTGACCGTCGATCCGGACACGGGAATCGACGTCACCGGCGAAACCACCGCGTCGGTCTTGCCCGCGGGAATGACGACGCTCGGGGGAATCTCGAATGCGGAGAAATCGCTCGCGAGCTTGACCGTCAGGCCGCCGGCCGGCGCGGGCATGTTGAGGGCGATCCGCGCCGCGGTCGAGTTCCCGCCGTGCACGGCCCCGGGGTCGGTGATGATCCAGAACAGATCCAGCCCGGGAGGCGTGGCCGGCAACGGATTGACGACGAATCTCTGCCCCGCGGACCACGGTCCGAACACGCTTCCGTGAGTGGCGCGGACGCGCCAGAAATACGTGCCCGCGGGCAGCCGGTTGATGCCCTCGACCAGCGGATCCGGAACGACCATGTAATCCGAGTCGCTGATCTGCGTCACCATCAGGACGCCGACGTCGCCCAGGAAGTTGGGCTCGTCATCGATGTCGATGTCGTAGCCGTTGACCTGGGGATTGGCGGTATCGGTCCAGTCGAAGTTGAAGGGCAGCGTAATCGCCGCGCCGTTGACGGGCGAAAGAGGCGTGGGAGGCGGCGGAACCGGAGCGTTGTTCGTGATGTTGACCGTGAGCGTGGCCGAGGGCAATCCCCGGACGTTGTCCTGGGAGACGGCACGCACGCGGTAGTGGACGGTCAGCTCATTGCCCCAGCCGGCGTTGAACTTGGTCCCGAACTCCACCGAGGTCCCCAGGTTGATCGGGTGGGAAAAGCCGGCGTCTTCGTCCGCCTCGAGGAGGTAGTACTGCGCACCCGGCACCTCGGTCCACGTGATGTCGAAGAACTCGAAGGGATGAAACGAGGAGGACAACGCCGGCGACGTGATGATCGGCGCCACGGACGGAGCCGGCCCGAGCCCGGTCACGGTGAAGCTCCGCGGCGTCGACCAGGGGGAATCGAAAAACCCCGCGTTTCCCTGGTCCTGCGCACCGCGGACTCTCCAGAAGTACGTCCCGTTCGGGAGACCGCTGACCTGTGCCGTCGTCGGGAGCGGCACGTCCAGGTCGAAGTTGTTGAACCCGGACGCGATGACCGTGCCGAACGTCGTGCTGGTGCCGACCTCCCACGAATAGCTTCCGATCGGCCCGTCGGGATCGACGATGGCCTGCCACTGGAGCGTGATCGGCTGAACGAGCGAGGCGCCGTTCGCGGGAGCGACAGGTACCGGCGCTGGCGGAGGCGTCTGCGCGAACGCATCGAGGGCGGTCGCCGCAACCCAGAGAACCGATAGAACGGGAACCCACACCCGCATCTTCATGCGATCCTCCTTGTCACGCGCGAGCCCCGCGTGGGCCGCCCGGGGGGATAAGACATCCGTATCGCGACGATTCAAAACGACTTAACGACGTACTTATAAAACTCGGAGTTCTTGACCGTCCCTCGCACAAATGCGAACTGATGCGACGCAACTGCGAGTCTCCGCGCCTCTCTTAAGGACCCGTTAAAACTCGCCGCCGATCGCCACTTCCCGGCCCCTCGCCGCTCTGTCCCGAATGGAGGCCGAGATCATGCGACTGCGTAAAGCCCGCCATCATCTGCTCATCGCCGCGATCGCGGCCGTCAGTCTGAGTTTCCTCGCGGCCATCGGGAGCACCTCCGCCGTCGAGGAACGCGCACGCCCCGCGCGCGGCGCCGATGCCGACATCCTCCAGCAAGCGCGCAAGGCGCTGGATGAAGGCAAAAAAACCTTCCGCTTCGACACGTTCGGTGACGAAGCGTTCTGGGGGGACTCCCTCAAGCTCCACCAGGCCATCGCGGGCGCCGCGAACGGCGGCGTCGGCGACGGGCTCACCCCACACGAGGCGCTGGCGGTCGGCCTCAAGGTCGACGTGGACGCGCTTCCGGGCTCGCTCAAGAGCGACTTGAGGCACGGGCGGGTGAATCTCGACGATCCGGCGACGACACTGGCCCTTCTACGGCTGAACGCGGTCGTCGGCGTGACGGGCTTCTTCGAAAGAAACGGGGCGCAGACCCTGCGGTCCGTCGGCATCCAGTGCGCCCTCTGCCACTCCACGGTGGACGACTCGTTCGCGGCGGGGATCGGCAGCCGGCTCGACGGCTGGGCCAATCGTGATCTGGACGTCGGCCAGATCATCAACCTCGCACCGGATCTCTCGGTGGTCAACGCCCTGCTGGGCGTTTCCGACCAGACGACGCGGGCGGTCGTGACCAGCTGGGGCCCGGGAAAGTTCGACGCCGAGCTCTTCCTCGACGGCCAGAACTCGCCGACGCTCATTCCGCCGGCCTTCGGCCTCGCGGGCGTGAACCTCCACACCTGGACCGGCTGGGGCTCGGTGTCCCACTGGAATGCCTTCGTCGCGAACCTCGAGATGCACGGGAAGGGCCGCTTCTGGGACCCTCGCCTGAACGACGCGAGCCAGTTTCCGATCGCTGCCGCGAACGGGTTCGGGAATCTCAACCCGGACCTCAGTCCCGACGACGACCGGATCACGCCCAAACTCGCGGACCTGCACTTCTACCAGCTCGCAATTCCGGCGCCGGCGCCGCCCGACGACAGTTTCGACCACGCCGCGGCGAAGCGCGGAGATGTCCTCTTTTCCGGGAAGGCGAAGTGCAACAGCTGCCACGTCGAGCCGCTCTGGACCGAGCCCGGCTGGAATCTTCATACGCCCGCCGAAGTCGGCATCGACGAGCTCCAGGCCGATCGGGCGCCGGACCGCCGCTACCGCACGTCGCCTCTCGGAGGACTCTGGACGCACACGAAGGGCGGCTTCTACCACGACGGGCGGTTCGCGACGCTCCCGGATGTGGTCGACCACTACGACGCGTTCCTGAACCTCGGCCTGACCGCGGCGGAGAAGAGCGACCTCGTCGAGTACCTGAAGTCGCTGCCGGACTAGCACGCGCGGTCACGGAATCACGACGGGCCTTCGCGCTTCGCGTGGCGCGCGCGATAGGATCCGCGCGACCCACGGAGGCTCCACATGCGAAGGCTCCTCTTCGTCGTCGTCGGCGGCGCGCTCGCCGCCGCGGCTCTCATCGGGCAGACGCAGGCGCCGGCGCCCACGCCCACGCCCCGCATCTTCGATCCCAAGCGCCCGCCGGAACGGGAGCTCGAAACGGGCATCGCCGACGGGTTCACGCTCGCCGCCGTGGGCGATCTCATCATCTCGCGGCCTCTCACGCAGACGCTGCCCAATGACCCGGGCTTCGCGGCGGTCGTGCGCATCCTCCAGGGCGCCGACGCGGCGTTCGGCAACTTCGAGACCACCGTAGTCGATCCGGCGCGCGTCGTGGGGCACCCCTACCCCGGACAGGGCGACGTCTCGCTGGTCGCCGAGCCGGCGGCCGTGCGGGACCTCGTCCGCATGGGATTCGACGTCGTCTCGCGCGCGAACAACCACTCCATGGACTGGGGAGTCGAAGGCATGCGCGAGACCACGCGCGTCCTCGACGAAGCCGGGCTCGTCCACGCGGGCGTCGGGGAAAATCGGGGCGAGGCTCGGGCCGCTCGCTACCTCGAAACGGCTTCGGGTCGCGTCGCTCTCGTCTCGATGGCGTCGACGTTCAGCGAGCATGCGCCGGCAATGGCGCCGCGCGGCCGCGCTCCCGGACGGCCGGGACTTTCCCCGCTGCGGGTCACGCGGAGCTTCGCGCTGCCGCCGGAAACGCTGCGGCAGCTCCAGTCGGTCAAGGCGCTGCTCGCGGCTCCCGGAAAGACATGCGAGGTTTCCAGCCCCTCGACGCTCGAGAGTCGCAAGAAGGCCGAGCGCGAAGCCTCCGAGAACGTCCGTTTTCTGGATACGGAGTTCCGCGTGGGAACGCAGGCGGCCGTCCACTACGAGATGGATCCCGGCGATCTCGCCGAAGTCCGCCAGGCGATTCGCCAGGGCAAGCAGCATTCGGACCTGCTCATCGCGACCATCCATTCCCACGACACCGGGCTCGGCTGCGAAGAGCCCGGCGACTTCCTGCCCATCCTGGCGCACGCGGCGATCGACGCCGGCGCCGGCGTCTTCATCGCGCACGGGGAGCACCGCCTGATGCCGATCGAGATCTACAAGGGAAGGCCCATCTTCTACAGCCTCGCCAACTTCTTCTGGAGCGACATCCTCGAGCCCATCCCGTCCGAGACGTACGAGCAGAACCGCGACCTTCTCGCGAAGTCCTTCGGCGAAGCCGGCCGGCCGACCGATGCCGACCTGCTCGCCGTCTGGAACGCCGGGAGCTTCGACGACCCTAGAGTTTTCGAAACCGTCATCGCCGTGAGCCGCTGGCAGGGGGGGCGGGTCGCCGAGGTGCTCCTCTACCCGGTCGATCTGGGTTACGGCCGCAAGCTGACGTCGAGCGGCACGCCGCGACTGGCTTCCCCCGAGATGGCGCAGAGCATCCTCGAGCGGCTCCAGCGCATCTCGAAGCTCTACGGCACCCGAATTGACATCGACGCGGGCGTCGGCCGGATCCGGCTGCCCTAGATCCGGCGCGATCCCCCAGTTCGTGTACTCGTACGCCCGGCGTCTGGTTCCGACCCGTTACGAGCGGAATCCACGGGAAGGGGCTCGACACCGGAAGGCTCGCTTCCGGTCGGACGCTGTTCTCGAGAAGGCACGCGCGTTCCGTCTCTTTCTTCGCACCGTCGAGCGTACGGCCGCCCGACCCCGATGAGGCGAAGGCATCTGCGATCCAGGGAGCGCACCGAGCTGCGTCCCAGGCCGAGGGCCCGTGCCACCTCCCGCTGACTCAGACCCTGCTCGTATCGAAGGGCATAGAAACGCCGGAGCGTGAACGGAAGGCGCGAAGCCTGCGAATGCAGCAGGCATCGGAGCGCGGGATCCGGCGAGCAGACGCGTTCGGGAAGCGTGTGACCGTCCAGTCCGACTTCGCCGCGTCGGCGTTTGCGCTTCAGCCAGTCGATCGCCTTGTGGTTGGCGGTTTGGAAGACCCACCCGATGCTCACAAGCTGACTCGACCCGGACTTCCACAGCGCCAACCGGAGCTCTTGGAGAAGATCCGGGACGTCCTGATAAGCCAGGCCGTATCGCTGAGCGACCCGCGCGGCGACTCGCCCCAGGTACGGCGATTCGAGCCACTCGCCGATCCTCAGGACATCCGTGGGAGAGGCGAACCGCGAATACACCCGACCGAGACTGGATCCGCGCCGGCGAACTTCTCCGTCTTTTCCATCTTCCACCGAGCTATCCGCCATGGGTCCTCGCTCGACGCAATCCGAACCCCCAGCGAAAGTGACGCGTCCGGCACCTGGGTCTCGGTCGGAGTCCGAGGTGAGATCCGAGTAAGGACGCGACAGGATGGAGCTCTGCCCGCTGCGCTACTTCGTTGCGGTCGCGGACGAACTCCACTTTGGACGGGCCGCCGCCAAAGGTCATACCTCCCCGCCCTGTCCCAGTCAACACCTTCTCAGCCTCGGGAAAGAATTTGCTCCGAGCCGTTCCGGCGCACGCGAGAAACCGTCCGATTTCCTCGCAGAGTTCCCCCAGAGCATCCGGACGTTCGCCTCGAAATCCGGAAACGACCCGAAAATCGTTTTCCTGTTCCCCCGCGGTGACCCGGCTCCCGAAGAAACCTGCCAACCGCGAAAACTTCTTCGACCCAGACGACCCCCCGGCGTCGACTGAAGAGTTGAGGACGGCTTCTCCTCTGCCCCACGACAGCACGAGGGCCGTGAGTCTTTGACGTTTGGGAATTCGAATTCCATCCGGACGCGTCTCGCACTCGGCCGAGTGTCGAGGGATCCGCTCGGAGCACGCCCGGGATCCAGGGAGGAGAAACAACAGGAGGCACCGCCACGAGAGCCTGGGTCCAATTTCTGAACACCGGTGACGGCGCAAGCCGCGAGTCTGTGCAAGCGGCGCTCGAGGCCGCCGGCATCGAGCCCCGGCTGGAGAATGCTCGTCCGCGCGCGCGCTGCGGCGCCCTCTTCTTTGACTCCCCCTCTCCCGGATTGTGCGCCGAGATCTCCGAAGCCAGCCGCCTCGGCCAGGACTGCCTGCTCGCCGTCTCTCTCGGCGCCGCTCCGTTGAGCGATTCCGAATACTGGCGATTGCTGGAGGCCGGAGCGGCCGATGCCTTTGCCTGGACGGACGGCGCCCAGGCCGCCCCGAAGATCGCGGCGCGGTTCGAGCGTTGGGAGGCGATCGAGGAGCTGACGCGCTCTCTGAGCGTCTCCGAGCACCTCGTCGGCGAAAACAGCGCCTGGCGCTCCGTCCTGCGCGACGTCGTCGAAGTCGCCCGCTTCACCGACTCGTTCGTGCTGATCACGGGCGAGAGCGGAACCGGAAAAGAAGGCGTGGCCCGGCTGATTCATGCCCTCGACCCCCGGCCGCGGAAGGGCGAGCTCTTCGTCGTGGATTGCGCGGCTGTCGTTCCCTCGCTGTCCGGATCGGAATTCTTCGGACACGAGAAGGGAGCCTTCACCGGCGCCGTGGCGGCGCGGGAAGGCGCGTTCGCGATGGCCGACGGCGGAACACTCTTTCTCGACGAAGTCGGGGAACTGCCTCCGCCGCTTCAGGCCGAGCTGCTTCGCGTGATCCAGGAGGGGATGTACAAGCGCGTCGGAAGCAACGTCTGGCGCCGGACGAACTTCCGGCTTCTGTGCGCGACCAACCGGAGCCTGCTCGATCCAGACTCGGAGAGCCTCTTTCGAAGGGACCTCTATCACCGCATCGCGGCCTGGACCTGCCACCTCCCGACCCTGCGCGACCGCGTCGACGACATCCCCATCCTTTCCCGGCATTTCCTGAGGCTGGCGTCGCCAGGCGAAGAAAAGATGGAGCTCGACGAGCCCGTCGCCAGGTTTCTTGCCGAGCGTGCGTACCCCGGCAACGTGCGGGATCTCAAGAACCTGGTCTTTCGAATCCGCAGCCGACATGTCGGTCCGGGCCCGATCACCGTCGGAGACATCCCTCCTGAGGAGCGCCCGTGCGCGGCCCATGAGGAAGGAACCTGGGACGAGCAGGGATTCGAACAATGCATTCGTCGCGCTCTCACCCGAGGAGTCACCCTTCGAGAGATCCGAAACGCCGCCGGCGAGATCGCGGTGAGAATCGCGTTCGCCGAGGAGAAAGGGAATCTGCAGCAGGCCGCTCGCCGGCTGGGGATCACGAATCGCGCGCTGCAGATGCGCCGCGCGGCGCGGCGCGAGGAGGTTCATTGAG
>Ga0207691_10000299_pt1 | contig 49186 bp, 41 predicted proteins | sample KBSM13metaG_FD_184327 | JGI IMG/M metagenome (GOLD analysis project Ga0207691, IMG submission 184327) | Miscanthus rhizosphere microbial communities from Kellogg Biological Station, Michigan, USA - KBS M1-3 metaG (SPAdes) (version 2) | ecosystem: Host-associated > Plants > Roots > Rhizosphere >...
TTAACCGTCGCGACTTTGATCGCGTGCCTCGTCTTCGCTCTGTGTTTGCCGTTCGTGCTCGAGGCATTTTACCAGGTGGCCTTTAATTTCTTCTGCGTCGTCTATGGGTTTCTTCTCGCCGTCTACTTGATTCGGGAAGCGATTTCACAGAATATCTCTAGTGCACGCGAGTCGTAAGGCACGAAGAGGCCGTGCAGTGCTCGCAGCAACGTAAACTACTTCCACAACTGATCATGTATTCCAAATTAGGTATGGCCGCATTCGTTGGCCTATTAGTAGTGACGTCCGGATGGGGGAATGCGGAAGTCATTCGTGGCGGGTCGCGTGATTGTAAGGCTGTAGCGCTGACATTCGATATGTGCCCTGTCCGGGCGGGAAGCGGCTATGATGAATCACTGGTCCGCACGCTCATGGAAAAGCAAATTCCTGCGACGTTTTTCTTGTCCGGGCGGTGGATGGCGAAACATGATGCCGAGGTCCGCGCGCTGCTGGCCGTTCCGTTTTTTGAAATCGGCACACATGGACAGGTGCACGCGCATCTGCCGGATTTGGACGAGTCGCAGCAGCGGCGCGAGATTCTCGAACCGGTCACGCTCTTGCGCACGCGGTATGGCCTATCCGCTCCACTATTTCGTCCGCCGTATGGCGAGTACAATGAGGCGACCGTCTCTCTGGCCAAGGCGTTAGATCTCCGATTTATTCTTTGGAATGTCGTGTCGGGCGATCCCGATTTGCACCTGTCCAAATCCGATATTGTTCAGGCGGTGAAGTCGCGTGTTCGGAACGGGAGTATTGTAGTGTTGCATGCGAACGGGAAGGGGCGGCACACGCGAGCCGTTGTCGAAGATCTGTATGAGGACTTGATTGTGCGGCAGGGCTATCGCGCGGTCACCGTTTCCAGCTTATTGGATGAATGTAGAGCGACTGATACTCATGACCGTCGAGCGTCCTCTCATTAGAGCCTACCGACCCGACGACCGCGATGCGCTCATCCGCATGCTGGCCGACTCCGATCCCTGGAAACGTCTTGGCTACACGGCGGCGCATTGGGACCGGTTGTTCACGCCGCTTCCATCCGGGCGGGAAGGGTATATTATCGAGCAGGATGGCGTCGTGGCCGGCCTCGCGCTGCTCCGTCGGCCGTTTCTTTTCGGCGATTATCTCGAATTGTTGGCGATCGCCCCCTGGACGCAACGACGAGGACTGGGGCGCACGCTCTTGAATCATCTGGAGCGAATGGTCTTTGCGAGATCCACCAATCTCTTTGCCTGCGTCTCCGACTTCAACACGACGGCCCGCCAATTCTATGAGCGCAATGGTTATCGTGAGGTGGGGCCCTTGCCCGATTTATTGATGGCAGGCGCGTCGGAAATTCTTCTCCGAAAGACGATTGGGCCGGCCAAGAGTAATTAAATCAATGAGACAGTAATGCCGATCAAACGAGGCTGCATATGCATGTGACCAAATTGCTTCACACTCGAATGCGCGTCAGCGACATGGACGAGACGATTAAGTTTTACACGACTGTACTTGGGTTGGAAGTCCTGGAGCGAAAAACATCGCCCCGTGGCTCGCACCTGGCTTTTCTAAAAGTGCCGAACAGCGAGGAATTAATCGAGCTTGCCAGCTATCCGCCCAGCGGCCCGGTGCACGTTCAGGAAGACCTGGTCCACCTGGCCTTCCAGATCGACAATGTGGATGCGGCGATTCGAGACCTGACGGCGAAAGGGGTGAAGATCACCGATGGTCCCACTCGCTCGTCGTCCGGCAGCCGGTTTATCTTCATCGACGCGCCTGACGGATATGAGATCGAGTTGATCGAACGGCCCCCGGCCACAGCGCTCGCGTAGCGGGTACCGGCGAACGATACGCGGCCATCTGCGGCGTTCTTGGATCAAAACAGTCACGGCACCTCACCATTTCGGCGGCGCACAAACCTGGTGCGACTTATTCGTTGCACCGTGGCCCTCAACTTAGCCAGCGGAAGGAGCGCGTCTTGGCGCGCTTGGGGTGGGCAGGGTGAAAACGCTACGCCTCCGGTTATTTTTCGCCTGCGGCCTTGCACCTGACCACGTCTCCTTCGCCTTGAGATTAGGCTACGGTCGTGTGATATCTTAAAAAGCTGAATGCTGACGGCTGATAGTCGAATTAGATCAGGCGACTGTCCCTATGCCCATCACCGACGACCTTCAATCAAAACTCGACCATTTGCCTGGACAGCCGGGCGTGTACTTGATGAAAAGTGCGCGCGGCGAAATCGTCTACATCGGCAAGGCACGAGTACTCGCCGATCGGGTGCGCTCCTATTTTCAGAAGGGTAGCGACCATACGCCGAAGACCAGCGTCTTGATCGGTCAGATCGCGGATATCGATACCATCGTGACGCGATCCGATCTGGAGGCGCTGATCCTCGAAAGCAACCTGATCAAGCAGCACCGCCCCCGCTTCAACGTCGTGCTGCGCGACGACAAGCAGTACCCTTATCTCCGGTTTCCGGTCAAGGAACCGTTCCCTCGCTTGTCGATCGTGCGTCGCGTGCAGAAAGACGGTGCGCTCTATTATGGCCCCTATGTGCCGACCGGCGCGATGCGGGAAACGTTGAAGGTGATTCGCAAGGTATTTCCCCTGGCTACCTGCGAGATCGAGATCGATGGACACGCTGAACGGGCGTGCCTGGAATTCGAAATCAAACGCTGTATGGCGCCCTGCATCGGCAATCAAACACAAGCAGACTACCACCGGATCGTCAAGCAAGTGCGCATGTTTCTGGAAGGCCGGGACACGGAGCTTCTGGATGGACTGCGAGGTGAAATGCAGGCGGCTGCCGATCGCGAGGATTTTGAGGAGGCGGCGCGGCTGCGAGACCGTATTGTCAAAATCGATCGGATGTTGGAACGGCAACGTATCACACAGACAAGCGGCATCGATCAGGATGTGATCGGCATTGCGCGACAAGGCGCCGCAGTCGATTTGCAGATGCTGTTTGTGCGCGGGGGTCTCTTGATCGGCCGAAAGGATTTCTTCTGGTCGGAGGGGGGCGATACGGCCGATGAAGAGTTGGTGCGGTCGGCCATCGAGCAATTTTATAACAAAGACGGGTTGCCTCCGAAAGAATTATTGGTCCCCATCACGTTGGAAGACACACCGTTGATCGAGGCCTGGCTATCGGAGAAGAAAGGTGAATCGGTTCGCGTCGTCACCCCCGAACGGGGCACAAAACATCAACTGCTGCGCTTGGCGGAAGAGAACGCCGGCGCGGCGGTCGCCGATCATTTACGCGATCAGGAAATCGAACGGCAAGCGGTGGACGAGTTGAAACGGCTCCTGCGTCTTGAACGCGCCCCGCGGCGCATTGAAGGGTTCGATATTTCCAATACGATGGGCAATCAATCCGTGGCGTCCATGGTCGTCTGGGAAGACGGGCAGATCAAAAAATCCGATTATCGAAAGTTTCGCATTAAGACCGTCGAAGGCGCTAACGACTTCGCGAGCATGCAGGAAGTCGTGGTTCGCCGCTATCAAGATGTCCAGGAATTGCCGCTACCGGATCTCATCATGATCGACGGTGGACTCGGCCAACTCGCGGCTGCAGTAGAGGGGTTGCGACAGGTCGGGCGAATAGGTCTGCCCGTGATCGGGTTGGCAAAAGCGCGCGGTGAAAAAGAAGAGCGCGTCTTCGTACCGGGGCGCAAAAACCCTATCGTCTTGAGTCCTTCTTCACCTGCCACCCATGTATTGCAGCGAATACGCGACGAGGCGCACCGCTTTGCGATTACCTATCATCGCAAACTACGAGGCAAGGCGCTGGTGGCGTCGCAACTGGACAGCATCATCGGCATCGGCGAAATCAGGCGAAATCGGCTGCTCAAAACATTTGGCAATCTCGACCGGATTGCGGAGGCGACTAATGAGCAACTGCGCGACGCCGGCCTCGACGCGAAGACCGTGGAGGCGCTGCGCAAAGAGTTGCCCTCTGGTCCTATGTGAATGCCGCCGCCCTATGGCAGTGCAGGTTCGCGTGGAATATCGGAGCCCGCCAGAAAAGACTCTAAAAATCCTTCCAGCGCGCGGGCATTTTTCGCCGCCTTCCCTCGATAGTGATTATTGAAATAGACGTAGACGGCTTTGGCCTCCGCGGCGAGATCGGCAATCGCGGGCACCCAACCCCTGAGCTCCTCATCCGAATAGTCATAATCGTAACGTTCATTCCGGGTCGAGGCCTTAGCCCACTGTTCCGTGTTTTGACCATGAAACCGAACGTAGGCAATGTCGCCTGTCACATGGGGTCGGCTCGAAGGCAGTCCTCGTACCTGCGGCATGTCCACGATGCAGTATCCTGCCTTCAGCTCTCGAAGAAAATCCATTGTCCGATCGGTGAGCCATTGCGAGTGGCGAAACTCGATGACAGTCCGTACGCCCTTCAATGATTCCACGAGCCAACGTAGATAATCTTCATGCTTGTCGCTGCATTCAAAATTCGCCGGGAATTGAAACAGCGTGCCGGCAAGTTTCCGCTCTCGTTCGTAGGCTTTCAACATTTCCTGAAACCGCGGCAGTGTGGCCTCGGCATTTCTCCGCACATGGGTCAAGTGGCGGTGCGCTTTGACGAAGAAGTCGAATTCGTCCGGTACCTTCCTGAGCATCCCATAGACGGCGGGGAGCGCCGGCAGTTGGTAGAAGGAAGAGTTGAGTTCGACGGTGCGAAACTTTCCGGAATAATATTCCAGTCGGTGGTTGGGTTTCAGCGAAGGCGGATAGAACGTGCCGATCCAGTCGTCATACGAAAAACCGGACGTGCCGATGCGGATCGTTTTCATGGGCTAGGGCACCTAGAAGAAAAGAACCTCCTCAGCAACGGAGAGCGTTTTTCCATGAGGTATAACAGTGCATCGATTCGAATGGTCAAGCAAACCCTGCACAATATTATTACGCTGCGACCACTTCACCATGCTTCTTGATCAATTGCGCCGCCCCCACGAGCATGAGCACATCATTGGCGCCGTCCTCGATGAGCGAGGCGCGCGCGTCGCGGAAAAGCTTTTCAATCAGATATCCCTTGCTCAAGCCTTTTCCTCCGAATAATTGAAGCGCTGTATCGGTGATCTCCAAAGCCGCCTGGGTACAATAGGTCTTGGCGGCGATGGCATATTCCACGGCGGGGGTTGAGACCGCATCGTTGTAGATCATCGCGGCCCGCGACAGCGCACGGCACGTTTCGACCTTCGTAAACATCTCAAAGAGATATTTCTGAACCAATTGATGATCGCAGAGCCGCTTGCCGCCTTGCACGCGCGAGCGCGTATAGGTCAGCGCCTCTTCATAGGCGGCGCGGGCCACCCCGGTAAAGACGGCGCCGACTGCCGCATTGGTCAGCACCAGGGTCCGTTGCAGCACGGTTTCATACGCCTCCATCCCGACCAGCATATACCGCAGCGGAATGCGAACATTTTCGAAAATCATGCCGCCTTGATTGAGCGCCCGCTGCCCCATTTTATCGAGCGGAGCATCCTTGGTCACTCCGGGCGAGTTTAATGGAATGATGGCGACTCCTCCGCCTGCGAGGCCTTTAGCCGGATCGAGCGTGAGATAGGTCACGGCGTGTGTCGCGATGGTACCGTTGGAAATCCAGGCGGCCTTTTTCCCGTTGATGACGTACGATTCGCCGTCCCGCCTGGCGATGACCTGACCTGTAATTTTCGGATCGAAGAATTCCGGGGTACCCACCTGAAATCGATCGGATCCATGATCGGGCTCGGTGAGCGCCCAGCAGCCGACCAAGCGGGCGTCCCGGTCTGCCACGAACGGACGCACGAACTCCTCGATCAGCGCGGCATTACCCGTCATGGCTACCGATGAAAAGGGAAATCCTGCGACGGCAATGCTGGCCGCAAAGTCCGCGCTGCCCCATCCCAGTTCCTCGAGCGCGATGTGTAGGTCCAGACCTTTTAACCCTAGGCCGCCACACTCGCGAGGGACCAGTGCGGTATGAAAGCCCTGCGCATAGGCGGCTTTCAAGGTCGTCCAGAGAGGAGAGCCTAGAGCAATCACCTGCTGCGGGTCTGCCATGCGATCCAGAGTCATCGCGGCGGGCCGTAGCACTGCTCGGGCAAACTGATGGACGCCGTCTTTCAACGCCTGCTGTTGTGGCGTCAGCGTGATACACAGATCGGTATAGGGAGGAATCATGGCCTGTCCTTTCCGCAGTCGCGTCCGTTCGTTTCGTCCTCTTCTTGCATCGAGGATCACAGGATCGGCAATTATACCGTTATGCCCTACGGAATGAATAAACTTTCGGATGGGTGCCCGGATGCTTGACAGCTCTATGGGGGTAGCCTATGTAAGATGCCGCGAGTGGTAGGATCAGGACTTGTAGAAGGAGGGCGCATGAAACGTCGTAACCAATGGGTCATGCCGATCTGCGTGGTCGTGCTGTTGAACGTTGCGGGTTGCGGGTATAACGACATCCAAGCCTTGGATGAAGAAACGAAGGCTGCCTGGAGTGAAGTGCTCAATCAATATCAGCGCCGCGCCGACTTGATTCCAAATCTTGTCGAGACGGTGAAAGGCTATGCGTCGCATGAACGGGACACGCTGGAGTCGGTGACGCGCGCTCGCAGTCAAGTGGCGGGAGTCAAAGCGACGCCGGAGCTGATCAACGACCCTGAGGCCTTTAAAAAGTTTCAGGAATCGCAGGCGCAGTTATCGTCTGCCCTCTCTCGGCTGCTGGCGGTGGCGGAAGCGTATCCCGATCTCAAAGCCAATGAAAACTTTCGGGACTTACAGAGCCAACTCGAAGGTACGGAAAATCGAATCGTCGTGGCACGCAAGCGGTATATCGACAAAGTCGCCGAGTTTAATAAATTGGTCCGATTTTTCCCCACCAGCCTCACAGCAAAGTTTCTGCTGCACATGGACGTGAAACCGAATTTCACGGTGGCGGATGAGAAGGCGGTGACGACTCCCCCCTCCGTCAAATTTTAGGCAGGATGCTGAAAAAGGCCTCCAACTTTGTTCTCGGCTCGAAAAAATCCTCAACGTAGCTCCTCGGGAAGGAGCGCGTCTTGGCGCGCTTGGGGTGGGTGGGTGTAATAGCGACCATTTTGAGCAGCCTTCTCCATGCCATATACATTTATTAGTTCACTCATCTTTTCTTTTCTGCTCTCCGTGCCTCTGCTCGCGCTCGATGTGCCGCCGCTTTCGGGGCGCATTGTTGATCTGGCGCATCTTCTACCTTCGGATGTGGCCGCCTCGCTTTCCTCCGAGCTCGAAGAGCACGAGCGAAAAACGGGTAATCAGGTCGTCGTCTTGACGCTCCCTTCGTTGGAGGGAGAATCTCTGGAAGAGTATTCGCATCGCGTCGCGACGACATGGAAGCTGGGCCAGAAGGGCACAGACAACGGTGTGCTTCTCTTGATTGTGCCGGGAGAGCGCCGTGTTCGGATCGAAGCGGGATATGGATTGGAAGGTGTGTTGACCGATGCCAGGAGTGCCCAGATTATCCGGCATGAGATTGTGCCTCGGTTCCGAGCGGGTGATTTTGCGGGCGGCGTGACCGCCGGAGCGAAAGCCATCATGGGCACGATAGAAGGCAGCTACGTGGCGCCTCAAGCTCAGCCAAGACGAGCGCCCTCGAACGGAGCCGTTGAGAGTCTGTTCATTGCCATCCTGATCGGGGCGTTTGTCGGCGGGGCGCTCATGGGCGGCCGTCTGAAAGCTCTGGGTGGCATCGTGAGCGGAGTGCTCTCTTTTTTAATTGCGCTCCCGACTGGGCTTGTGATGGCGGTCATTGCCGCTGTGCTAGGGATTCTCGGCGCATTAGTGATGACGCTGCTTTCAAGCGGCGTGCGATCGGGTCGGGGGAGAACCGGATGGGATGGCGGATGGGGCGGAGGATTCGGCGGTGGCGGTGGTATATCGTCCTCAGATACTTTTTCGGGAGGCGGCGGTGATTTCGGTGGCGGTGGAGCGTCCGGAAGGTGGTAGGAGCTGGGGTTGACTAGGCCGACTCTGTGCGCGAGCATCGCGCACCTACAAATAGGAGTCGGTCCGGTCAACGCCAATGGGACAGATAGAAGAATGAAAAAGACACCTAACCTTCAACATGTTTTCTAAAAACGATCTCGATAGCATCCGGGCGTCGGTCGAAGCTGCTGAGAGGCGTACACGTGGTGAAATTGTGCCGATGGTGGTGCCGGCGTCTGCGCTGTATCGTGATGCCTCGCATCTGGCCGGTCTGATCATGGCGCTTCTGGCGCTCGCGCTCCTCGTCGCCTCCGACTACGGCTGGGGATCGTGGCATTGGAGCGGCGGTCATCCGGGATGGAGCGTGATTATTGTTCTGGCTGCGTATGTGCTCGGAAGCCTTGCGGGACGTAGTCCCTCGGTCATTCGTCTGCTCACGTCGCAGGATCGGATGAAAAGGAAAGTCGAGTTGAGGGCCCAACGTGCCTTTTACGAGCAAGGACTGCATAAGACGCGGGAAGGCACCGGCATTCTCATTTTATTATCCACACTCGAACGCCGCGTGCAGATACTGGCGGATCGGTCGATTGACGAACGGGTACCTTCCGGCACGTGGGACGCGCTCGTGGACGATCTCGTGCGCGGCATTCAAGCCGGCCGCGAAACTGAGACCGTATGCCGTGTGATCGCGAAATGCGGCGATCTGTTGGCCGTGCATTTTCCGGCGCGCGAGGGAGATAATCCCAACGAATTATCGGATGACCTCATTCGAGGCGCGTAATCAAACCCATTGACATCGTCTGCGCGGTTGGTACAGTACAGCGCCATACCGTACATCAAGGAGGATTCATGTCTGCGACCGAACCATCTCCGTCAACGATTGGAACAGCCGGCGCCTCCTCCAATGGAGTGAGTCGAATCGAACACGGCTTCGAACTCATTATTTTTGCCAGCCGGTGGATTCAAGCGCCGCTCTATGGCGGATTGATTATCGCGGAATGTCTCTACGCTTATAAGTTTCTGACCGAATTGTACGAGATGATGCGCGATCTTCGCGAGCTGACGGAAACGATTTTCATGTTGGGCATCTTGTCGTTGATTGATATCACAATGGTGGCCAATCTGCTCACGATGGTGGTAATCGGCGGCTATGCGACTTTCGTGAGCAAGCTAGACTTAGAAACGCATCGCGATAAACCGGAATGGCTCAGTCATGTCGACCCCGGCACGATCAAGGTCAAGTTGGCCGCGTCGCTCATCGGCATTTCCAGCATCCATTTGCTTAAGGCGTTCGTGAACGTCGCCAACGTCTCGACGGAGCACATCAAGTGGCAGATCTTTATCCACATGACGTTTCTCGCCTCGGCCATTTTATTAGCGTGGACCGATAAGCTGATGCAAAAGGATCGTACGCCCAAGCATTGAACGGAATAAGGTTAGCTACGGTCGGTGTGACGGAAATCAACCGTCACTGCCAGGCGGCAGTGACGTGTCCGCTGTGATCCTGACGATAGGGAACCCACGCTAACGCGACCACCTGTATGCTGATGCGAGTTTTGGTGGGTTTGATCGAAAGGGTTTCCAAGTTTTCGGTCAGCGGGTCCATTCTCGACGCAAGGGCGTCGGTCTCTGTCTTGAACTGCGCATCCAGGTCCTGGCGCTGGGCTTTCAATGCCTCAATGGTTTCCCCCGCTCGTGCCGCGTCCTGCGCTTCCTTGATCGACCGTCCCACACCGCGCGCTGCCGTGGTGGCTCGCCCGATCGTCGTCGCCGTGATTGTTTTTCTGCCCGTCAGGGCGTTGAGCAACGTGGCGCCGACGGAGATGGCTGTTTGGACATAGGCGGCTTTGGCTTGTTCCGCTTCGCGCGTTTTCGTCTGTTCCGCCCGGCGAATCCGTTCCTCCAGAGCGGTGATTTTCGGTGTATAGGTTTTACGTAGCCGATCCATTTCCTGATCACGCTGTTCGCGTCCCAATTGCTGAAGCCGCACACGGAACTCGCGCTCAGTCTCTCCGGGATTGGAGAGCACTTTCGAACTGGGGCTTCTGAACACGTCCAGCTTCTGGGTGCGATAGAGCCAGTTGAGGAAATCCTTCTGCCACGTCTCGTAGCTTTTTGCTTGGCTGGCCACGGCCGGCAATGGGGCGAACGATACCGAGGGTTCCGGTGTAGATTCTAAGTCGGACACGGGAACGTCGGTCGCTTCGGCATGATCCCAATCAAGCGTAACCGGACCATCGATCATCGGAATCAGCCAGCCGCATGGTTGCGTCGAGTCGATACGCGTATTCTTATCCACAAAGCCGACCTGAGCGACACCCAACAGCATCGGTCGATAGATCGACGTGGTATTGGGAGAGGGAGTGCCGCGGAGCGGTAGAAAATAATATGGAATGCCCGGGGGCAGTACGGGCGATTGTGTGCCCGTCATATCGGCGGGTTTGGATACTACGGTTTTTTCGGAACGTTTTTTGTCTTGGTTTGACGCGGAGGCCTGGTCGCTCGCCTTATAGGGGGCCATCAACATTTTAATTTGTGCGCGCGTCAGCGGGCCGCGCAAATAGGACAAGCACCAGCGCGACTCGAAGACGACCGGCGCATCTTCATGCACATTATTCATGAGGAACATGCGGCTGCCCAACCCCGCCAACGTCTGCTCCATACGCTGCCGGTCAAACTTCTGTCCCGCGCCGGCCGACGCCCCTTCCAAGCCTTCCAGTACTCGCGCTTTATCCCGCTCGGTTTGCAATCGACCGATAAACCACGTGCCCGTGTTCGCAAGCCCTTTATAGTCAAGATCCACAGGATTTTGAGTCGCTAGGACGATGCCCACTCCGAATGCCCGTGCCTGTTTTAACAGTGTGAGGAGCGGCTGCTTCGAGGATGGATTGGCGACCGGTGGAAAGTACCCGAAAATTTCATCCATGTAGAGCAGCGCGCGCAGGCTGGTGGTGCCGGATTGACTCCGCATCCAACCGATCATTTGACTCAACAACAGCGTGACAAAAAACATGCGTTCCGCATCGTTCAAATGGGCAATAGAGAAAATGGCCATCCGCGGTTTGCCCTGAGCGGTATGAAGGATCCGTCCGATATCCAACACCTCCCCCTCCAACCATGCGGCAAAACTCGGCGATGCCAGCAGATTGTTGAGCTTCATGGCGAACGCGAATCGCTCTTTCGACGGAAAGAAAGTGTCCACATTTACTACGCCTATCTTCGAAACGGGCGGCGTTTGGATGAGGTGGATGAGCGAGGACAGATCCACATCCTGGCCCTGTGACCAGGCCTTGTCGAGAATGGTCGAAAGTAAAATGTGCTCACGGCTCTGCACTGGATCAGCTTCTATTCCGAGCAGGCCCAAGAGGCTGGTCGCGGTTGTATTGATCCGTTCGCGCAGCAGTTCTGGGTCGTCGAGCAGGGCTTGAGGAGGAGTGCTCAATGACGCCAGGATCGAGACCGGGATGCCGGCATTGCTTCCGGGGGTATAAATAGCAAAGTCGGCCGCTTCTTTTAATCGGGCGATGCGCGCGCCATCTTGCCCCCACGAGGCTAAACCATTTTTCCACAGGTCCGCCTGTTCGGTCGCATAGTCGGACGGGGACAAGCCCTTCTTGCGGGCGTCGTCTTCATTGATCCACGGTAAAAAGTCTTTTCCCTGCAGCGACGGAAACGTCAGCAACAAATTCCCAAGATCGCCTTTTGGGTCGATGAGAATAGCCGGGATGCCGTCGATCGCCGCCTCTTCCAGCAAGGCGAGGCACAAGCCCGTTTTTCCGCTTCCCGTCATGCCGACACAGACGGCATGGGTCACGAGATCCTTTGAATCATAGAGAAGCCAAGTTTTATGCGACGTTTGGTTGGCGGGGTCGTATGGCCGTCCCAAATAAAAGACGCCGAGCTTTTCGAAGTCCTGCATAGATCCTTTCAAGAATCTTTCAGTAATGTGCTTATGGGAGCTATGGGGACAGTTTAGTAGTATGAAGATCTGACTTCAAGAATGGAGATATTAGTTGGCGGCATATGCAGTGCGCGCAGAATAGCACCTGAAGAATGACCGGTCCTCCATCGCGTGGAGCAATGGTGTGGATCGTAATAGGAAGGGGAGCCGGCTCTATGCGACCGGTGGGGTTCTTCGTCCACCAACGAGATGGACCACAAACAGGATAATGGCAATTAGAAACAGCACCCAAGAAATTTGGGTCGCCACACCAGCCACGCCGGAGAGGCCCAACGCGGCAGCAATTAACCCTACCACAAGAAATACCAGCGCATAATGTAGCATCGTCTTCTCCTTGCGTAACGGACTGGTCCCCGAGTTCCCGCGCGTTGCACCGGAACTCGGGAACGCTCCGACGTTAAGACGCTTTCCGGCTGCCGGGGTCGGACTGCGTCGCTGATTGGGCCTGTGCATGCCATTGATCGGCCCATCGGCTTACTTCGTCTTTTTTATCCCCATAGCGTTCCTGCAGTTTGCCGGTAAATTTGTCGTAATCTCCTTCGATGTGCAACAGGTCATCGTCGGTAAAGTTCGCCCATTTGGTCTTGAGCTCTCCCTTGAACTGTTTCCATTGTCCTTTGAACTGATCGCTGTTCATGGTTCCTCCTTGGTAATGGTACAAACGGCTCCCTATGGCCGACTCCCTCGGCCTCGGATCGAAGGTCAATGTTCTTTGCAACCCGAATGGCCGCATTGGCACGGACCCGTCGGCGGGGTCGCATTGCGACACGCATCGCTACAAAATTCCTTTCCCGCAGGCGCCTGACAGTTACACTTAGGATGTGCGCACTGTTTCTGCATGACTCGCCTCCTGGTGTTAGAAATCGGCTCTCCCGCGCATCGATGTGCGAAGGGAAAAGCCCTACGTGTGCCTGCTCACTGTTACCATGACAGATGGCCCTCAGGGCCTGCCATCAGTAGCAATGCATGTGGGATGTAGGGGTCGTCCGACGAGGGAAAACTAAACGCCCGCTTCTTTGAGGACTTGCCCCGTATAAGAGCGCGCGTGCCGAGCCACGTCTCGAGGAGTGCCGGCCACGACGATCTCGCCGCCTCGATCGCCACCTTCCGGTCCGAGGTCAATGATCCAATCGGCATTTTTGATCACGTCGAGGTTGTGTTCGATGACGAGGACGGTATTGCCCGTTTCGACGAGGCGATTGAGGACGTCCAGCAAGCGCTGAATATCGGCAAAGTGGAGTCCCGTCGTGGGCTCATCCAAGATGTACAAAGTTCGCCCGGTAGGACGCTTGGATAACTCTCGCGAGAGTTTCACGCGTTGGGCCTCGCCTCCGGACAGCGTCGTGGCGGATTGACCGAGTTTCACGTAATGCAGCCCCACGTCGTGCAGCGTGTCGAGCTTGCGTCTGATAAAGGGAATGTGCTCGAAAAACACGACGGCCTCATCGACGGTCATATTGAGAATGTCGGCGATGTTGCGATCCTTGTAGCGAATGTCCAACGTCTCGCGATTGTACCGCTGGCCTTTGCATACTTCGCACGTCACATAGATGTCCGGCAGGAAGTGCATTTCGATTTTGATCAAGCCGTCCCCTTCGCAGGCTTCGCATCGGCCGCCTTTGACATTAAAACTGTACCGGCCCGCTTTATAGCCGCGCACGCGCGATTCAGGCAGATTGGTGAACAGATCGCGGATAAATGTGAACAGTCCAGTATAGGTAGCAGGATTCGACCGCGGGGTGCGGCCGATCGGGGATTGATCGATGTCGATCACTTTATCGAGGGCCTCGACTCCCATGAGCGTCTTGCAGCCATCGATCTTCGGCTTTTTCTGATAGAGCAATTGCGACAAGGAGTGGAACAGGACTTCCAAGACCAATGTGCTTTTGCCAGAGCCGGAGACTCCCGTCACGCACGTGAGCAATCCGAGCGGAAACTTCGTCGTGATATTTTTGAGATTATGCTTGTCTGCACCGACGACCGACACGAATCCTTTTGGCGTGCGGCGACGGGTGGGGAGCGTGACCAATGTTTCGCCGCGAAGATACTTCCCCGTTAACGAAGCCGGATCGGCCATCACTTGCTTCGGCGTGCCCTGCGCGATGATGCGCCCGCCATGTGCTCCTGCCCCAGGTCCCATATCGATAATATGATCGGCCGCCGCCATGGTCTCCGCGTCGTGCTCGACGACAACGACCGTATTGCCGAGATCGCGCAGTCGAATGAGCGTTTGCAGCAGCCGACGATTATCGCGTTGATGAAGCCCGATCGACGGCTCGTCCAGAATGTAGAGGACACCGACGAGTCCCGACCCGATTTGCGTGGCGAGCCGAATGCGCTGCCCTTCACCGCCCGACAGCGTGGCGGCGGGGCGATCCAGCGTCAGATAATCCAAGCCGACGTTATTGAGAAAGCCCAGCCGTTCGCGAATTTCCTTCAAGATCCGCTGCGCGATGAAGGTCTCTCGTTCCGTCAGTTTCAGGGATTCAAAAAAGTCTCCAGCCGCCCGAACCGAAAGCCGCGTCACATCGGCGATCGATTGCTGATTGATTCTCACCGACAGGCTTTCCGGTTTGAGGCGCGCGCCATGGCAGACGGGGCATTGATCCAGCAGCGTGAAGTCTTCCTCTTCGGGACAACCGGGCGTGACCGCGTAACCGATGCCGTCGCAGGCGGGACAGGCGCCGTGAGGACTATTGAAGGAAAAGATGCGAGGGGTGATTTCGGGATAACTGACGCCGCAGCGTATGCAGGCCAGTTGTTCGCTGTACAGGCGCACATCGTCGTCGTCGGTCAGCACACCTACCAATCCATCCGCAAGTTTGAGCGCGCTCTCGACCGACTCGGCGAGTCGGCGGCTTAACGTGTCGCCGGTTTTCATGATCAAGCGATCGACGACGACCTCAATCGTATGTTTTTTTTGCTTGTTGAGAGAAATGTCTTCCCCTAGATCGACGATCTTCCCGTCGATCCTGGCCCGGACGTACCCGGCCCGCCGCATATCGAGCAATTCTTTGCGATACTCGCCCTTGCGTCCCCGCACAATCGGCGCCAGGATTTGAAACTTCATGCCCTCGGGCAGGGTTTGGATGGCATCGACCATCTGCTGGACGGTCTGTGCGGTAATCTCCTCGCCGCAGGTGAAACAAAAAGGATGGCCGACGCGGGCAAACAATAGGCGCAGATAGTCGTAAATCTCGGTGACCGTGCCGACCGTCGAGCGCGGGTTGTGGCTGGTGCTTTTTTGCTCGATCGAAATAGCCGGCGACAGCCCTTCGATCGAATCGACATCCGGCTTTCCCATCTGTTCGAGAAATTGGCGGGCATAGGCGGAGAGCGACTCGACGTATCGGCGCTGTCCTTCAGCATAGATCGTATCGAACGCCAGCGACGATTTTCCGGAGCCGCTCAAGCCGGTGATGACCACGAGTTTGTCCCGCGGAATCTGCACGTCGAGATTCTTGAGATTGTGCTCGCGCGCACCGCGAATGATGATTGATTGGCTCATCGGTCGAAAATTATAACATGCGACGAAATGGAAATTGGGAGAGGTTCACGCGGGCCGCACTGGCCTTGTGCCGGAGAAAATCTTCCGTTGAGTATTGTGCCGACCTGCGTCATGATGCGCCCCGTTTGGGTGTCAACGACGACGCACATCGGGAGTTGAATCCGACGGAATGGAAAGAAGACTGATCGGCATCCTAAGAAGGATGCGTACGATAGACGCACTGTGTTTTCTGCTGGTGCTGATCTTCTTTCCGGCCGGTCTTTACGCCCAAACACCTCGCCTTCAAAGCCAAGGCGCGGCGGCCGCCGGTATGGGCAATGCGTTTACGGCGCAAGCCGACGATCCGTCCGCCATTCATTATAATCCTGCGGGCATGACCCAACTGCTCGGTGTGCAGGCCATGTTGGGTACTCTGCTCGCGGGCGGTACCACCACTTTTACCAGTCCAACCGGCGCGACGGCGGTAGGGGATCGTAATGGCAGCATCGCGTGGCCGCCGCCTTCTCATGCCTATGTGACAGCGAATCTCGGCAGTCTCGGTCTATCGTCCTTATCGGGGGTCACTGCGGGGATCGGCCTGAATAGTCCATTCGGATCGCTGACCCGCTATCCCGAAGACGGTCCGTTTAAGACGGCGACGATTTTCACAACGCTTCCGCTGTTGGACATCAAGCCGACGCTTGCGTTCAAAGTGAATGACTACGTATCGCTTGGACTTGGGGCGGACATCTATACGTTTTCCGGATTGTTCGGCGAAGGCCATGTGGAAAAACAATTTCAGTGGCCGGGCGGTCTGGGCATTCCAGCGGGCTCAAAAATGGAATTGTATGGTAAGGATACGGCTGCCGGGTTCAACGCCAGCCTTCTGTACACGCCGCTCCGGAATGCGGATGGAAAGCCGCTCGCCAATATCGGGCTTGTCTATCGGAGTCAGGCCACACTTCATTTGAGCGGAGCGCTCCTTGCGAACGGGGCGAACGTATCGAATGCCAATGCCACGCTGGTCTTGCCGCAAGTCTTGTCCGGCGGAATCGCCCTCTGGCCGGTGCGGGATCGCGACCATGAATGGAAATTGGGCGTCGACATTGATTATGTCGGCTGGAAGTCGGTACGCAATTTGGATGTCCATCTCGCCAATGGCACAACCATCCCTCAGCCGCAGAATTGGCGTGGATCGTACAATCTCATGCTGGGGACCGAGTATCGCTGGCTCCAGCTGCAATCATTAACTGATTGGGAAGTGGCCGTACGCGCGGGCTATATCTTTCAGCAATCGCAGATGCCGGACGCCACCTTCGATCCCGGTATTCCTTCCGCCGATGTCCATATTCCCACCATCGGCCTGGGGTTCCTGTGCCATGAGAATGGAACATTCTTTGGCTTCAAATGCGGAGCGATGGGGGTTGGTCCTGTGAAGCCGAAGGGTATCGGCTTGGACCTCTCCTATCAGATCGCCCTATATGAAGAGCGGACGATCACCGGCAATCGCAATCCCACGGTCGATGGAATTTACAAGAGCAGATTGCAACTAGGCGGGATCAGCTTGCGGTTTCTCTTTTGATGATTGCGACGTAGGGCTTTGCGACTGGGTCTCATAAAGGAAGGTAGATCGGTTTCTCACCGCGAATCTCCGGCCTTTTTCACCAGCTCCTTCACCAGTTCTTGATAGTACGGTTTTTCTTTGAGCCCGGCATAGGAACCTGGGAAATACACCAGGGTGATGTTTGCATACCCCTCTTGAAAATTGCTCAAGGTGACCGCCACGCGCTGATCATGAGAGAGTCGGGTATGATCGATCATCGGGAAATCGTAGAAACCGACCCAGAATTCTACGTCGTTGATCACGAACGAGGAGGAGCTCTGCTCAGGAGTGATGACCTCAAGCCGCAGGCGAAGCTCTTGCGTCTCTGGGTTGACTTCCATCACGTACATGCGGAACTCACGCATGATGCCCTCGAGCGATAGTTCGGCCTCTTCAAGTTCGACGGGCAACCCTTTCTTTGACGTCGGCGCATTGGCCAGCTTGAACTTGCTATCGTATTTCATGCCCGCGCCTTCCAGGATGACCATCTGCTTTCTCGTGATCTCACGCGCCACTCGATTTAATCGCTCGCGATATTCAGACTTCCGAGCATCGGTGGTCTGACGGATCTGCCGATCGACATTGAAAAACAGCGGTTTGAGATTGAGCGACTCGTGAAAATTATAGGCCAACAACTCGAGGTTCAAGATTCGAACGTCAAGCGACGGCGCCTGGGGCTTGAGGAATGTATCAATGATCGAGGTGAACATGTCCTTGCGCAGCGCGCTCTCGGACTCCTCTCGTTTGCTCATGAGCTCCGTATAGAGGCGTACATTGGTATCAATGGTCTGCCGCTTTTCGAGTAGATGAGAGCCGGCAATGCCGAGCAACGCCACGACTGAAGCCGTGGCAAATCCCCCGATCGATTGCAGGATCATGGCCGCCTTTTCCCACCCGTCTCGTGGCTTGTCCGCCATGTTACTTCCTCCGGACTACGTACTGTTCGCCGTCTTTCTCCAAGGCGAGATCGTATCGGGTGGAGTCATCAAAGGAGATAACTTCACGGGACGGGGTTTGATTTTGATACAGGACTTGAAGCTGACACGTGCCATTCTCAGGAAGGAAAACTCGGTAAGAGCCATATTTGTCAGTAGAGGTGGAATGTACTTGCTCGCCGCAATGCGCCTCGATAGCGATTCCCTGACCGATTGATTTGCCTCCGACGGTCACGGTGCCACGAATTTCTCCGGCGAACGCGGGCGCAGAAACCAAGCAGACCACAAGTGCAGGGAGCCACGCAGTCATATGGTCCTCCTTCAAATGTCGGATGGCAGCAGCGGATTGTAGGTTCAATGGAGGAAGAAGACAAGGTCTCGACCATTTAGATCATCGCCTTGACAAAGTCTTTGAGCGGGTGCTAGGTCCATGCCATGCGCGCGCTTCGTGAAGAGAAGGTCCCGCCGGCACCGTCCGCTGAATCCGGTGGTCGAATTGTTTCCCAATGGTCCGGACAGGCGAGAGAACACGCCGTTCAACGGATGTTTACCGCAATCGCCAAGCGGTACGACCTGAATAACACGCTGTTGAGCTTTGGGCTCCATCATCGGTGGAAGCAGATCACGGCGTCGTTGATCCCCGAAAGGAACGGTGGCCGCGCGATCGACGTCGGCGCCGGCACGGTGGACTTGAGCCTCCTAGTATCGCCGAGACTGGGACCGAACGGTCATGTTATGGCAGTAGACCTGAATGAGGCCATGCTGCGCGAAGGCAGACGGAAGATCATAAAAAGGGGACTGACGCGCGGCATCACCTGTCTGCAAGGAAACGGAGAATGGCTGGGGTTTCGCGACGAGACATTCGAGGCGGCGACGGCGGGGTTTTGTATGCGCAATGTCGGGAATCTGATGCAAGCCTGTACTGAAATTCGCCGGGTGCTGAAACCGGGAGGCCGATTCGTGTGCCTGGAATTTTCTAGGCCCATCAATGCCTCGTTGCGAGCACTCTATGACTGGTATTCTTTCCGGCTGTTGCCCTGGATTGGAACGCGTGTGGCGCATGATCGCACCGGCGTCTATGAATATCTTCCCGCTTCTATTCGGGAGTTTCCCGACCAGGAGCGTTTCAAGCAACTCTTGCTCGACGTCGGATTTCGCCAGGTGGAATATCGCAATCTGACGGGCGGGATCGTCGCGATCCACGTCGCGATTAAATAAGTGCTGAGTGCTGGGTTCTGAGTGCTGAGAGATGGGTAAAGAGAGTAGAGGACTGAGTGCTGAGATTGATGAAGAGAGTCGAACGGTTTGAAGATCTCATTGCATGGCAGAAGTCCAGATCCTTAGCACGTGCTGTGTACGAGTCGACAAAGCAAGGCGGGTTCGCCAAGGACTTTGGCCTTTCAACACAACTTCAACGAGCAGCGGTATCGGTAATGGCAAATATTGCAGAGGGCTTTGAGAGACATCGTGTTGCCGAGTTTCATCAATTCCTCTCGATCGCGAAAGGATCGTGCGCTGAAATTCGTTCACATCTCTATGTGGCTCTCGATATTGGCTATTTGGATGAGAGCCGATTTTGTGAACTACCTTCCCAGGCTGAAGAAGTTGGTCGAGTTGTCGGCGGTTTGCGGGCATCATTAAAAGCTCGCACTAAATCTTCCGTGCAGTCCCCTTCTCAGCACTCAGCACTCAGGACTCAGCACTAATGCAGTCCATTCTCTATGTCTTTCTGCCCTGCAAGAAGGTCTATCCCATCGGGGTGACCTATCTCGCGGATTTTATCCATCGGCGGCGGCCCGAGGTACGGCAGCGCATCTTGGATCTGTCTGTGTATCCGCACGCAGAGCGCCCTCGCGTGTTGCGGGATGTCGCGGCGGCGTTCTCGCCGGATTTGGTGTGTTTTTCCTGGCGCGATATTCAGATCTTTTCTCCACATGAAGGCGATGCCTCGCTGGAGCATGCGTTCAATTTTTATTTCGCCAGCAACCCCTTTAAACGGCTGACGGCGTCGGTGCAGGGCCTCAAGCACCTCTATCGTTACTATCGCGACATCCGCGCGAATCTCTCCTACCCGTGGTTGATCCGAAAGGAATTTCCCGGCGCGCAGATTATGATCGGGGGCGGAGCCTTTACCGCGTTTGCCGATCAACTGATCGAAAAATTGCCGGAAGGGACGATCGGGATTCTTGGGGAAGGCGAAGATGCCATTCTCAAAGTCATTGATGGCCAACCGTTGAATGACGAGCGGTACATCCTGTGCGAAAACGGACGCGTCTCCAAAGGTACGAAGCAGGGGATGCCGCTGTTGGATGCGCCGACAGTCGATCTGCCATATCTCACGTCCGTGTTTCCGCAATTTACCGAATACGTCGGCGAGTGCATCGGCGTGCAGAGCAAACGAGGCTGCCCGTACGACTGTGCGTTCTGTCTGTATCCATATATAGAGGGAAAGCGCGTGCGTTACCGTCCGGCGGAAATGGTCGTGCAGGATATTGCGCAACACTATCACCGATGGGGGGCACGCCGATTTTGGTTTACCGATGCCCAGTTTATTACCGGTAAGGAAGCGTACCCTCAGTGCACTGAGATTCTTGAACGGATTATCCGCGAGAAACTCGACATCGAGTGGTCGGGATACATTAGAACGTCGCTGATTACCGCCGACCTGGCGAAGCTCATGGTCCGGTCTGGCGTGGGCGATTTGGAAGTCGCGATTACGTCCGGCTCGCAAGCGGTGCTGAACGATCTGCACATGGGGTTTAAATTAGAACGTCTCTATGATGGGTGCCGCTATTTGGCCGAGGCAGGCTTCCGAGGGAAAGTGATTCTGAACTATTCGCTGAACTCGCCCAATGAAACCGAAGATACGTTGCTACAAAGCGTGGAGTCGTACAAGAAGGTCGCGTCGATTTTGGGTGAAGAGCGTGTCTTTCCGCTCATGTTCTTTTTGGGCATTCAGCCGAATACCGATCTCGAACATCGGCTGTTGGAGGAAGGTTATCTCACGGCGGGATACAATCCGCTCATGCTGACGCCGACGAGCATTCGCAAGCTGTTATACAATCCGGCGCCGCTGAACAAGTTCATTGCCAAGGCCTGTCTCTCGGCCTGGCACAAGAAGCATGGCAGCCGCGATCCGCGTCCGTGGACGGGCTCGCTCTCCCAAACGCCGACGAGCCAAGGGTATGCCGATCAAAATCTCACCAAAGGGCTGGAAGCGAACTCCGGTCGGGAGGCGCTGCTGACCCTGGAAGAAATTCTAAAGTCGAGAAAAGCTATCGAGCCGTCCAAAGGCTCCGCGAAAGCGTCTGCGGCGGTCTAAAGTCCGCTCATGGTCGTTTTTTCTCGGTGGTTTCGCTCACCGTCCATCACAACTCAAGCCATTACTTCTAGGCATTTGAATTACTTGCATTGCATCTTAGCGGTGGGCTATCATGCCCGATCTTGCAGGGCCACAGGCTCAGCGGGATGGTTTTTTTACTCCCGATTTCGAGAGCCTGGAACGAGTGTGAAGGAGGCGTCTGATGTATAGGACGATTTATATCCCGGTCGATAACTCGGACCATTCGAATATGGCCGTTGAACTGGGAGTCACCTTGGCCAAGACCTTCGGGTCCAAGCTCGTGGGCAGCCACGTCTATGCGGCCAAGATGCATGATAAACGATTCAAGCAGATGGAAGCCGGCCTTCCCGAAGAATATCATGATGAAAAAGAACTGGACCGGCAACGGCAGATCCATGATTCCTTGATCACCCGCGGCCTGCAAATCATCACCGACTCCTACCTGGATTTTATCGATAAAAAATGCACGGAAGCGAATCTCCCGCTGGAACGACGCTCGCTCGAAGGCCGTAACTGGAAGGTCTTGGCGGAAGACATCAACACCAACGGCTACGATCTGGTGATCATGGGGGCGTTGGGTGTCGGCGCCGTGAAAGATAGCGTCATCGGCAGCAACACGGAACGGGTCGTGCGCCGCGTTCGCACGTCCGATATGTTCATCGTCAAAGATACGAAACCCGTGAATGAAGGCAAGATCGTCGTTGCGGTCGATGGCAGCCCCTATTCATTTGGTGGGCTGATGACCGGTCTCGCGTTAGGCAAGGCGTTAGACAAGCCGGTCGAGGCGATTTCGGCCTTCGATCCTTATTTTCATTACGCGGCCTTTCACAGCATTTCCGGCGTGTTGAATGAGGAAGCCGGCAAAGTGTTCCGGTTCAAGGAGCAGGAAAAGCTGCACGAGGAAATCATCGACAGCGGATTGGCGAAGATCTATCAGTCGCATTTAGACATTTCGCGCGAACTGGCTCAGGCGGAAAACACGGACGTCAAAACGACGCTGCTCGACGGAAAAGCGTTTGAAAAGATCATTCAATATGTCCGCAAGGAAAATCCCTGGCTGTTGATTGTCGGCCGCATCGGCGTGCACAGCGACGAAGATATGGACATCGGCAGCAACACCGAGAATCTCCTGCGAGCCGCGGGTTGCAATGTCCTGGTTTCGAATAAGAAATTTGTGCCGCCCATCGATACGCAGGCGGAATATACGATTGCTTGGACCGAGGAAGCGTTGCGGCGGATGGAAAAGATTCCCATCTTTGCCCGTGGCGTGGCCAAAACGGCGATTCATCGCTATGCGATTGAAAAGGGCCATACGATCATCAGCAATACGGTCGTGGACTCCGCCGTGGGACACATTTTGCCCAAGGGCGCGATGGACGCGATGCGCGCGTTGGGTGGCAGCCTGGATGCCGCCGGCATCGACCGCGATGCGATGCGGGCCGATGATAGCGTCGCGAAGGATCTGATGGGATCGACCCTGAGCGGGATGATTTCCGGCATCGTAGAGGAAAAACCGACGGTCAGCGCAGATACGCAAGCCTATCTCGATCGGATGACCCAGAACTATTTCGTCTGCGACGGCTGCGGCTATATCGGAAAAGGGGATACGCCAGTCAAGTGTCCGGTGTGCGCCGCGGAAGGGAACCGCTTCAAGCAGGTCGATAAGACGATCTTCGAAGCGGCGGCCAAAGCCGAGGGCACGCTGGAAACGAATCTGGCCTATGACGATGTGCCGATGCAGTGGACCAAGGATGCCAAGGAAGCTATCCGTGCGGTACCTGCCGGATTCCAACGCCGACGCGCGAAGGCGAAGATCGAAAAATCTGCGCGCAAGCTCGGCATGACCACGATCACGCTGGAATATGCCGGCCCGATGATCAAGGAAGCAGCGGATGAAGACTATACGCCCATTTTTGCGAACAAAGGCACGGGAACGGATTCTGAGGCAGCGGCCAAGGTCAATGCCGTGAATGAAAACGGTTCTGAGGCGAACGGCAACGGAAATGGGAATGGCAACTGGAACGCTCATGCGAATCATGCCCCGGTCGAATCGCAGGAAACCGCCAAACCGCAGTCACCCTATACCTGGACACCTGAAGCCCTTGAGCGTCTGGAGCGCGCGCCCGAAGGCTTTATGCGCGATTGCACGCGAGCATTGATTCACAAGCATGCAGACAAGATCGGCGCAACGCTGATTACATTGGATGTGGCGCATGAGGGGATCGAGCAGGCGAAAGATTATATGAAAGAGGCAATGACCACCGGCAATCTCAAAGACATGATTGCCAACCTGACGGGCAATACCAAATAGCCGCGTAGGCGCCACCATGGTTACGCTCCGAAACACTCAGAGCTCAGCACTCAGCAGGACGCAGCACTAAATTATGGGCAAGCCTCTTCCGATCTTTGATTTTTCGCGCCTGGCGGGAAAACTCGATTCATTAGAACAGCAGGTCACTAAGTTCATGGGCATGGCGCCGCCCCCGGGCATGCTGCCGGTTAACGACGGTCGCACCGTCGATGACTTCAAACCCTTCCTGATCGCGCTCAATCTCACCAAGCGCTGCAATCTCAAATGCGCGCATTGCTACCTGGATGCCACGACCAAAGCCGGCGGCGGATCCGATGAGTTGACGACCGACGAGTGTTATCGTCTCATCGACCAGATCGCCGAAGTGAACAAGGGCTGCCTGCTCGTCATCACGGGTGGCGAGCCGCTGACGCGCCCAGACATCCTCGACATCGCACGGCATGCCGTGAAGCTCGGCTTCATGGTGGTGTTCGGCACCAACGGCATGTTGATCAACGATCGCATGGCCAAGGAATTGGTCGAGATCGGGGTCATGGGTGTCGGCATCAGCATCGATTCGTTGGATGCGCAGAAGCACGATACGTTCAGGGGATTGGCCGGATCGTGGGAAGGCGCCGTCGAAGGCATTGAAGCCTGCAAGCGAAATGGATTGCAGTTTCAAGTGCACTTCAGCGCTCAACCGATGAATTATCGGGAACTGCCTGACGTTGTCGACTGGGCGCATGGGCTCGGGGCGAGAGTGCTCAATGTGTTCTTCATGGTCTGCACAGGCCGTGGTGAGGAGCTCTCCGATATTACCCCCGCGCAATATGAAGAAGTGCTCGGCTATCTTGTCGATTGCCAAGACAAATACAAGGACATGCTCGTGCGCGCGCGATGCGCGCCGCATTTCAAACGACTGGCTTATGAAAAAGATCCGAACTCGCCCATCACCAAGGCGCAAGGCTACATGGGTGGGGGCTGCTTAGCGGGAACGAATTATGCGCGTGTGACGCCGAATGGCGAGCTCACGCCCTGTCCGTACATGCCGCTGTCCGCGGGAAACATTCGAGAGAAGAGCTTTGTCGATCTATGGGAAAAGTCGGACATCTTCGATTCCTTCCGCTACCCGCATCTCAAAGGCAAATGCGGAGACTGCGAATACAGCGAAATCTGCGGCGGCTGCCGCGCGCGACCCTATGTGGATCACGGTGATTGGCTCGACGAAGATCAGTGGTGTCTCTACACGCCCAAGGGTGGCGAGAAGATCAAGGTCGCCTTCAATGTGCCTGAAGTTTCCGATGCCGTGTGGGACGAAGCAGCGGCGACACGATTGAGCCGCATTCCCTATTTCCTGCGCGCCATGGTGAAAAAAGGCGTTGAACGTCACGCGCAGGAGCAGGGCATCGCGGTCATCACCGTCGATCTGATGGAAGAGTTGCGAAAGAAGCGCTTCGGCAACGAAGCGCCGGTGTTCAAGTTTTAATCCGTCGTCCGGTAGGTCATCATTCCTGGCGTGTTGGAATTAGCACCTCACGCTATCGACACGAATACGATTTCCACTCCCTGATCTCTCGCCCATGAGTCAATTTTTCGCGATCATCAATCACTGGGTGCATCTCATGTCCGCCGTCATTTGGATCGGCGGCTTGGCCTTTTTGGTGATGTCCGTGACGCCGGCCCTACGAAAGGCAGTGCCCAAGGAATACCTCAGGCCGGTGCTCGACGCAATTTCAACTCGCTACCGAAAAATCGTCGGCGTACTCATGGCCGTCATCCTCATGACGGGCGGGATCAACCTCCACTTCATCAGCCAGATGATGCTGTCTCAGACGGGCAGCGGCATTTCGAACAGTCCCAAGTATCTGACCATCCTCTTTATCAAGCTCACGCTCGTGCTCGGCATCGTCACCCTCTTTCTCTACACCTTCATCTTCAAAAGTGAGCCCGCCACCGAAGACACGGAAGAAGAATTGGAAGCTGTCCCCTTCCAACGGGTGGCCTTCTGGATGGGCATTCTCATCATCCTCTGTGCCGCCGCGATGAAATATTTGCACTTCTGATACCTCGCAACACGGCTAAGCCAATATCAGGTCATTTTCTGGGCACCTGACACCATTGCTGGCTCCTATCCTACGTCTACGTTACAATGACATGATGTACATGAATTCTAAGGAGGAACCATGAAACTGCATGTGATGATTGAACAAGATGAAGCGGGCTACTATGTGGCGGAAGTGCCGGCGCTTCCGGGGTGCCTGTCTCAAGGAAAGACTAAGGACGAGGCACTTGCTCATGTCACGGAAGCTATCACGGGCTGGCTTGAAACCATGGAGGCTAAAAGGGAGTGGAATCCAAACCAGACTGTCGAGGTCCTGGTGTAAGGGGGCTGTCCCCGCAACATGATGAACTCGGCCCTGGTCTCCTCAGAAAACTCATTCGCCAAGCGGGCCTTATCGTTGTGGAGTTCAATGACCTCTAACTTGATCCCTGCTGTTTCTATTGATGTAATGATGAAATACCTCCACTTCTAAAATCCACTCTTGGGTTTCACGAAATCGTCTCTTCCTGTCGGCAGCAGGCGCCGGGACCAATTCAATTGACATTCTCTAGGATGATGCCTAAAGTATGTGTAGGCGTTACACATTGGAGGCCGTATGCCGACAAACCTCGCTATTGATGATCGACTGCTGCAAGAAGCGCTACACGTTGGAGGGTGTCGAACCAAAAAGGAAGCGGTGACTAAAGCTCTGGAAGAGTTTATTGAGCGAAGGCAGCAACGAAAGATCTTAAAGGCCTTGGGAACGTTTCAGTTCCGCAAGCGGTGGAATTACAAACAGGATCGTGCGGATCGTTGAACCTCGTCGTTGATACATCGGTGTGGTCGCTGGTACTTAGACGGCCGCAAGTTGATGAGACAAACCCATACGTGCGGGCTTTTCGTGCGCACATCGGCGCGGAAGACGGGGTCTTTCTTACGGGAAATGTTCTGCAAGAACTCCTCGATGGGTTGCAAAGTAAACAAGACTTTGAACGTCTCCAGCACATCTTGGAACCGTTCCCGCTCGTTCCGATTCACCGGACAACATATGTCGCTGCGGCAGAACTCAGGCAGCGATGTCGAACAAACGGTATCCAGGCCGGGCCTATAGATTGCTTAATCGCCGCCGCCTGCATCGAACAGGGTTTTCCTCTTCTGAGCGCAGATCAAGATTTCACCTACATTGCCAAGTATTCGGACCTTGTCCTTCTTGAGGGCATGAACGGGAAAATAAAACACCTTCGACCGTAAATATATCCAGCCTTCATCCACCTAAGATTGTCTTCTTTAATAATGTGCGATTAAATCCGAGGTACAAGAACTGGAAGCCGTCCCCTTCCAACGGGTGGCCTTCTGTATGGGCATTCTCATCATCCTCTGCGCCGCCCGCGCTGAAGTATCTTCACTTTTAGACTTTCGCCAAGCAGTCCAACCACTGCAATCCCTTCTCGGCCTGTATCATCCGAAGCCTTCAAGCCATTGGGTATGGTTCAATTATTCGAACTATTTCGGGTTGGAAGCCGGGCTTTATCGCTTTTGCACTTCCGTGATGGCAGGCAGGCACGAGGGAAATAGAAAAGCGGCGATCTCGGGATTGAGCAAATCAGGGTCCAGTGACAGAAGATCTACCATCCCCCCTCCACCGCCACTCTGAATCCGAATGGATCCATCGGAGCTTTCTGTAATGGTGATGGGCTCAGAACCGACTGAACGTAGTGATGCAAGGGGAGGGACTAGTGACGGTATGGCAGAACTTCCAGGGACGACGGGCGAGCTACTCTGCGGAATCCCGCCACAGGCAGTAAGGAATAAGAAAAGGGAAAAAACACATGTGCACGCCGCCATGTTACCTCCTGTAGTCGTATCGGAAATGTTAGGACCCGACTAAAGGCGGTATCGAAGAACAGATTGGTTGTGTGAGATTCCTAAAAGTAAGCTCTGATGAGGGAGGCGATTTTAGGCGTCTTAAGACTTCTGATAGAGCTCATGGGCCCAGAGCGATACTTCCGATTAGAGCGCAACATGCGAATCATTAGGCCCTCTATACCCTTATCCATCTCTACCTGAGCACAAGGCTGAAATTACTTATCCAATAGGTATGCAGTTGGATACACTCCGTATTGCATTCGATACATATTGATAGAAAATTTGCGTAGTATTTATTTCTATGGATGACAGTTTAATTTTACTCTTCATATGGATAGCGCCATCAAGAAAGAACCGTAAAAGGTCATTTCCATGGCATAGCGGTTGCTGGCTGTTCGTTTAGGTTTCGTTTAGATAATGAGGCAATGACTATTCTCAGTCAAAGAGTTCTCATTCGTTTTGTGGAATGGTTGCAGTTCACCGACTGTAGGGGAGGTGGTCGCTATGCGGAATTTCAGACTTGCCGGGGCATGCATAGTTTTATCTTTACTAGTGGGATGTGCTGGCACTGGGGAGAACAACCAGATAACAAAGGACGGTTTCGCACATATGCAGATGGATGCAGCTCGGAGCAAGCCGCAGTATCAATGTCCTCCTCCAGGCCTGCCTTCTCCCGAGATATGTGTTTACAAGCTGAAGGTATTTAAAGACAGCAACCCGCTACAAGGTCAAGTTGCTCGTAGTGTTATAGAACAAAACCAACAGGATTGCCTAGAGTGGAACACAGGTCATCCAGATCTTCCATCGATGACCTGTCCCGACCCTGATACATACCGCTATTTCAGATTTCAACTGCCAATAGAAGGTGATCTAGGTTCCATTGGCGAGGAGGAAGTGTTCGAGAACGACCCTGCCACAGGAAAGCTTAAAAAATCTATCAAAAAAGTTAAGAAAAAACACTAATAAAGAGGTTAAGGCTGAATATTAGACCTTTTAGGATTAGGGCCTGAACTGTATGAAGGAGGTGCCGTGATGAGAGTGCTAAGGATTGTGCCGGCTTTCTTGTTGTTCTTCATGCTTGGCAGCCAGTTCGTATCACCTGCTCGGGTAGAGGCGTCGTGCTGTGGCTGTGGTTCATGCATGTGGTGGATGGGATGCACTTGTGCGGGATATTGGGATGGCGAGTCGCAGATGTATTGCGGTTGGTGTCGTTCACAGGATCAAGATCCTCTTAAGGTAAGCGATTCATTCACGAGCCAGCGTGTGCCTAACTCAAGATTCGTCACGAAGTCAGAGGTCATGCAGCATGTTGGTGAACTGATGCAAGGACGGAAATGTTTTCGGGAAAAGATTGCTCTGAGTGTGTTAGGTCATGCCGGTGAAGATCTAAGGTACAAACCCGTTCATTTTACGAGCCTATCCAGTTGAGAGGACGAGATTCTATCTATACAATGGGCACGCCGCATGGACAACATCCCACGATCTCTCATGTTAACGAAAATAAGAGAGTTACATGTACGACAACGAGACGACGTGCCAATTGATTAACACAGCAAAGAATTCCTGGCTCGGGGTAAAGATCTGTGTCGTCGTGCTGATAGCGCTAAGCCAATCGCAAACATATGTGTCGCTTGGCTTAGCGCAAGTCTCTTCGCCTCCCATTACAGCGTCCGGACTTGGTACACACATCAATCCAGCTGCTATTTCCCCGCCCGGAAAGGCTCAATACGACATTACCGGCGGAACAAGGGCTGGGACGAATTTATTTCATAGCTTCGGCAACTTCGGCGTTCCGAACAACAACATCGCCAACTTTTTAAACGAATCAGGGGCCTCGACCTCTAATATTCTCGGTCGTGTGACCGGCGGCAATCCCTCAAATATTTTCGGCAACATTCAAACCACGGGCTTTGGAAACGCCAACCTCTTTCTGATGAATCCCGCCGGATTTTTATTCGGTCCTACAGCAACGGTGAATGTAGGCGGCATGGCGACCTTTACCACGGCCGATTATCTTCGGCTCAACGACGGAAAACTCTTTCATGCTGTACCTAACGAGACGGCGGACGGTCTTCTCAGTGCGGCCCCGGTCGCAGCCTTCGGGTTTCTCGGTTCCAATCCTGCCGCGATTACGGTGCAAGGCAGTCAGCTTGCCGCTCAACCTGGTCAAGGCATCGCGCTCGTTGGAGGAAACATCACGGTTCAGAATGGAACGTTGGACAGTGGGACCGTTCAGCCTGCCAAGCTCACGGCGCCGGGCGGCCAGATCCACCTTGCAAGCGTCGGCTCGCCGGGAGAAATTCTCACGGGGACTTTGGATCAGGCCGCCAATGTCAATGGTCAGTCCTTTGGTGCGCTAGGCACCGTGCAGGTCACGCAAAAATCTGTCATCGATAGCAGCGGCAGTGGCGGCGGAACGGTGCTCATTCGGGGTGGTCGTTTTGTCTTGGACAATTCCACGATCTCAGCCAACGTCACGGCTCCTGCTGTTGGCCAGCCCGGAGCCGGCATTGATGTGAGTGTGACCCAGGACGCGATTATCCAAAATGCCGGAGTTCTCCAAACCAATGTGTCGCCGAACGTGGGAACTTCAGCCGGAGGTGTCCGGGTCAGTGCGGATCATATAGAGATTGTCGGCATCCCTCCACCGCCTTCACTGCCGCCGCCCAATCCTCAGCCGCAGGTTCAGTTCACAGGGATCCGCTCCGCAACTTCGGGTGGAAGAGGCGGGGACATCACTTTGGAAGCGAATTCCATCAGCCTCGAAAATTTTGCGCAACTTCAATCGAATGCATTGGGAGTGCCCCCTCCCCCCACGGGGCCACCGAGTCCCCAGGCCATAGGGAGTGCTGGCAATATAAATCTCACGGCCAATCAGAAGCTCGAGATGGATAGATCAATCATCACTTCTGTTTCCTCCTCGCAAGGAAATTCCGCGAATATCAATCTGACGAGCACGCGCGGCGATGTCACAATGACAAATTCCTCCTTTACGAGCTCTCAGACGGCCGGTCTTGGAAACGCGGGGGCTATCACGCTGAGCGCACCGAATGGAAATATCCTTCTGGACACGGCGGCTGTTAGTACACACATTCAAGGGCCTGGGGCCGTTGGAGGCAGTGGCGGTGGGATTTCCTTCACCGCAAAGAACCTGACCCTGGTCAATCATACACCGACAGGTTCCGGAATCAGCTTAGACAATTTCAACCCACAGGTGCCGGATAACATTACGGTGACTCTCTCCGGCACGTTGAGTCTGGATGGCAACACCTTTATCCAGACCGTCGCTCGGGGACCCGCTCTTGCTGCCGCTGGCCTCAACATCACGGCTCATGACGTTAGTGTTAGCGGTGGAGCCTTCCTGAACACGGAGACCAAAAGTTCCGGCCCGGGCGGACCGCTCAACATTTTTGCCGAAAATGTTCAACTCACAAGCGGAGGTCAGCTCAAAAGCGGCAGTACACTAGGATTAGCCGCAGGGCCAGCGCCTGGTGCCCCACCGGTGACCGTAATTCCATCGGGTCGAGGCGGAACGATTACCATTCAAGGCCTGGCAGGTCCTTCTGCATCAGTGCTCGTCGACGGCTCCAATAGCGGTATCTTCACCAACGCAGTCGGCACCGGGGCAGGAGGCAATGCGAATATCTCGGCGCAGTCCGTGACCGTTCAGAACGGCGGGACAATGTCCGCTTCTACATCGGGAACGGCGCCCAGCGCGGCTGGCGGCAGCATCGGAATCACGGCGGGCCAATTCACCCTCAACAATGGCGGCTCCATCGCGGCGAATAGCACCGGCCCGGCGAATGCCGGTCACATTGCCATCAATGTGGGTACTACATTTCAGGATAACGGCGGATCCGTATCGACCACGGCTTCTCAAGGCCAAGGCGGCAACATTACCGTCATGGCGGGCCAGTTGGTCCAGCTCGACAATGGGGCATCGATCACAGCCAGCAGCACCGGCCCGGGCAACGCGGGCAACATCGTGATTAATGCCGGACAAAACTTTACCAGCACGAATAGTTCGGTGACCACGAGTGCAGATCAGGCAAGCGGTGGCAACATCACGGTGCTGGCGTCCGACATGATCCACCTCACCAACAGCCAGATCAATGCGTCCGTCCAGGGAGCACAGACCACCGTCGGCGGCAACGTGACCATCGATCCAAATTTTTTAATTCTGCAGAACAGCCAGATTCTAGCGCAGGCGACGCAAGGGCAAGGGGGCAACATTTCGATCACGGCAAATACATTCTTGCCTGATAACGAAAGTGTCGTCTCCGCGTCTTCCCAAGCGGGCGTAAACGGCACGGTGAGTGTGCAGTCGCCGATCTCGCAGGCGGGAGGCAAGATCGTGCCGCTCTCCAAGGCGGCGCTGGAGGCCACCCCTTTGCTTAGCCAGCGGTGCGCCGCGCTCGCAGGCGGAGCATACAGCAGTTTTGTGGTGGCGGGCCGTGAAGCGGTTCCCACCGAGCCGGGTGGGTGGCTCGCCAGTCCGTTGCTTATGCCTGAGATCGAGCCGAACGCCGTTGCGTTGGACAGCACGTCCTTGAAGAGCGATGCGTTGCGTGTGACGGCTGATGATCTCGTGTCCATCCGACGGATACCGTTCTCGATCTCGGGGGCGAAGCTTGTTTCGACTGATTGGTTGGCGGGTTGTGGTTCAAATTCTAGTGTTGACTAAAGGCAGTCTTAAAACGAAACCGATCGTGATCCACTTGATTGCTATTGCACGTATAGAAAAGAGAAGGCGATGGCTGAATCATTCAGCAGCGTTCATGGCCTTACCGCTGAGTCCATAGTCCTTGTTTTCGTTTTCGCCACGGCATGTCCGATGGTTGAGGCGCAATCCCCCCCAGCTCCGATTACATCTTCAGGGTTAAATACTAAAGTCAGTTTGCCAAACAGCCTGCCGGGAAACGTGACGCAATTTGATATTACAGGCGGCACGAGGGCGGGGACCAACCTGTTTCATAGTTTCGGAAACTTTAATGTGCCGAACAACAACATTGCGAATTTTCTCAATGACGCGGGCCTTGCGACGACCAATATCCTTGGCCGGGTGACGGCGGGAAATGCTTCCAACATTTTCGGCAGCATTCAGACCACCGGTTTTGGAAGCGCCAATCTGTTCCTGATGAATCCCGCCGGATTTTTATTCGGTCCTACAGCCACCGTCAACGTCGGTGGGATGGTCACGTTTACCACCGCGGATTATCTGAAACTGACGGATGGCGCGCGCTTCAATGCGGTTCCCGATGCCGCCGCGGATGCGCTTCTGAGTGCCGCGCCGGTCGCGGCGTTTGGCTTTCTCGGCTCTTCTCCCGGCGCCATCACTGTGCAAGGGAGTCACTTTGCAGTCGCGCCGGGGAAGGAGATTGCGCTGGTTGGAGGGAACATTACGGTTGAGCGTCCGTTAATCGGCATGGACGGGGATGAGGTGGTTTCTATTCGACGAGTGTCGTCTTCCAGCTTCGCTTCGAACCTTCTATCGACAGATTTCCTGATAGGCTGTGGCTCATGAGCAGTTGCGCTGGACGACTGGCGCATCGTGTTGTGTGGTTCCGAAAGTTTCATATCCGGTGGCTCAGCATCATCATGATGACCATCATCACAGAATCGTTGGCTCACCCCCAGGTGGGTCCGCCTGTCTTTGACCCAACGGGGCGATCTGGCGAACCGCCTGCTCCGCTGCGAAAAGAGTTTGAACGGCCGATTCCGCCGCCCAGGCCGGTGCTCCCACCGGCTCCCCTTTTGCCTGAGGAGCCTCGCGATCAACGTCTCGGACAGATTCGAGTGTTCGTGGAGGATATCCATGTAGTGGGTAGCACCGTCTTCTCAGACGAGGAGTTGGCCGAGACGACCAAACCATTTGTTCATAGGATGCTGACGACTGAGGATCTTGAGCGCCTACGGTTGGCGCTGACTCTCCTCTATGTGAACAAGGGCTATCTGACTTCAGGCGCGATCATTCCCGATCAAGACGTCAAATTCGGGATCGTTATAGTACAGATCATTGAGGGCGCGCTGACACGAATCGACGTCGAAGGGAATAAATGGTTTTCCAGCTCGTATCTGCGGGATCGCGTCGAGCTCGGCTTACGAAGGCCGGTCATCCTCGGCCCGTTGCAAGAACGATTACAGCTCTTGCAACAGGATCAGCGAATCGAGCGCATTAATGCTGAACTTCGCCCCGGCGAACAGCGTGGCGAGAGTGTGTTGAACCTACGCGTGACGGATCGGCAGCCGTTCCACGGGTCGATTGAAGTGAATAACTATCAAACGCCTCTGGTCGGCGAAATTCGAGGGTTGGCGACAATTGTTGATGATAACGTTACGGGCCATGGCGATGCGGCGAGGATCACCTATGGGCAGTCGCGTGGCGCCATTCCGATTATCGATGCGGCGTATTCCGTTCCGTTGAATCGGTATGAGACCACCTTCTCGCCGTATTACAGGCGTAACGACTACAAGTTGATTGAATCACCATTCGATCCGCTCAGTCTGAAAACGAACACGGAAATCATCGGTCTCAGTCTGCGCCAGCCGATCTACCGTACGGTCAATGACGAGGTGGCGCTGTCGATAATCGGCGAGCACTCGTTCATCCAAAGTTTTATTTTCGGCGACGTGCCGTTCAGCTTGTTTCCCGGCTTTCAAAACGGCATTGCGACGGTGTCGGCGCTCCGTCTTGCCCAAGAATGGACGCATCGGACCCTGGATACGGTCGTTGCCGTACGCTCACGGTTCAGCGTGGGTCTCAATGTGCTCGGCGCGACGATTAATTCCGACAGTGCGACACCGGACGGACAGTTCTTCTCATGGCTCGGTCAGGCGCAAGCGATCAAACAGTTTGGAGAGAAGCTCTTTGGTTTGCAGCTCTTCGGACGCATGGACCTCCAAGTTACAAATTCTCCCATGCTTCCACAAGAGCAGGTGGCGGTGGGAGGCCGTTTTAGCGTTCGGGGCTATCGTGAAGTCACATTGCTGCGCGACAACGCTTTCTTGGCGTCGGTGGAGTCGCGGTTTCCGTTGATACGTTGGGCCAGCGGTGAACCCATGGTGCAGTTCGCGCAGTTTGTCGATGTCGGGCACGGATGGAACTTGGGCCAAAACCGCGCCTTTGCGACCGCACCCAATGCCAACCTTCCCGACACACTTGCCAGCGTCGGCGTCGGGCTCCGCTGGAATATTCTGCCCAAGGATCGCGCCGCTTTCGAGGTGTATTGGGGCCAAAAGCTGAATCCTGTTCCTAAGGTCGGCAATACCATTCAAGATCATGGCGTCCACTTGGGTATCGTGGTGAATTTATTTTAACGGGCGCAAGGAATTCGCAGCCATGACTTTTCGTGCAGTGAAAGATTCGATCGTCGTCTTCGTCGTCGCCATTACATTTGTCGCCGTGATGGCTCCCTCTATTTTGGCCGTTCCACCGCTCAGCAGTTCCCCTGAAACTGTAATGGACCAGGGCGCGCGAGCGTTTCGGCGTGGCGCCTTCGATCAAGCTCTGGCGGCCTGGAAAGCAGCGGCCGAACTCTACGGTCGCAACGGGCAGATCAAGCAACAGAGCGAAGCACTGGTACAGGCGGCTCAAGCGGCTCAGGCCCTGGGACAATTGCGCGCGGCGCTGCAGCACCTCGACCTGGCGCTCAGCCTTGCTCATCAAATCGGCGACCAGACGTGGCTCGCGACCGTCTTGGAAGGCCTTGGCCGGACCTATCTGGCCATGAGGCAACTGGACGCCGCCGCCTCGTATCTCGATCAAGCGCTCGAACTGGCGCGAGCGCAGGATAGTCCTGCCCTCAAGGCCGCGGTGCTAAACGATCTGGGCATCCTGCGAGCCTCCCAATCCAGGTTCAAGGACGCGTTTGCTGCCTACACCGAAAGCGCTTCACTGGCTCATACGGCCGGACAACCCGCCCTCGCGGTCAGGGCACAAATCAATGCTGCTATCGTGGGCTTGCAGCTCAAACGACCCGATGAGGTCAGGGGATTGCTCGAGACCGCGCAGGACGAGGTCGGCAATTTTCCTCCCTCCTTCGATAAGGCGCACGCCTTGGTAAATATTGGCCTCGCGTATGCCGATCTCCGCACTGACATGGAGGCGAATAGCGATGAATTGCTCCTGCGAGCGGTCGCCGCTTTGACTGATGCCGTCTCGATCAGTCAGCAAATTGGGGACGCGCGTACACAATCGTATGCTCTCGGCCACCTCGGTCATCTGTATGAGACGGAACACCGGTATGACGAGGCCTTGTCGCTCTCGCGGCAGGCGGTCTTCACAGCCCAATCCGTAAACGCGCCGGAGTCTCTGTATCGCTGGCAGTGGCAGACCGGTCGTATCCTGGCTTCTCTCAACAGACTCGATGAGGCGCTGACCGCTTATCGCATCGCGATTCACACCCTCGAGCCGATACGCGTCGAGGTCGCTCTGGTCGCGCAAGGGCCTAGTACATCAGGGCAAGAGTCTGTGCGCCCCTTGTATGTGGAGTATGCCGACCTGCTTCTGAACAGAGCGGCACTCATGGGCGATGGGGCGGAGACACAGGGCTATCTGAAAGCCGCCCGCGACGCCATCGAAGCCTCGAAGGTCGCTGAACTCCGTGACTATTTCCATGACCAATGCGTCGACGCGGCACAATCCAAGATTACTTCGTTGGAAGCGGTTTCCCCGACAACGGCCATCCTCTATCCGATTGTATTTGCCGATCGTACCGAGCTGCTCGTGAGCTTACCCACCGGCTTAAAGCGTGTATCGATTCCAGTCACTTCGGCCCAATTAACCCAAGAAGTGCGGACATTCCGCAGACGATTGGAGACGCGCACCTCACGCGAGTATCTGATGAATGCCCAACAACTGTACGACTGGCTGGTGCGCTCGCTGGAACCTGATCTGGCTGCTGCCAAAATCAATACGCTTGTGTTTGTTCCGGACGGTCCGCTCCGCACGATTCCTATGGCGGCGCTCCATGACGGCAAAGAATTCCTCATCAGCAAATTTGCCGTCGCCAGCACCCCTGGAATGAACTTAACCGACCCACACCCGATCGACCGAGGAAAGATCAGATTTCTGTCAAGCGGCTTGAGCGAAGCCACACAAGGATTCCCTCCGTTACCGCATGTATCCATGGAGCTTTTGACCATCAAACGCCTGTATGGCGGCGATCAGCTGATAAATCGGCAGTTTGTTGTTCCCGCTTTTGAAAAGGAGTTAAAGGAGCAACGCATCTCCGTGCTCCACATCGCTTCTCATGGAAGATTTGAAAAAGATGTCGCGCAGTCATTCATTCTGACCTATGACGACCGCCTGACAATGGAACGGCTGGATCAATATGTGGGACTCTTTAAGTTTCGGCAAGATCCGCTCGAGCTCTTAACGTTGAGCGCATGCGAAACGGCGATGGGAGACGACCGAGCGGCCCTCGGATTGGCCGGCGTTGCGATCAAGGCAGGCGCAAGAAGCGCTTTGGCCACGCTCTGGTCGATTAACGATACGGCCTCCTCCACGTTGGTCGAGGAATTTTATCGCCAGCTCAGCGACGCCTCTATTTCGAAAGCCGTCGCGCTTCAAAGGGCTCAGGTGAAAATGTTACATGACGGCGCCTATGATCATCCGGCCTACTGGTCCCCCTTTCTCTTGCTGAACAATTGGCTCTAGGGTGAACGCATGATCCCCGACAAAAGACAGATCCTCATTCATTTACTGTTCATGGGTGCGCCATGAATTATTTACTGTTAGGCATTCTTCTCCTGCTCAACGTTGGCTCGTGGAATCTCGTGCCCGCATTCTCGGAAGAGCACGGTGCTACGACTGACACCAAGATTCAGAGCGGTCAAGCGTCGAGCGAACCGTACATGCCGATCTATAAGCCTCGTCCCCATTCATCCATAACAGGGCGGGTAGATGGTGGCTTTCGTGGAGGAAAGGAAGGGGAGCCGGTCTTAAGAGTCCTTGCTCCATACGATCATGTCGGTGAGACGGTGAAAAAATCGCCGGCGCTTTATTGGTATCTCTCGCAGCCGACCTCCTACCACATTACATTTACCCTGGAAGATCCGCGGCATCTCAAGCCCATGCTTGAAGTGGGATTGAAATCCCCGACCAAGGCCGGCATTCAAACGATCCGATTGACTGATTACGAAAGGGAGTTGGAACCAGAGATCCAATATCGTTGGCATCTGTCCCTCAAGGTGGATCCGGAATCGCCCTCGAAAGATATCCACGCAATGGGCATTATCGAACGCATTCCGTATGACCAGGCCATCGTTGAAGGTCGGACAGCCTGTCGGGATTTGCGGGACGTGTTCTGTCTGTACGTCGAATCTGGTCTGTGGTATGACGCGGTTCAGGTCATTTCCGATCTGATTTCGGCCAATCCTCGGGATCGTGTGTTACGGCTACAGCGTGCGGCGCTCTTGGATAAGGTCGGTCTCCTCGATGTGGCTGAATTTGATCGAACGCAGAATGGTGGTCCATGATGACATGTCATAGACAATACGAGATGAGGCCAATGTGTACCGTGAGCATGGCAATGGTGGTCGGAGTGATGATAGGAGGGCTATCTGTATTGATGACCCCGCGCGCCATTGCAGGGGATCTTTCGCTTGCCAGCGCACCGCGAGCGGCAAGCGTCGATCTGACGCCGCCGCTCTATGAACCACGTCTACATCCGTCGCCAAAAGCCCGCATAGAGGGCGTGGCTCGCGCGTTGGACAACAACGGACCGATTGTCCTTCCGCTCGTACCGGACCATGTTGGTCTAACGATGGTGCGTCAACCCGTTCTCTATTGGTACCTCTCGAAACCAATCTCTTCTCCCGTGATGTTCGTGCTGGTTGATACCCGCTCCATACAGGTGATCCAAGAGGCGATTCTTAGTCCGCACCCCGAATCCGGGATACAAACGATCAGCTTAAAGGACTTGGGGGTCTCGCTTGAGCCGAATGTACTGTACCGCTGGTACCTTACAGTGGTTCTTGATATAGACTCACCTTCTCGCGATATTGTGTCGGGGGGCATGATAGAGCGGACTGCCGAAGTATTAAATATTTCTGATTTCCCTACGTTCCGTGGAGATACTGTACGCTTTTACGCGGAACAAGGACTTTGGTATGATGCGTTCGCATCTATTTCAGATCTCATCGTCGCCGCTCCTGATAACCAGATATTAAGGAACCAACGTGCGTCGCTGTTGCAGCAAATCGGATTGCAAGAGGTGGCCAAGTGGGACCTCCAGCAGGTGCCCCCCAACTAAACGTTTGGCAACTGCGTCGTGATGATTTGTTATCGTGTTCTCTTTTTTTGTCTGTTCGCTTATTGTGTGACTCCGCAGGTTGCACTGTTTTCAGCTCCTCTATTCGCTGCAGATACGGTCGACGACCACTTACGTGCGCTCAATGGGTCTCCGCCGATTTATAAACCGCCGAAAGAAAATGCGCCGCACTCACGGATCGAAGGCGGCACCCGCGGTGGTAAGAACAATGAGCCGGGGGTCATCGCGCTAGTTCCCGATCATGTGGGCTTTACGATCAAGAAAGATCCTGCTCTCTACTGGTATCTTTCGAAGCCGACTTCTTTGCCCGTGCGATTCACTCTAATCGATGCGCAATCGGTTCGTCCTACCTTTGAAGTTATGCTGTCTCACCCTCGTGAAGCAGGCATTCAGAAGATCCGTCTAAAGGATTATGAAGTCGCGCTCATTCCCGGGGTGCAATACCGATGGTTCGTCAGTTTGGTCGTCGATGGTGAAAAGCCGTCGGAGGACATTGTGACCGGAGGGATGATCGAGCGGGTGGATTTCAATGAGGGCAGTGCACTTGGCCTCCCGTTAGTCTGTGACAAAGCGGCGGTATCCCGCTATGCGGAAGCGGGTCTTTGGTATGACGCGATTTCCTGTATTTCTGAACTCGTGGAATCCAATCCCGATGACGTCTTGCTTCGAAAACATCGCACCTATCTTCTCAAGCAAATCGATCTGCTCGATATCGATCATGAGAGCCGACCGAATCATAACCATTGATTCACCTATGCAACGAAATGATCTGCACTCTCCTTGGTGCTGATTGACAAAAAAATTCCTCTCATAGTAGAACGCTCCGACGAGAATAGGTCGCGCAATCCCTCCTGTTGATTCCCGGCTGATTCGACTATTCTTCTGCACATCGAGGTTGTGGCTCATTTGTACGATCTGTAAAGGATATCTTCATGCGACCTATTTGCGCTCCTGTTGCGTCCACTCTTTATAGTTCGGTGATGGTTCTGTGCATTCTTGGCGGGTGCAGCACAATGTCAGTGCCGGAGACTCCAGACATCGTGGTGCGCAAAATGTTTCAAGCCAACGCGAATCGGGATCTGAAGACCATCGAATCCCTCGTCTCCAAAGACGCGGACATGGTCGGCTACACCGTCGGTGGCCGTAAATACGTGGGGTGGAACGATCTGGCTCAAGACATGCGAATTGAGTTTGAATCGGTCAACCGATTGGAGATACCTATTAAAGAGTTACGTGTGTGGGAGCACGGAGATGTGGCATGGTATACCATGGACATCGACTACATTCGCTATGAGGGGACGGGTCTGAAGCAAAGCAAAACAATTCTCCCGTTTAGAGAATCCGGTGTGCTTGAACGACGCCAGGGTCGATGGCTACTCGTGCAGTGGCATGAATCGCTGGAGCGAGATCCCACCGTTCAACTTGTAGAGACGCAGAACCAACAATCACTCGACGATCATAGTGTCCGGAAGGCACCGGTTGATCTGAGCGGCGAATGGGAAATTCAAGAAGCGGATAAAACCTACCATGCTGTGTTGGATAAATCCGGCAGCGGGAACTACACCTGGCAAGACGGCACTTTCACGACGACTCGTCTCACTGATGGAAGGTGGGAGGGAGTGTGGATTCAACCTGGTAACGATCGGGAGGGTGGCTTCGAGGTCGATCTGTCCGAAGATCGTATGGCCGCCCACGGGCGTTGGTGGTACACGAGGGTAGGCAATAGATCGAATATTCCGGCTCGTCAATGGGGTGGAGAATATCGACTCAAACGAACGCAGGCCACCTCAGCCAATCATTCTCTTCCTTAGGAGACCCTCTACCGCCTTTCTTCACCCGTGCCGCATAACTCCTCGACCGAGACGATTCTATCTTCAATAGTTGCAGTACCACTGTATCGGACAGGATAAGCGCACGTATTCAAACCGATACGGTCCTTCAACCTCGCCGCCGTTCGTACATTCGTACCGCGTTCACAATGATTTTCACTCAATTTCTTCAATGGCTTGCAAGGGCAATGACAGGAGATTTGAGGATGGGGTGCAGGCATCCGCCTTGCTTTTACTATGAGTGAACACGAAACACTCCAAGATGGAGGACAGCATGGACTGGGCATTAATGACATGGGGCATCTTGATCAGCATCGTTGCATTATTGTGGATCATGGTGATGGCATCGGTCCAAGACAAGACCACTGATGCCAATGGCGGTTCCGACGAGGTGGCCGGCGAGTCTGCGTCTGGCCGGCAACATTTTGAACGGCAAACGGCGGCGTAATGGTTCACCACTGAGAAAGGAGGATCTCTTGAATTCAACAGTGATGTCTCCGGCAAGACCTGGCTTATGCGAGATCGCCTGTTATGCTCCGACCAACCATTCGAACGAGCCCGATCATTCGGCCACATCATCGTCGGAACATATGCCGTCCGCATCGACGGCTCCCACACAAAAAACGTCCAGACGAAAAGCGGTGGAGCGGAAACGGTTGACAGTGTCACTGCCCCTCGACCTGTTGGAACGCTCTCGAAACACGGTCTATTGGACGAAAGGCCTCACCTTGGCGCAACTGCTCGAGCAAGCCCTCACGTGTTCTCTCGACCAACTTGAGCGAGTGCACGGGCAGCCCTTCCCTCAACGACTTGAAGATCTCAAAGGCGGGCGTCCTCCAAATAGCGACCGAACGGAGTACGCCGACAGTCTGCGGCAACACACCTCGACGGAGTGAAGAGACAGTCGTCAAGACGACGGAAACATTATCGAGGATACCTTTAGCTGGCCGACCTCGGAAGGTACAGCATTTCTGTGTCTAGATGAGGTGCGCCTTCCGGGCTTGGGTTTCGCGCATTCGCTTGCTTAGGTTGAGCCGTTGACGATTACCGATGCGCATGATCAGTGAAGAAGGATGGTGTCTGTGGCTCGACAACAACGATCCGGTACAGACGGATCGCCGCCTCCAGCATCGGTGAGGAGTAAGGCGCGGCTTGAAGGGCAGGGTATGCAGGGCCGAGACACAGCGACAAAGGCTGATATTCTCATCGTGGACGATGATCCGGATATCGCTCAAGCCTTACTGGATTTTCTCGAGCATGACGGGTATCGAGTGGACCTGGCAGGGACCGGATCGGAAGCGCTAGCACGCTCGCGGGAGCAATCCTACTCGGCCGTCATTTTAGACCTCGGCCTGCCCGATCTGGACGGCCTCGTCGTGTTAAGAAAGCTGCTCGATCAGGACCCGAAGCTTCCGGTCATTGTGTTGACGGCCTATACGACATCAGAAAAAACGTCCGGCGCTGTGGCACAGGGCGCCTTTGCGCTTCTCACCAAACCGTATAATCGCGAACAACTGCGTGGCACGCTGAGCCGCGCCATTGGTGTCAAAGTGTTGACGACCAGAGTGGAAACCGCCGAGAGCGCACTGGTCGAGAGTGAAGATCGATTTCAATCGGTCGTGCAATCTGCGATCGATGCGATCATCCTTGCCGACCAACGAGGCAACATCATATTTTGGAACAAGGCGGCCGCGCGCATGTTTTTCTACACCGACCAAGAGATGATCGGCCAATCGCTGACGAAGATTATGCCGGACCGCTATCGCGAGGCGCACGAGCGGGGATTGAGGCAATTTGGATTGACCGGAGAATCTCGCATAATGGGAAAATCGATCGAATTGCAGGGGTTGCGAAAGGACGAGGTCGAGATTCCCCTGGAGCTTTCGCTCGGAACGTGGAAAATCGGCAGTCAAACCTATTATTGCGGGATCATCCGTGAAATCACGGAACGCAAACACATGGAGCAGGTCCAGGCGGAACAGTTACGATTGGCCAGCTTGCAGGACGCGATTCTTAATTCGGCCGGTGATGGGATCTACGGGATCGATACGCACGGGCGGACCACATTTGTGAATCCGGCGGCCGCGCATATGTTAGGCTGGAGTACGGAAGAATTGATCGGACGTTCTATGCACGAGACGGTACATCATTCCAAAGCCGACGGCACGCCTTATCCCGCCAAAGAATGTCCCATTCATGCCACGCTCAAGGAAGGCAATGCGTATGCAGTCGATCACGAGGCGTTCTGGCGACGAGATGGGAGTTGTTTTCCGGTCGACTATAGCAGCACGCCCATTATCGAATATGGCAAGGTGGTAGGAGCGGTCGTCATCTTCAAAAATATCGCTGAGCGCAGGAGAATGGAGGATGCCTTGCGCGAAAGCGAAGAGCTGTTTCGTCAGGTCACCGAACACATTCGGGATGTATTTTGGATGACGAATCTCGAAAAAAACGCCATGCTGTATATCAGTCCAGGCTACGAGGAAGTATGGGGTCGTTCTTGTGAAAGCCTCTATGCACGGCCTCAGTCCTGGCTCGATTCCATTCATCCCGATGATCGAGAACGGGTGCGCCAGGCCGTGATGACACAGCAGACGCTCGGTCAATATGCCGAGCAGTTTCGAATCGTCCGGCCGGATGGTTCTGTTCGTTTGATTCGTGACAGGGCTTTTCCCATACGGGACGCCTCGGGCGCAATTTATCGGATCGCGGGCATCGCACAGGATATTACAGAGCTGACGCGTACCGCCGACCGATAACGTGGACGGCGCCGCCTCAGATCCTCAGTCAAATGAGGCGCAAGTGGTCCGCGAGTCCAGCGTCGCACATACACGTCCCTCTTGGCCCACCATCCGCACGGCCATTGCCCCGTGGGTGTTGCCCGCGATTCTTCTGACCGTCTTCTTCATTCCCTGCCCGCTTGCAGCCCATGAAATAGCTATTCTCAAATCATCCGACATCGCCGTCTTCAATCAGGCCATTGCCGGCATACAAGAGGAAGTCGGCTCCACGGCGACGCTGACCGTATACGACTTGGAAGGCGATGCGGCAAGCGGCAAAAAACTCGCACAAAAGATTCGCGCCTCCGATGCCGCTGTCGTCATTGCCGTCGGTCTCAAAGCCGCCGTCGCGGCCAAGGCGGAGCGTCTACAAGCGCCGGTCATTTATTGCATGGTGCTCGATCCGGAGAAGCACGACCTTCAAGGAGCCAACTTCACAGGGATCAGCCTGCGGATTCCTATCGAGCGGCAGTTCAGTACCATTCGTGCCTTGATTCCCAAACTCAAACGCCTAGGCGTGGTCTACGATCCACAGAAGACTCTGCCGCTCATCGAGGAGGCGCGTCGGGTGGCGAAGCGCCTGGGAATCGATTTGATCGAGCGACCCGTCCAGGCCGAGAAAGAAATGCCTACCGCCGTCCGCGCCTTCCCGCCGACCGTCGAAGGACTGTGGTTGGTCCCGGACAGCACTGTGTTAACGGAAGACTCGATGCGATTCGTATTAGGCACGGCCCTCGACCACAATGTGCCGGTGATCGGATTCTCAACGGAGTTCGTCCGAAACGGCGCTCTAGCCGGCCTTTCCATCAATCCCGAAGATATCGGTCGGCAGGCCGGTGTCATGGCCAAGAAACTTCTGATATCCCCGGACCGAACCATGCCATCGGCGGTGTCGCCGGATAGAGTCCGGCTGTCCGTCAATCTTAAGACGGCAAAGTATCTGGGGATCGTACTTTCTCCTGATGTGATGGGGCGCGCCGATGAACTGTATTGAGAGAGCGCCATGACCCGTCGCAGCGAGCCTCCCTCCATGCTTTCGATTGGATTTGTCAGCCTTCGCACCAAACTGGTGTTGTTCATCAGCCTGATCATTATTGCCGCGTGCTGCGGACTCAGTTGGTATTTTATTCAGCAGCAGGCGGAGACCATGACGAAAACGTTGATCGAGACCGGGACAATCCTGACCAAAAACTTGGCGCACAATAGCCGCTATGCAGCCATCACCGAGGATCGACTCGAACTCGAGCAGTATATTGCAGGCGTGATGGAGGGGGAGGAGGTCGTCTACGTGGTGATGACCGGAGCCAACGGAACGGTCCTTGCCCGTTCGACAAAAGGGCGAGTGACAGATCGGGAAGGGCGCGCTCGCTCGGCCGAGACCCCTCTCTATCCTAACGAAGCTTTGGCGCGGACCTTGTTTCATACCCCGGCGCTTGATCTCATCATTACACCCTTTGTCGAGCATGGCCCCATACGTGACGAGACGATCTACGATTTTGGCATGACGATTCTCCGCCGAGCGTCGCAGAATGGACCGGCCGTTCCGTTGCCGTTTTCATTGGAACAGTTAGAAAGTCGGGCCACGCAGAAGACAGCCGATGCTGGGTCGGCTTCCCAGGTGCTGAGCGTCGTTCAGGTCGGCTTGACCCGGACCAAGATGCAACAGGCGCTCAATACGGTCGTGGGCAATGTCGTGTTGATCACCGTGTTGATTATCCTCATCGGCATTGCGACAACGATTGTGCTGGCGGATCGGATTATTACGCCGTTAAAGCGGCTGGCGTCCATCGCCAAGCGTGTGTCGGAGGGAGATTTGGAAGCGACAGTCGTACCGACGACGCGAGATGAAGTGGGCCAGCTGACCGGTCTCTTCAATCGCATGACGCTATCGTTGAAAGAGCGCGACGAGGCGATCAGATCACAAGTGGCCCAATTGGAAACGCTCAACCGAACGGGAACCGCGATTATTTCGACGCTCGACATCGATAAGCTCCTTCGAGCCGTGCTGCAGCTATTGATGGAGAATGTTGGCTATCATCGTATGCTGCTCATGCTCTACGACCCGCATCGGCAGGTTGCCTATGGCGCACGGGTTGCGGGCGTCTCCGAGGAAGTTGAGCGCGCCGTTCGTGATTTGGAAATTCAGATTCACGATGACGGCACGATCCATGCCGATCTTCTCATACGGGGTCGTGGCATTTTGGTCATGGATGTGGAAGCCGTGGCCGACCGTCTGTATCCCCCGCTCCTTGCCTTGGCGAGAGCGGAAGGCGTCACCTGTTTCATCGCGGCCCCATTGAAAAGCAGCCAACGCATGATGGGCTTCATCGCCGCCGATCCAGGCCAAGCGCCCTGCCGACAATCGGATTTGGAACTGCTTAAAACGATCGCCGCCCAAATCGCCGTGGCACTCGATAATGCAGAGGGATACCACGAATTGGAGGAGTTGACGCAGTCATTGGAGCGGCGCGTGCAGGAGCGCACGCGAGAACTTCAAACGGCCAACGACAAGCTTCAAGAGCTGGATCGTCTCAAGTCGGTCTTCGTGTCGATTGTGTCGCATGAGTTACGGACTCCCATGACATCCATCAAGGGCTATATCGAAAACATGTTGGATGGGCTGACCGGGAATCTGTCAGAGCGGCAGGCGTATTATTTGGGACGAGTGAAATACAACGTCGAACGGCTGACTCGTATGATCAACGATTTGCTGGATTTGTCGCGTATCGAAGCGGGACGCCTCGAATTAGTGCTGGCGCCCTTGGCCGTGTCTGAGCTGGTGCTCGAAATTGTTGAGTCCTTACAAGTCATCAGCCAAGCGAAGGCGATCTCGCTAGGGCACGTCCCCCACGACGAGCCGATGACGATTCACGCCGATCGGGATAAGCTCCATCAAATTCTCACCAACCTTATTCAGAACGCCGTGAAGTTCACTCAGCAAGGCGGGCAGATTCGTATCGAGACGAAACCCTATGAGGGCGGCTTCGTGCAATTTTGCGTCGCCGACACCGGGTGCGGCATTCCCTTGATTGAACAGCCCCAAATCTTTGAACGGTTTTATCGAGGCGAAACGATCCAGGTCGAACAGAGGGGCGCCGGGCTGGGCTTGGCAATTACGAAGAGTCTGGTAGAAATGCATGGCGGGAAAATTTGGGTGGAAAGTAGACCCGGCCAGGGCAGTCGCTTTTATTTCACGATTCCACGTGTAACTCCTGCCGACTGAGCTGGGTGCTTCTCTCATCATCGTATCCGAGCAGATAATACTGCCGTATTGGTTCCGATAACGGCATGAGCCGTTCAGGTAGATCCATCCCCTTTTTCTCCGTTTGTACAGATAGCAATGCTACCAATTTCAATAGCTTCGTGCTCGGAGCAGGGCTTGAGGTCCTATGGCATGTCCGTTGCGTGAGATTCGCCCAGCTAGTCGAGAGTGTAGTCAGGTGAGCACAGAGGAATTTCATGTCGGAAACCCATCGCGCCCAATCCATCCTCATAGTCGATGACGATCCGGATATTCGCGAGAGCCTCCATGACATGTTGGTGCATGAGGGGTACCGCGTACGTCCGGTGGGAACTGGCGCGGCAGCAATTCAGGAAGCGAAACAAGCGTATTACGGCGCCGTTATTTTGGATATCGGTTTGCCGGACCTCGATGGACACGAGGTGCTCAAGGCGCTCAGCCAAGCGGATCCTCAACTCCCGGTCATTATTCTTACCGGACATGGTACTGAGCAGAACACCGTCGGGCCGCTCGCAAAGGGCGCGTTTGCGTATGTCGTCAAACCGTACAATTCCGCGGCCGTCAAGGCGGTGATCCGTCGTGCCTGTGATGTGCGGACCTTATCCATCAAAGCCGAATCTGCGGAGCACGCGCTGAGTGCCAGTGAGGAGCGATTCCGCTCGATCGTGCAATCGACCTCCGACGCGATCGTTATCGCGGAGGGAGATGGCCATATCGTCTTTTGGAATGAGAGCGCGCGTCGAATGTTTCTGTATGAGGAACACGAAGTGCTGGGAAGGCCGTTGACGATGATCATGCCGGAACGTTACCGCGAGGCGCATCAACGCGGCATGGCGCGAGTCGTGGACACAGGCAAGGCAACCATGCTGGGTCGGCCGATCGAACTTTGCGGTCTCCGAAAAGACGGCACTGAATTTCCGTTAGAGCTCTCGCTTGCCATGTGGCACGCGCAGGACCGCATCTTTTTCGGGGGAATTATTCGCGATATTACCGAGCGCAAGCGAGCGGAAGCGGCTTTGCATCGCAGCGAGCAACAATTTCGCCAGATGGCCGAGAATATCAAAGAAGTCTTTTGGCTTACCGATGTCCGACACACGGAAATGATGTATATCAGCCCCGCTTATGAAGAGCTATGGGGTCGGTCTTGTGACAGTTTGTATCGGCATCCGGAGTCCTGGAAGGACGCCATCCACCCGGACGATCGCGAGCGCGTGGAAGCAGCCACACAGCTGGAGGCCAGCGGAAAATATGACGAGGAATATCGGATTGTTCGGCAGGACGGAACCACCCGGTGGATTCATGACCGGGCGTTCCCCATCCGGGATGAAGACGGCCTTGTCTATCGTATCGCCGGGATCGCGGAGAACGTCACCGAACAAACGTGCGTGGCGAATCGTCAGGGGGTGCAATATCGGGCGACGCGGATTTTAGCGGAGTCTGCCGATATGGCGGAAGCCAGTGCGCTCATTCTCAAGACGATTTGTGAAGGCCTCGGGTGGGACATGGGGGCCATTTGGAGCGTCGATCAGACGGACGGCGCCTTGCATTGTCTGGAAGTATGGCAGGGGCCTCGCGTCGATGCTCCGAGGTTTCTCAGTTCGACTCGGCAGTCGGTGTTTGCGAAAGGGGCTGGTCTTCCGGGCCGTGTTTGGGCGTGCGGAGAACCGGTCTGGATCAAGGATGTCACGCGAGATGGGAAATTCCCACGCGCGCGCACGGCGGCGCTGGAGGGCGTGCATGGCGCCTTGGCGTTTCCCATTAAGCTGGGCGACGAAGTGCACGGGGTCTTCGAATTTTTCAGCCGTGACCTTGGCCATCCCGACGATGATGTGCTGAAAATGTTGGGCGCGATCGGCAGCCAGATCGGGCAGTTTATGGAACGCCGGCGGGCCGAAGAGGCGTTGCGGTATGCGTATGAGAAATTGGACGCGATTCTGATTTCACTCCCGTGTTTGATACTGATCGTCGATGAGCAGTTGCGCGTGGCCTATGCGAATCCCCGGGCAGATCGGCATTTTCGGCCTACACAGGGGACACTCACCGGCAGCGCACTTCAGGATATCTGTCCGCTTCCCGATCGGCAATGGAATCGATTGGTTGAGGATCTGCAACGCGCGGCATCCCAGACCACGTCGATCGAGGAGCGGGACATTGAAATTCGCAAGCATGTGTATCGGTATCGTTCATTTCCCGTCACGCTCCATAGCGACCCTCGACACCAAGCGGGGCTGGTGATGTGGGATGTGACCGAGCATAAGCAACTTCAAGATCAGTTGATCCAAGCCGAGAAGCTGTCGAGTCTCGGGACGCTCGTCTCGGGGATGGCGCACGAAATCAACAATCCTATCCAAGGCATTCTGGGCATGGCGGAAATTATCTTGCAGGAACACGACCCCGATAAGATCAAGCAATTTGCTAGGGATATCGTCGACTGCTCCGCGCACGTCGGCGCCGTCGTCCGAAACTTTGCGGCCTACGCGCGTCCGGCGTCGCGTGACGGCGAAATGGACATCGACGTGGCGGAGCGGATCAAGGAGGCCATTCGCCTCGTCCAGCGTTGCCCGCAGTTCGGCCA